>Ga0114964_10000807_pt1 | contig 23457 bp, 25 predicted proteins | sample C_131016_MF_Meta_FD_92638 | JGI IMG/M metagenome (GOLD analysis project Ga0114964, IMG submission 92638) | Freshwater microbial communities from Lake Croche, Canada to study carbon cycling - C_131016_MF_MetaG | ecosystem: Environmental > Aquatic > Freshwater > Lake | place: Lake Croche, Canada...
GAAACAGAGAACCAATAACCTAGTTCTGTTCGCACGTTCCAACTAGGTGGCAAATCTTCGGATTATCCGCCTAGGACACACACTTATGGAGGATGAATGTCTGAGCCATTGGGCTTTAAGACCCCTGACGATGTAAAGAAATACATCAAAGACCACAACATTCAGTTCGTAGACGTTCGCTTCTGCGATCTACCTGGCATCATGCAGCACTTCAATGTGCCTGCACAAACATTGCCAGATGATTTCTTTGAGACTGGCCAAATGTTCGATGGTTCATCGATCCGCGGTTTCCAGGCAATTCATGAATCAGACATGAAGTTGATTCCAGATGTAACAACCGCCTTCATGGATCCGTTCCGCAAGGCGAGCACCTTGGTTATGAACTTCTCAATCCGTGATCCATTCACCGATGAGTTCTACAGCCGCGATCCACGCAACGTTGCAGCAAAAGCTGAGGCATACCTTGCATCGACCGGCATTGCGGATACTGCATTCTTTGCTCCTGAAGCAGAGTTCTACATCTTCGATTCAGTGCGTTTCAATACTTCGCAGAATGAATCATTCCATCACGTAGATTCAATCGAAGGCGCATGGAACACTGGCGCTGAATTCAACGCTGATGGTTCTGACAACCGCGGTTACAAGACTCGTTACAAGGGTGGCTACTTCCCAGTTTCTCCAACTGATCAGTTTGCCGACATCCGTGACGGAATGGTTCAGCGCTTGGAGCAGGTTGGCCTGCTAGTTGAGCGTTCACACCACGAAGTGGGTACCGCCGGTCAGATGGAAATCAACTACCGCTTCAACACTCTGCTAAAGGCAGCGGACGAAGTTATGTTGTTCAAGTACGTAATCAAGAACGAAGCTTGGGCACACGGTAAGACTGCAACCTTCATGCCAAAGCCACTGTTTGGCGACAACGGTTCAGGTATGCACGTTCACCAGTCACTATGGACCGGCGGCGTGCCATTGTTCTACGACGAGGCAGGCTACGGCGATCTTTCGGACACAGCACGCTGGTACATCGGCGGTCTGTTGAAGCACGCTCCATCACTACTTGCTTTCACTAACCCAACCGTTAACTCATACCACCGTTTGGTGCCAGGCTACGAAGCGCCGGTTAACTTGGTTTACTCACAGCGCAATCGCAGTGCTTGTATTCGAATCCCAATCACTGGCTCGAATCCAAAGGCAAAGCGTATTGAGTTCCGTTGTCCAGATCCATCAAGCAACCCGTACTTGGCATTCTCTGCAATGCTCATGGCTGGTCTTGACGGCATCCAGAACAAGATTGAACCACACGCTCCAGTTGATAAGGACCTTTACGAACTCTCAGGCGCAGAAGCGGCTGCAATTCCACAGGTTCCATCATCACTACCTGCAGTACTTGAGGCTCTTGAAGCAGATAACGCTTACTTGCAGGCCGGTGGCGTATTCACCCCAGACCTGATCGAGACCTGGATTGATTACAAGCGCTCTGCCGAAGTGGATTACGTGCGCTTGCGTCCACATCCAGCTGAGTTTGAGTTGTACTACGACATCTAAACCATAAGTTGATAATTAACCCCCGGTGGAAATTGCCATCGGGGGTTAATTTTTTCCCATTTTATGTAGAGTAAAGTCATGATTTCTTTAGAAACCTCGTTGCAGCATTTAGCTTGGTCAAACCAAAAATTCTTCGGCTATTTCACGCAGTTGCCAGATGAAGTTTTCGGACTTACGGCGGCCGAAGGTGAATGGCCGGTCGGTCGCATCCTCACTCATCTAGCCGGTAGCGGACAGTGGTACCGGTATTGCCTAACCGGCATCGACTGGACGGACCTTAAGCCAATCACCGATGCGCAGGTGGCCGCAGAGTATCTCGCGATCATCGCCGATCTTGACGCAGTGCTTCTAGCTAATCTGGCACTGCCAGACGAGCTAGTTAATTTTGAAGACGAGACTGGACCAATGAGCGCACCACGCTCACTCATTTTGGCCCAAGCGGTTATGCACGCCGCTGAACACAAAGGCCAAATTGCCACAATCCTCAAGCAGCACGGCCACCATATTGACCTTGACGCCCTTGATGTGTGGAGTTTTATTGCGCAGACCAAGGATGCAAACTAGTTAAAACGGTTCAACGTCCTTGAACTTATCGGCAAGTTGAGTGGTACTGCTAACCCACGTGGGCAGCAGGTGAATCATTTGCTGCCAAAGTGTTGCGATCGGCATTAATCATGAATACCCAAACAACTGCGCCCAGTAACAATAGGCCAGTCGACCAAACGAATGCATGCGAGAAGCCATGAATCAGCGCTGCTGGTGACGGACCCATCGGCGTTAGCTGACTTGGATTTGCTACTAGGTACGACGCTGTGGCGGTCGTGGCCACTGTATTCAAGAATGCGGTACCAAGAGCGCCACCAATTTGCTGACATGTGTTCAACACCGCGGATGCGACACCAGCATCATGATTGCCAATTGCGAAAAGTGCCGTGGCAGAAATTGGCACGAAGACCAAGCCCATGCCAAGGCTCATGATGAGAATCGATGGAAGAATCGAAGTTAAGTAGGCACTATGTTCCGTCAGTTGGGTCAACAGACCTAGTCCAGTTGATGCCATTAACAAACCAATAAATGAAACCCAACGAGCACCAAATCGCGGTAGTAACTGCGAGGCCATGCCCGCGCTAACTCCAACGCCAAGCGAGAACGGCAAGAATGCTAACCCGGAGCGTACTGGCGACCAGTGAAAGACCAGCTGGAAAGTGATGGACAAGAACAAGAACATGCCGAACAGGCCACAGCCAACTATGAACGAGGTCAAGTAACTTGCAGCGCGGTTACGCTCAGTAAGAATTCGAACTGGCAATAGCGGATGAGATGCTCTGGTTTCAATCACGAAGAAAGAAACCAACAGAACCAGAGCTGTAACGAAGAATGCGATGGCCTGGGCACTGCCCCAACCGTCAGCACCAGCTTTGGTGATGCCATAAACAAGTGAAACTAAACCAAGAGTTGCAGTCACTGCGCCTGGTAGGTCATAACGAGTGTCACCCTGAGCTTTACTTTCATGTACATTTTTGATGGCCAACAAGACGGCCAGAATTGCGATTGGCACATTAACGCCCAAGCACCAACGCCATGAGGCGTATTCGGTTAGTAGTCCGCCGAGGATAAGGCCAATCGCCGCTCCACCGGCTGACAGGCCGCCGTAAACCGCAAAGGCCTTAGCTCGCTCTTTGGAATCTGTGAAGGTAACACTAATAAGTGACAGGGCTGCTGGCGCCAGAACCGCAGCAAATGCACCTTGTAGTGCGCGCGCACTAAATAGCATCGCTTGATTCACCGCAAAGCCACCCAGAGCTGAGGCAGCGGCAAATCCGATAAGGCCGATCATGAAAGCTTTTTTACGACCTGCGTAGTCGGCAATGCGGCCCCCAAGAAGGAGAAGTCCACCAAAAGCAAGTGTGTAGGCGGTGACGACCCACTGGCGATTCGCCGCGGTAATTCCAAGGTCAACCTGAAGTTTTGGCAAGGCGATGTTCACGATGGACGCATCCAAAACGACCATCAACTGCGCAATTGCGATTACTACCAGCGCCTGCCAGCGACGCGGATCTAAATTGCTTGTAACTGCAGGTGTTTGTGACGTGGCAGACATGCCGCTCCTTGAAATAGTTGAATCTTCATTCAATCACAAAGTCACCTGATTAGCGATTCGACACCCTTGCGCAGGTGCCAGCGATTTCTCGCACTGCAACCGCCGATAGATGGCAGATAGAGTGATGATTGCTATGGCCTATCGAGAAATAATCCAAATTCCCGGCGTCAAGCGACTTATGGTTAGCAACCTGCCAAGTCGCCTGGCATACGGGATGTTGCCATTGGCCATCTTCTTTTACGTGCATCAGAAAACAGATTCGGTTTCCATTGCTGGACTGGCAGCCGGTGTAGAAACTTTGACCGCATCAATCGGTGCTGGTTTTCGCGGCCACTTAGTAGACCGATACGGACAAACTAAGCCGCTGACAATCCTTGTCCCAGTCTGGGCCATGAACATTAGCCTGTTGGCCTTTACTAATTCAACAGTTGAAATAGTTGTGGTCTCCACTTGTATTGGCTTGTTTGCACCACCGATCAATCTAGCCACTCGCCCACTTTGGCGAATGGCTGTTGGTGCTGAGCGATTGCGCACTGCCTATTCAATCGACACAACTTTTGCAAACAGCACGATGGTTCTCGGACCGCTAATTTCAACCACGATCGCACTTCACTACAGTGGCAAAGTTGCGCTCTGGGTGGCGGCGCTTTGCATGTTGGTTGGCGGAGTGCTCATGATAACCATGCCACTTTCCCGTCAGTGGAAGCCGGAACCAAAGAGCGAGCACGCTCGAGCCTTGTGGACTCACGGTCCGTTCATGATCATGGCAGGCGAAGGATTAATTTTTGGTCTAGCTTGGGGCTTGTTGGACATATCAATTCCAGCAACGGCAACCCTGAACCGCACACCAGCACTGGCCGCGCCACTTTTGGCCACACTTACTTTCGCCAGCATCATTGCTGGCGTGATCACCGGAATGCACAAGTCCAAAATCACGGCGCTAGCTGGATTTCGTCGAGCTAGCACCGTCGTTGCCCTTACAACAGTGCCACTTTCCTTAGTGCATTTCGGTTGGCAGTTAGGCGTAATTTTGGCGCTACTGGGTTTTGCCATTGGTTTTGCTCAGATTTACCACATGGAAGTGTTGGAAGCCGTTCGACCGATTGGTTCGGCAACATCGGCTCAAGCCTGGCTCTGGGCAGCAGAGGGTACGGCGATGGCAATCGGCACGGCGGCCGGTGGATGGATCGTGGCAAATTACAGTGCGCAGTTTGCCCTTCGGTTAGTCACACTTGGGCTAGTCAGTTCGTCCACCTACATACTGCTATTCGCCAGTTCTAGACTGCAGGCAGCCAACAAGCCGCTGGACGATGCGGAGATGGCTCAGGCGATTGCGAACCTCGAATCACAATCTGAATGAGAGTGCCACCGCTACCATTTTTTGTGGCGGGCAAAGTTTGAGGACGGTAAATGTTTCCACAATTCTGATAAAGCACCTAGAAACATTCAGAAATGCCAAGCGCAAAACTTGTTCAACACAGAGTGTCCGATTGTATCCAATCCAATATTTAGTGATAAATTATAAAAACCTAATAAGTTGAACCTAACAACAAGCTAAAGAAACGATGTGACATAAATGCCTAAGGCAACAACACGCTCTGGTGCTAAGACTGGTCTGGAATGGCTACGAGCTCGGATGGATAAATTGGACTACCGCTCTTTAGAGCAGGTCGCCAATGAAATTGGAATTAATCGCGGAAATCTTTACCGGTACTTTTCTTTAGAAACTCGACCAAGTGTGGCTCTGCTGCCAGACCTATGTCGAGCACTCGATGCTTCACCCGCTGAAATTCTCAAGGCGCTCGAAATTTTGCGGCCGAACGAAAGAATCTGACCCAAACACCTCACATGGGTCGGTGAAAATGCTCATCGCATTACCGTGCGGATCGCGTTGAAAAACACGTGCGCTGAGCTGTTCGCCCTGGTACATATTGAAGATCGTCCAGTTAAGCGCTGCCAATAAATCATCTCGGCAGAAGGCAATGACTTTCCTGATGTCGGCTGTGACATTCATTGTTAAAACCACGCGTGGCCCGGGTAGGCACTGCACAGTCGGAAATTCACTGTCTTCACTGAGTACAAGTTCAATCATCGATTGCTCACTACTTTCAGAACTGGTCATCCGAGCCACGCACTACGAGCTCGGATGACCAGTCAAGCAACTGTGTCCGACATTTTTTTACGCACCATTTATTGCAAGGGCTAATGGAAAATCGATGCGCCAATCATCACCAGAGCGCAGATGCTCATAATGCTGAAGGTGACCCATAAGACAGTGCTGGACAAGCGACCGCTAGCAAAGTTGCCCATACGCGACTCATTTGCGGCAATCCGTCGAATTAGAAAGACCAGCGGCACGGCAACGAGCCCATTAACTACAGCAGCAAAAATCAGCGCTTTTATTGGGTCAAATCCCAGTAGGGTCAGGCCAAATCCCACAACGGTTGCGCCCACGATAATGGCGTAGAAGCCTTTCGCTTCTCTGGCTTTGTAATTAAGGCCCTCGCGCCAGCCAAAAAGCTCGCTAACCGCGTAGGATGCCGAGCCAGCGAGTACCGGTATACCAAGCAAGCCCATGCCCACTACTCCAAGAGCAAAAACCTGCTTCGCGAACGAGCCGGCAAATGGCTCCAATGCCTTGGCGGCATCGGCTGCGGCAAGCACAGACTTATCGTCCACAGCTGCGCGTAGCCGAATGCAGCGCCAGCTTGGGAATAGGTGGCAATGCCCGAGGGGTCATCGTCAGCGGCGCCAGTAATCAGGCCGGGACCCAAAATGCGCATCCAGCGTGGATGCTGACGCGCGACTTTTATTGGATGCTGGTCCATATCTGCACAGTAACTTGACTGTCCAGAAATTACTCAGACTTAGTCAAATTCCAAACACTCGGAAGTACTGCCCCAGCGGCTAGCGCCTTAATAAAGTCACCAACAAGAAATGGAATCATGCCGGCAGCAATTGCATCACGCATTGTCATGCCAATGGCATGTGCCAGCCAACCAACACCGACAACATAAATAGCGAGCGACCCGACGACAAAGGCGGCGACTGTGTCCAAAACGTTTCGACTTGCTCCGCGCTGTGCCATACGGCCAACTAGGTATGAGGCAATCACAAAGCCAACTAAGTAACCGCCAGTTGCACCAAAAACTACTTCGCTGCCACCTTTGTGCTGGGCCAAAATTGGTAGGCCAAGCCAAGCTAAGCCGACATAGAGTACCTGGGCAATTACGGCACGTTCCGCGCCAAGAGCAGCCGCGCCGCCAAGTACTGCGAAGGTCTGCAGAGTAAGTGGCACCGGGGTGAATGGCAATGGAATTGAGACCTGAGCACACAAAGCAGTGAACGCGGTAAGTCCGACGATTAGCCCGATGTTTCGAACAAGCGACTCGGTCTTAGATGACGCTCGCACTACCCAGGTGTCGCCTAGTACAGCTGTCGAACTTTGTGTGCTCATAATTCCTCCGAAAGGTTGACTTGCGCTAACTCAATTACTGCAAAAGTCTAGCGTGGGCAACACTTGATGCCGGTTATTGATGGCCAATCGTAAGACATAGCGTTCCCTCGGTGCTAAGTTCCAACTGTGGACCAAACTCGAACTCCATATGCGGATGCGATTGCAGAATTTGCCGGAAAAGATTTCCTGCGCCTTTGCATACCCGGACATCAAGCAAGCGACTCCTCTCATGCAAAGTTGGCTGAATATTTCGGTCGACATATTCTCTCGCTAGATGTGCAGACAATGATTGATGGCATTGACATCGGTGCCTACCCAACCGCGCTTGATGAATCACAAATGTTGGCTGCCGAGGCTTGGGGAGCCGCCCGAACTTGGTTCATCACCAACGGTGCATCAATGGGCAACTTAATGGCCTGTCTCGCACTTCGGGCTCTCGGTGGTCGAATCGTTTTGCAGCGCAGTGTTCATTCCTCAGTCGTCGACGGGCTGGCCTTTAGTGGCCTTGCTGCTTCCTTTGTGTTTCCCTCGATTGACAGCCATCTGGGCATCTCAAACGGAATTACCCCCGAGCAGTTGCGCAAATCACTAGCGGCCAACCCAACTGCTGTCGCCGCGTACGTAGTTACTCCAAGTTACTTTGGCGCGGTTGCTGACGTGGCTGGGTTAGCGCAAGTGGCTCACCAAGCTGGAATCCCGCTGGTGGTTGATGAAGCTTGGGGTTCGCACTTTGGCTTTCATCCCGAGTTGCCGGCAAATGCACTTTCACAGGGTGCCGACATTGTCATCAGTAGTACTCACAAGTTAGCTGGCAGTTTGGGTCAATCTGCCATGGTGCATTTAGGTGATGGTCAGTTCAAGGATCTCTTGGAACCGTTACTAGATCGAGTTTTCAAATCTTTGCAGTCTACGAGCGTTAGTTCTATTTTGCTTGCCTCGCTCGATATCGCTCGCATGACAATGGCTGCTCACGGTCAGGAGTACATCGGCCACTCACTTAATTCAATGCGCGAATTAAGTGACAAAATCGCACAGCTAAATCGATTCACCGAAATTGGACCGGTGTTGATGCAGCATGAAGATGTGGTCGGGTTAGACCCAATGCGAATTGCACTGAACACTGCGGTGGGTGGCATAAGTGGTTACTCGGCTCGATCACACATGTTTGACGAGCACCGAATTCAATGCGAGCTCGCCACCGGCTCTGCGCTGCTTATGATTTGCGGCGCGGGAGTCACGCCTAATGTGGATTCCATTGTTGCTGGATTAGCCAGTTTGCCCACCGAACTAACTTCCGACTCGATTGAACTAGATTTGCCATCACCTGGCATCACCCACATGACAGTGCGCGATGCATACGTAGGGATGACCGAAGTTGTGAGCGCTGAGCAGGCCGTTGGTCGGGTATCCGCCGAAAGCGTGGCCGCTTATCCCCCAGGGATCCCGAATTTACTGCCGGGCGAAGAAATATCTGCCGAAGTTATTGAATTTCTACAGGCAACTATTCGCGCGCCATACGGTAGCGTTCGCGGCGGTGCTAGCGAAGACATGAGCGCATTTCGCGTAGTCGCCGAATGATTGTCCGCAGGTTAGCGCGTGATTAAAACCGCGGCTGACTAAAGAACCGGTAAATAGCGGTCCAATTCAAATGCGGTGACTTGAGATTGATACTCATCCCATTCGGCGCGCTTATTGCGCAAGAAAAACTCAAATACATGTTCGCCAAGGGTTTCAGCCACGAGTTCGCTTTGCTCCATCGCAGTGATTGCCTCACCAAGTGAACGAGGCAGATGTGTGATGCCAACCGCTTCACGTTGGGCATCAGATAGCGACCACACATTATCTTCAGCTTCCGGGGGCAGTTCGTAACCTTCTTCGATACCCTTCAGTCCAGCTGCGAGCATTACCGAGAAAGCCAGGTACGGATTACATGCTGAATCAATCGAGCGGAATTCAATCCGGGTTGAGTTGCCTTTAGACGGCTTGTACATCGGGATACGCACTAGTGCTGATCTGTTGTTGTGGCCCCAACACACGTACGACGGTGCTTCGTCTCCAGCGCCGAGGCGCTTGTACGAGTTAACCCACTGGTTCGTGATAGCAGTGAATTCAGGTGCATGGCGAAGAATGCCAGCGATGAACTGCCGGCCCACTTTGCTTAGCTGATAGGCCGCGCCCTCTTCATAGAATGCATTCTGGTCACCCTCAAACAACGACATGTGCGTGTGCATGCCCGAGCCGGGGAACTTGGCAAACGGCTTAGGCATAAATGAGGCGTACACATCCTGGGATAGGGCAACGTCTTTCATTACCACTCGGAAAGTCATGATGTTGTCGGCAGTAGTCAACGCGTCTGCGTACCGTAGATCAATTTCCTGTTGACCTGGAGCGCCTTCATGGTGGCTGTACTCAACCGAAATGCCCATAGCTTCAAGCATTGTGATCGCTGCCCGGCGGAAGTCGTAACCAACACCACTTGGTGAGTGATCGAAGTAGCCAACATCATCTACAGGAATTGGTTGCGCACCAGCAACCGGCGCATCTTTGAACAAGAAGAATTCGATTTCTGGATGGGTGTAGCACGAGTAACCCATTTTTGCGGCTTTGGTGAGAACGCGCTTTAGTACGTTACGCGGATCAGCATCAGCCGGCGACCCATCGGGCATCAGGATGTCGCACAGCATACGAGCAACACCATTTTGCTCACCGCGCCAAGGCAGAATTGCAAAAGTTTCGGGATCTGGTTTGGCCAACATATCCGACTCGGATACTCGGGCGAAACCCTGGATGGCTGACCCATCAAAGCCAATGCCTTCGTCAAAAGCGCCGTCTAGTTCGGCCGGGGCAATTGCGACTGACTTGAGCATGCCTAGAACATCAGTGAACCATAGGCGAACGAAGCGAATGTCACGTTCTTCAATAGTGCGCATTACGAAATCGGTCTGCTTATTCATAGTTACATTATGGTTAGCCCGTGTTACCACTGTGTTACTAAATCCCGGCCAGAAAACCCAAGTAGGCTTGGCTTATGCCCAACATTCGCCTCGCTTTAGCCCAGGTTAACCCTGTGGTTGGCGACCTAGTGGGTAATGCCCAATTAGCGCTAGCGGCGGTTCAAGAGGCGCACGAGGCCGGCGCAAATGTTGTTGCACTACCTGAGATGCTGATCACCGGGTATCCCATTGAAGACTTAGCGCTTCGCCCGTCATTTCAACTGGCTAGCGAAACTGTAACTGAACAATTAGCCAAAGACTTGCTACAGGGCGGACTTGGCGATCTAGTGGTGATCGTTGGCTTCTTAAAAGGAACAACCTCAACTGAGTCGGTCACGCTTGGTGTTCCTCGCGGCGCACCGCTTAACTGCGCTGCCGTGATTCATCAAGGGCAGATTGTGACGCACTATGCCAAACATCATTTGCCGAATTATGGCGTCTTTGACGAGTATCGCTATTTTGTACCCGGCAATGAAACCGTAGTCATTCGTGCATTTGGTGTCGATATCGCGCTTGCTATTTGCGAGGACCTCTGGCAAGACGGTGAGCACATGGACAACATTGGCAAAACCGGGGCTGGCTTGTTGCTGGTTTTAAATGGGTCACCATATGAACGCGATAAAGACGATGTTCGCCTAGAGCTAGTCAGCACTCGAGCCAAGCAATTCAACATGCCAGTTGCCTACGTGAACATGGTGGGCGGACAAGATGAGTTGGTATTTGACGGCGACTCACTCATCGTGGATGTGCAAGGTGAAGTGTTGGCCAGGGCTGCGCAGTTCGATTACGAACTGCTAATCACAGATTTAACCCTCAAGGCATCACCGCAATCAACTTCACTGCCATCCGGTGAGGCAGTTTGCGTGTTAGAAACTCTCGCTCACGATGCAAAGCAAACAATTGCGGCCACCGTAACTGCGCGGCTTGATCGCAACCTTGAGACTTACACCGCGTTGGTCCTCGGTTTACGCGACTACGTGAAGAAAAACAAATTCAAATCGGTTTTGCTTGGCCTATCCGGCGGAATTGATTCTGCGGTGGTCGCATCAATCGCAGTAGATGCCATTGGTGCCGAAAATGTATATGCGGTGGCGCTACCATCTGAGTTTTCCTCCGAACACTCAGTTGCCGATGCGCAGGATCTAGCCAACCGCACTGGATTGAACTTTCGAATCACCTCAATCAAACCAATGGTTGCCACTTACCTTGAGCAACTAGGGCTAACTGGGGTGGCGGAAGAAAATCTTCAAGCCCGTGTTCGAGGTGCAACTTTGATGGGGATCTCGAATCAAGAAGGACATCTCGTTCTGGCCACCGGAAATAAGAGTGAACTGGCTGTTGGTTACTCCACTATTTATGGAGATGCTGTCGGCGGTTATGCGCCGATTAAAGATTTATTCAAAACTGACGTTTGGGAAATCGCCCGCTGGCGCAATGATCATGCGCTAAGTCTGGGGCAGACTCCCCCAATTCCGGTTAATAGCATTGAGAAACCACCGAGCGCCGAGTTAAGACCTGGTCAACTAGATAGCGACTCATTGCCGGACTACGAGGAACTCGATGCGATTCTTCGGGCATATGTTGAACAGGATGTAAGTGCTCATGACATCGCGGCACTGGGCTATAGCCCGGCCACGGTTGAGCGAGTTTTGCGATTGACTGATCAGGCTGAATACAAACGTCGCCAATATCCCCCTGGTGCCAAGGTTTCCCGGCGGGCCTTTGGTCGCGATCGACGATTACCGATGACAAATCGTTGGCAAGAATCGGTTAATTAGAAACAAACCTGCCCCTGGCATAGGCTTAAGTCATCCGGAGACTGGACTTCCAGCTTCGAGATTGGAGTACTCAAATGTCAGAGCCAATTGTGCCCGCATCCGGCGCTCTCTATGGCGGAGGGCAGCAGCGGCGCATTACTACTGCTGATTTAATCGCAGCAAAAACCCGCGGCGAGAAGTGGCCGATGATCACTTGCTACGACGCAACAACAGCTGCAATCTTTGACGAGTCTGGCTTTCCCGCGCTTTTAGTTGGCGATTCAGCTGCGATGGTCGTCTACGGCTATTCATCGACGTTGCCAGTGACCACTGCAATGCTGCTGCCCTTAGTGGCTGCCGTTGAGCGAGGCAGTAAGCGGGCGATGGTTATTGCCGACTTGCCATTTGGCTCCTACCAAGAATCGCCACAGCAAGCTTTGGCAACCGCTACCCGATTCATGAAAGAAGGCAACGCCCACGCGGTAAAAATCGAAGGCGGCAAACGAATGGCCGAAACAGTTCGCACTTTAACGCAGGCAGGCATTGCCGTTGTTGGCCATATCGGCCTTACGCCACAGTCGGTTAATCAACTCGGTGGCTACCGCGTACAGGGCCGAGACGAGCAGGCGGCGCAGCAACTGATGGAAGACGCACTCGCGCTAGAGAGCGCTGGAGTTTGTGCCATCGTTCTTGAAGTGGTTCCTAGTGAATTAGCTAAGCGGATTACTGACGCTTTGGGTGTGCCGACCATCGGGATTGGCGCCGGACCGGATACCGACGCGCAAGTCTTAGTTTGGCAGGACCTACTCGGCCTATCTGGTGGCCAACGACCGAAATTTGTGAAACCTTATGCCAATTTGCGGGAAACCTTTTCCGAAGCGAGTAAACAGTGGGCTGATGAGGTAATTAGTGGCGTCTACCCGGATGCCGAACACTCGTACAAATAGTTCCGCACTAGTCACGAAGGCGTAACCTACGACAAAACGCTCAGGATGCGGAAGAATCCTTGCTATGACTGACGCGCCAGACAAGGCCAAGAAATCTAATTGGCGCATCGACATTAGTCCGCTGAAAACAAATCGAAATTTCCGGCTCCTTTGGTCAAGTGCAACAATCAGTGGCTTCGGGTCACTATTTACTTACGTGGCGCTACCGTTTCAAGTTCAACAACTCACCCACTCTTATGTTGCTGTCGGGTTGCTTGGCGCATTAGAGATTGTTCCCCTAATTATCTTTGGGCTATACGGTGGTGTTCTAGCCGATGCGCGAGATCGCAGAGCTATAGCCATTGCCACGGAATTAACATTTTTCATTAGCTTAATTTTGCTCGCGCTTAATTCGAATCTAGGTAAACCACTACTTTGGCCAATTTATGTGATCGCTTTGGTGATGGCCTCACTTGATGGCATTCAACGTCCGTCACTGGATGCAATTACTCCACGCATTGTTGAGCGCGATCAATTAGCGGCGGCAAGTGCCTTGGGTGGGTTAACTCGAAATGCAAACTTCATCTTGGGTACGTCCTTTGGCGGAATCTTGGTAACTCAAGCCGGCCCAACCTGGTCATACGTGATTGATTCGTTCACATTTCTTATCTCCGCAATCTTCATTAGCCGTTTGCCAAAAATTCCACCCACTAATGAACATCAGAAACCCACCTTCGCGGCGATACGAGAAGGCGCCGCCTACGCTTGGTCGCGTAAAGACCTTCTTGGCAGCTACTTGATTGACACGACTGCCATGGTATTTGCGTTCCCGAATGCATTGTTTCCATTCTTGGCCGAATCATTTCACGCGAAGTCCTCGCTTGGTCTGCTTTATTGCGCTGGCGCGGTCGGCGCTTTCATAGTTTCGGCAACCAGTGGTTGGACGAAACGGATCCATCGACATGGCATGGGCATAATCTGGTCTGCTGCCGTTTGGGGAATTGGTATCGCGATTGTGGGCATCGGGAATTCACTTCCCATTGCACTGCTGGGTCTTGCGATAGCTGGTGGCGCCGACATGACCAGTGTAATTTTTCGTAACTTGTTGTGGAATACAACAATTCCCGATCACTTGCGCGGTCGCTTAGCAAGTATTGAGTTGCTGTCATATTCAGTCGGACCACAACTAGGTCAAATGCGTGCAAGTTTTTCTGCGCAAATGTTTGGACTAAGAAAAGCATTTGTATCTGGCGGAATTTTGTGTGTCGTTGCTGTTTTGGCTTGTGCGAATTCATTGCCAGCATTGAAAAAGTTTGATGCTACAACAAGTGAATTTATTATCGATCAGAAAAATTAATTATTTTCGAATTTGATTTGTTGTTGTTGCAAAAAAATTAGAAATAAAAAATTTCGACACGCCGATGAATAAACATTGCAAAATTGCAGACAAGTGTCGTAAATTCTGCCACGCTATTACATAAGAACTTTCGGGCAGGCCGAAAGTGACACCTCAAGGAGGAACTGTGGCTGCAAAGAAAGCCCCAGCTCGCAAGACCGCTGCGAAAAAGGCACCAGCTAAGAAGGCTGTTGCAAAGAAGGCACCAGCTAAGAAGGCTGCTGCTAAGAAGGCTGCACCAAAGAAGGCTGCTAAGAAAGTAGTCAAGAAGGCTGCACCAAAGAAGGCTGCTAAGAAAGTAGTCAAGAAGGCTGCTCCTAAGAAAGTAGTCAAGAAGGCTGCTCCTAAGAAGGCTGCTAAGAAGGCTGCTCCAAAGAAAGCTGCAGCAAAGAAAGTAGTCAAGAAGGCCGCTCCTAAGAAAGTAGCTAAGAAAGCTGCTCCTAAGAAAGTAGCTAAGAAGAAGTAACTTCCTCGCTTTTATAGTGAACCCCGTGCCCTACTAGGGTGCGGGGTTCACTCGTCTAGGGCGTCTTGTTCGTGAGTTCGCTCCTGCATTCGAGTAACGGCAGCCTGCGCTAAGGCTTGGCTCTCATACGGACCTAGCCGAGCTTCATTAGCGCAACCGGGGCCATGCTCAACCGCAAGGTGCTTTAGGCAATACCACCAGTTCATAGTTTTATTCTGACATCGATTGAAGTAACTCGATGCATAATTTGAAACTAGTCCTCGTTTAGACTGTTGAATGTGTCGGCACCAATCGGAACCTTAGTTCCCGGGAACATTTCGCCAGTGCGTGAAGTCCCAAAATCAATCGCTCGTCCAGAGTATGTTGGCAAAAAATCTCCATCTGCATTTACTGGTCCTGAAGTGAAGTCCTACGAGATCATCGAAAAGATGCGCATTGCCGGACGAATAGCCGCGCAAGCATTGCAGTTGGTTGGCTCTCGCATTGAGCCAGGAATCACGACTGATGCCCTCGATCGGATTGGCCATGAGTATCTGTGTGATAACCAGGCATATCCGTCAACTCTTGGTTACCGGGGGTTTCCCAAGTCATTGTGCACCAGCATCAATGAAGTAATCTGCCACGGCATCCCGGATTCCACACTTGTCCAAGATGGCGACATCGTAAATATCGACATCACCGCATTCATTCATGGCGTCCACGGTGATACCAATGCCACGTTTTTAGCAGGAAATGTTGACGAAGAATCTCGGCTGCTTGTGGAGCGCACTGAAGAATCGCTGAAACGGGCACTCGCAGCAGTGGCACCTGGTCGGCCGGTAAATGTCATTGGTCGGGTTATTGAGTCATATGCCAAGCGCTTTAATTATGGAGTGATTCGGGATTTTACCGGCCACGGCATCGGCACGTCATTTCATAGCGGGCTGGTTATCCCCCACTACGACAGCGCACATTACGACACGGTTATCGAAGAAGGTATGACTTTCACAATCGAACCCATGCTTACCCTGGGTACTTACGCCTGGGATATGTGGGCAGATGGCTGGACCGTGGTAACCAAGGACCGCAAGCGATCGGCTCAATTTGAACATACGCTTTTGGTGACCAGTGACGGCGCAGAAATCTTGACACAGGTATGATTTCTAACGTGCCTAAACACGCTTTTCTTCATGATGTAATCACGCTATCTATCGACGTGGGTGGCAGCGGGATCAAAGCTGCCCTGCTAGATACTGACGGGAAAATGGTCAGCGAACGTACCCGCTTCGAGACGCCGTACCCGTGCACGCCCGAGGTTTTGCTCGGTGAAATCGGCAAGATGGCCGAGGCGCTACCTGGTTTCGGCCGGGTTTCAGTCGGATTCCCAGGTCTGGTGCGCGACGGCCGAGTTTTCAACATCCCGTCATTTTCTAAGAAGTCCCTTGAAGGCGAAGTAGACCCAGCTCTAGTCGCACTTTGGCATGGATTTGACCTTGAGGATGCACTCAATAAAAAGTTTGATGCACCGGTGAGGGTAGCTAACGATGCTGATGTTCAAGGTTGCGCAGTTATTAGTGGAAAAGGTCTCGAGTTTGTTATGACCCTTGGTACCGGCTGTGGAACGGCTATGTTCTTCGACGGTCACCTGCTGCCACACCTAGAGCTTGGTCATGCCCCATTTCGTAAGGGAGACACCTTTGAACAGCAGATCGGCAATGCAGCGCGCCGAGAAGCAGGCAAAGAGCGTTGGATAGCCCGAGTAGCTAAAGCCATAGATGCCTTTGACCAGTTCATGTTCTTCGACCACATCTACATCGGTGGCGGAAATGCTCGACTGCTAGACGGTTATGACTTTGGTCCCAAAGTAACCATTGTGGAGAACACGGCCGGAATTCTTGGTGGCATTGCAATCTGGGAACGCGACTAGTCGGTTTCTCAACTACTGCTGCCCGAGTAAACTGCAGACATGACTCGTTGGCTCAGTTCAGATCAACAGCGCATTTGGCGCGACTGGTTGACGGCATCTCAACTCTTGGAGCACGTGCTATCAAGCGACCTTCAAGAAAGTCATGGCCTGACCACTAGCGATTATGAAATCCTGGTTCGCCTATCGGAAAGTCCAGATCGCCGCGTGCGCATGAGTGAACTGGCCGAGAAAGTTTTGGCTTCGCGCAGTCGCCTATCACATCAAATTGATCGGCTGGAAAAGGCTGGATTTGTCACCCGCGCCGTTTGTGATGTCGACCGACGTGGGCAATTTGCCGTACTGACTGACAAAGGCTGGAAGTTGTTAGTCTCTGCAGCTCATACTCATGTGACTGGGGTGCGAAATAATTTCGTTGACATTCTCACCGATGCTGAATACGCAGCTCTTGGTAAGGCAGTCAAGAAGATCGCCGCTCATCTCGATGCCACTAACGAAACCTCTAAAGCAAAATAGTTCAGCGAGTAATCTGTGTCTTTCCATTTTGAAATTGAGCATGAACTTGTCCCTATCGACGCCGGGCTAAAGCCAGTTGGTCGCGCCGGCACTATCCACACCCCACATGGACCAATTCAAACGCCAGCCTTTATTCCGGTGGGCACCAAGGCAACCGTTAAATCGGTGTTACCGGAATCAATGCGCGAACTTGGCGCACAAGCACTCCTGGCGAATGCTTATCACCTGTATCTGCAACCAGGACCGGCTCTGGTTGACGCCGCTGGTGGTTTATCAGCGTTCATGAACTGGAACGGACCTACGGTCACCGACAGTGGCGGCTTCCAGGTACTGAGCCTTGGTGTCGGCTTTAAAAAAGTTCTAGCCATGGAGACTGACACTGTGCAGTCTGATGATGTAATCGCTGACCACAAAGAGCGCCTGGCTCATGTGGATGACGATGGGGTCACCTTTAAATCACATCTAGATGGCAGTATGCATCGCTTTACTCCCGAATTTTCCATGCAGGTACAACATCAGCTCGGCGCTGACATCATGTTCGCTTTTGATGAGTGCACAACCCTGTTGAATACCCGTGAGTATCAAGTGAAGTCACTTGAGCGCACCCGGCTCTGGGCATTGCGCTGCGTTGCCGAGCATCAGCGACTCACACAAGAGCGAAGTCACAAGCCCTATCAGGCGCTTTTTGGCGTGATTCAGGGTGCTCAGTACGAGGACCTGCGCCGCTTGGCCGCGCAGGATTTGGGCGCGATGGATTTTGATGGCTTTGGTATCGGCGGCGCGCTAGACAAGCATCAGCTAGGCACAATCGTGCGGTGGGTTAGTGAAGAGCTGCCAGCCCACAAACCTCGGCATCTGCTGGGTATTGGCGAGCCCGAAGATCTGTTTATCGGAGTAGAAGCGGGTGCGGACACTTTTGACTGTGTGGCGCCCTCACGCGCCGGACGCAATGCAGCTGTCTATAGTTTGGACGGCCGGTTCAATATCTCAAATGCCCGGTACCGCAATTCCTTCGAGCCCGTTGTCGCCGAATGTGACTGCTACACCTGCCTCAATTACACCCAGGCTTACATTCATCATTTGATAAAAGCTAAGGAACTGCTCGCGGCCACCCTGCTAACCATTCATAACGAACATTTTGTGGTCGGCTTGGTTGCCAAAATTCGCCAGTCAATTATTGATGGCACTTATTACGACTTCAAAGCTCAGTTCTTTGCTCGATACCCGCGGGCCGCTGGCAATTAAACCGCATCTCTAGTGAGTCAAGCAGCAGCTTTCTTACCTCAGCCATTGATCAACTTTTGATTGGTGTCGTGCTAATTTAGAGACGACAAGAAACGAAGCCTCGTGGATTGACATTTTTTAACCGGTTTTATGTTCAGGAGGCGCAATGTCAGCTAATACTTCTGCGCCAGATTCCGGTGTAAAAATTTCATTTGAATTTTTCCCACCTAAAGATGATGCTGGCCAGGCCACTTTAGATGCCACTGCGCTCGCACTGCGAAATTATCAACCAGCCTTTGCTTCGGTCACCTATGGCGCTGGTGGTTCGACTCGGGATCGCTCGCTCAAAACTGCCTCCGGCATCAAGCGCATTGCTGCGGTACCAACAATCGGACACCTGACCTGCGTCGGTGCAACAAGAGACGAGCTGGTTGCGGAGATCCGCGCCTTTGAATCGGCTGGTCTAGATGGGATTCTGGCCCTACGTGGCGATCCAGTGGGCGGTCCAGCTGCCCCATGGGTCAGCACAAAAGACGGCCTAAACCATGCGGATGAACTCGTGCAACTGATCAGCTCGGTTAGTGCGCTGCCGATCGGTGTGGCTGCTTTCCCAGATGTGCATCCGGCCTCGCATGGCGACTTACAGAAAGACATTGATGTACTGCTGCGCAAGGAGGAGTTAGGCGCGACATTTGCAATAACGCAGTTTGTCTTTGCCAGCAGTCGTTATGAAGAACTGGTTTCTGCGCTCGCCCAGCGAGGTTCAAAACTTGCGGTCTATCCCGGCATCATGCCGGTGACCAGTTATCTGCAAATTGTACGAATGCTGGAACTAAGCGGTGGTCACATGCCAACTGCGACTCGCATGCGGTTTGCTCGCTACCAGAATGACCCGGAAGCAGTGCGCGCTCTGGGTATTGAAGTTGCAGTGCAAATTTGTGAGGACGTTTTCGCACTTGGCGCGCCTGGGCTTCACTTTTATACGCTCAATCAGAGTGCGCCGACTATCGCCGTTCTTGACTCGCTTTCAATGGTGGCCAGCAAATAACCGGCGCAAACAAATCTAAAGCACTTTAGACAAGAACGCCTTGGTCCGTTCGTGCGTTGGATTCAACAGCACATCGGCAGGTTTTCCCGTTTCAATCACTAGCCCGTCATCCATAAACACCAACGAATCAGCCACCTCGCGGGCAAAGCCCATTTCATGCGTCACCACAATCATGGTCATTCCACTTTGTGCCAACTCGCGCATCACATCGAGCACTTCCCCGACAAGCTCTGGATCAAGTGCTGAGGTTGGCTCATCAAAGAGCATCAACTTTGGATCCATGGCTAGCGCTCGAGCGATTGCCACTCGTTGCTGTTGGCCACCAGACAGATGCGCCGGATAGGCATCGAATTTGGCTTCAAGGCCCACTCGAGTCAGCAACTCTTTGCCGCGAGCCACTGCCACATCTTTAGCAAGTTTCTTCACTCGAATTGGCGCCTCAATGACATTTTCTAGCGCGGTTAAGTGTGGGAATAGATTGAACTTTTGAAAAACCATGCCAATACCGCGTCTTTGTAGAGAAGCTTCACTGGCCTTCAATTCAAATAATGTGTCCCCGCGCTCGCGATACCCAATTAAGTCGCCATCGACTAACAGTCGACCGCCGTTAACTACTTCAAGATGGTTGATGCAGCGCAAGAAGGTGGATTTACCTGAGCCCGAAGGACCCACTAGGCACATGACTTCCCCATGCGCCACCGTCAGCGTAATCCCTTTTAGTACCTCATGCGCACCAAAACTTTTTCGTACCCCTTGGGCATCCACCATGAACTCAGAATTTGAATTCATCATCCACCACCCTGACCCTCTAGAGCGAGCGAATTTGCTTCGAGTCCCATCTGCGCATAGCCACGAGCAAATCGTTTCTCCAAGAAGTACTGCAAGACCATGAGGACCGAGGTGAAAACCAAGTACCAAGTAGATGCAACCAGCAGCAATGGAACTGGCTTGTAGGTATTGGCGGATATATCCCGAGTGGCCATGTAGAGGTCGATGGTCAATGGAATGGCGGTGACCAGCGACGTAGTTTTGAGCATCGAGATCACTTCGTTACCCGTGGGTGGAATGATGATGCGCATTGCCTGAGGAATGATGATGCGGCGCATAGAAAGTCCCCAGCCCATGCCGAGCGCCTTAGCCGCTTCTTCCTGTCCACGGTCCACTGACAGCAAGCCGGCGCGGACAATTTCAGCCATGTAGGCTGCCTCATTTAACGCCAGACCAATCACTGCAAGTACAAAAAGCGACAGGTTGTTGATTGATGGAATGGTGGCAATGTTGCCAACATGCGGGATGCCAAAAGTGATTGACGGATAAACCGTGGAGAGCAGTCCCCAGAACACGAGCTGTACGTAGACCGGTGTGCCGCGGAAGAACCAGATGAAGGACCAGGCCAACGACTTAAGCACTGGATTTGGCGACTGACGCATAACCGCTAATACGATGCCAAGCAGAATCGCGATCACCATGGCGTAAGCCGTCAGCTCTAGCGTGACGACCACGCCACTGAGCACCCGATCATTAAAGAGATACTGCTTGTAAGTCGGCCAGTCATAAATCTCTCGATGCGATGCGTCGTAAAGAAATGCTCCGAGAAAAACGAGCAGCGCGACAGAAATCAGATTTCGCCAAGGGTGGCGCAGCGCAGTTGCGCGAATTACGTCGGCAGATATGTCAGAACGCAGGCCCGAGGTATCCCCTGGGCCTGCGTTCTGATCAGAATTTTGCATTATTTTGCAATATTACTTCCCGTTGATCGTGATTGAACTCACGGCGCCGGCAGTAACACCCCAGTCATCCAAAATCTTGGCGTAAGTGCCATCGGCCTGCAGCGCGATCAGTGCGTCCTTGATTGAATTGACCATGGCGCTGTTGCCCTTCTTGACTGCGATTCCATAGAGCACAACATCGTAAGGCGTACCGATCAATTCAATCTTGTCCGCATTCTGGTGCACTGCATACTGGATGATCGGCGAATCTGCAGATACTGCTGCCGCGCGACCAGTTACCGCTGCCTGGGTCGCCATATCTTGCGAGTCAAATTTGAGTTGAGTGATAGGCGCCTTGCCGTTATCGGTGCAATTCTTTGACTTAGCAGTCAGGTCGTCGGCCGAAGTTGTTCCAGTCTGCACCGCAATCTTTAGTCCACAAGCGTTATCTGGATTTACATTTGTGCCAATTGCATCAGCCCACTGGATGCCAGCTGAGTAGTAATTGACGAAATCAATTTGCTTCTCGCGCTCTGGGGTATCGGAAAAAGAAGATAAACCGGCATCATACTTACCACCAGTTACTCCTGGGATGATGCTGTCAAAAGTTGCAATCTTAAATACTGCAGTGCGACCCATCTGCTTTGCGATTGCTTTGCCAAGGTCAACATCCCAACCAATTGGATTACCCTTAGCGTCGGTGAATTCATCCGGAGCATAGGTGGTGTCGATGCCGAAGGTCAGCGATGACGCTGCATCGGTGCTCTTGGAGCAACCTGTAAGTGCCAGCAGGGCAACAACAGTTACCGTGGCTAGGGTGCGCGTTAATTTCATGGCGGCTTACCTCTTCCGTGTCTGAGTGTTTGGCAACTGACTTGCCCGACTATTTCAACAATTACTGACTTTGATGCTACTGATGATTTGTGACGGATGTGTAACAAATACACCTAAAAAGCGTTTATGCTTCAAACCCCAAATTTATCGCGATTATTTCGCTTAAATCCCGCACATCTAGTTCACCAGACGCAACCGCGATTATCATGTCGTAAGCATCATCTTGGGACATCTGAATGTCAAAGCCGTTCATTAAACAAAAGATACGACCACCGGCCCAAGCAAGGCGTTTGTTGCCGTCAATAAGAGCGTGATTTCTAGCAACAGAATGAATTAGCGCTGCCACTTTCGTCGGAAAATCTGGGTAAGCGTCACCCCCAAACACAGTAGTTTGTGGCCGGATAGCTGCCGATTCAAGGAGTCCAATATCTCTGATTCTGAAGTCAGCAACTATGGCTGTACCGATTTCTATCAAATCATTGAGAGTTAAGTAATCAACCTTTTTGCTCATTGTCCCAACCGATCGAGGAGGTCTTTATCTTCACTCAACACTCGCTCAATCGCCGATTTCATACGTTGTTCTCGTCTGGCAATGTACTCATCTATAGCGGTTAAAGCCGCCTCTTGCATAGATATGCCCTCTTGAGCTGCCAAATCACGTAATGCCTGGGACTGCTCGTCTGAAAGCCGTAAATTCATAGCCATAAAGTAACGGTACCACAGTGGTACCACACTCTGTCAATACCCTGCCTCTGGGGTTGCGAGACGGGTTAGCAATAGCAGAAGAGCCTTTCTCTATATATTTCGGAAGCTGAGAAATCAGTTTCCCTTGAATCTGCGAATTTCTTGCGGCCAACCACAGGCAATCCCCACTTTGGCGCCCCACATCTTTGCCTCTTCATCGGTTGCCACACTAATTATGGTTAGGCCACCGAGAAACTCACCTGTAGTTGTAATCGGGCCACCGACCGAACCGGCATCATCAGCACCGAATGCTAATTCGATTTCTTCTTCGAGGCCACCAGCAAAGACAACCACGCCTGCTTCCTGCATCTCGGCTACAACTGCTCGAGATAGTGGACCGCGCTCACTAAACCATTCGGCACTGTGATCACCAACCCATTGTTGGTTGAAATAGATTATGTAATTCGGCACTAGCTCACTCCTTGTCTAAAACCGGCAACAACTAAAGCCGTCTTGTGAAGTATTGCTTGATGAAAAGTGGCGAGCCGGCCTATAAGCCGGATTCTGTGTCAGCCGAAGCTAACGGTAATCATCCATCTGCGATCGCTGTTACCAACGACCTCTTGCAACCTACCCGCAGGCATATGACGGGCCGTCACCTGCAATGGACCCGAAGGTCACTCTTGGTCTTGCTCCGAGTGGGGTTTACCTAGCCGCTTGTGTCACCACATGCGCTGGTGGGCTCTTACCCCACCGTTTCACCCTTACCGATTAATCGGCGGTTTACTTTCTGTTGCACTTTCCCGTGGGTCACCCCAGGTGGATGTTATCCACCACTCTTGCCCTATGGAGTCCGGACTTTCCTCGACAGTTTGACCTGCCGCGATTACCCGGCCGA
>Ga0114964_10000811_pt1 | contig 23404 bp, 36 predicted proteins | sample C_131016_MF_Meta_FD_92638 | JGI IMG/M metagenome (GOLD analysis project Ga0114964, IMG submission 92638) | Freshwater microbial communities from Lake Croche, Canada to study carbon cycling - C_131016_MF_MetaG | ecosystem: Environmental > Aquatic > Freshwater > Lake | place: Lake Croche, Canada...
CCGCCTGGAGCAATCATTGAGCCAGGGTCTTTAATTACACCAGCACTAATGGCTTGTTGCTGTGACAATGACTCAGTATGTCCATCAGTATACTTAACAACATACTGACCATTAACTACTGACCAACTCTTTATGCCTGCCATTTAACCCACCTTTGAGAATACTGTATTGATAACGCTACTTAGACGTGTATCTTGTGTCTTGAGATTCTCAAGATATGTCTGCCAGTTCTGGTTTTCCATATTGACAACTTGACCTGTAATTCCTAGTTGCTTGTATTGATTGACGATATTCATATGTGCTTGATAATCATTTAACAAACCTTGAACTAATTGAGCCTGCTCATGCTTAGGAGCAGTCTTTGGGTCAGCAAAAATACTTTGTAATTGTCCAAGGGCAAGGGCTGCATTATCTCGCCCTGCGCCGCTAGTATAATTTTCATACCAGGTTGGCTGCATTGTCTTCATTTTTGTCATAAAATCAGACCAGTTAGCATTTTCTTGTTGAAGCATAAAACTATTTTGTTGTTGTTTGTATTCATTAACAGTTGCTGTATGCTGAGCAAGATAAGGTGCTACAAAGTTATTACCAGCAGCAATAAAGAACTGATTCATAAATTCTAGTGGTGTACGCTGTTCACGTAAGTGCTCACGAATTAATTGCTGATGAATAGCAAGAGTATTACCTGGACCTGCATCTTCTGGGATTAAGAATACTGCACCAGTTGAGGTAGTAGGGTTAGTTAATAACCCACCTGACTTGCGGTTTTCTTCAATCCAGTCAATGGCTTTTTGAGTATATGGAAAATTTGCTCCACGTACAGAAGGTGTTGTTGATGCTACCGTGTATGAAACAGCGTTAGTGCCATGGGTGCCAAGGAATTCAAGCATGGCATCATTGTAATTACCTTTAGATTTAACCAACTTTAAGAATTCATCACGAAGGCCAACATCTGTCTGTTCTACTCGTGGAGACAATGGAGATAGCATTCCAGTAATAGCCTTGAGGATTAATATACTTCTAGCGTTATTACGGATACGGTCAATAAATGCTTCTTTTTCTTGAGTAGAAGAAGAACCAGTAGGAACTTGTTGACCTAATTCATCTTGATGATAATAAGCAGAAGCAAGTGCACCCATAAGAGCATTAGTCATAGCAGCATTCTTTTGGTCTGGACTAATGGTATTCCAAACATTCATAATGGGCTTTGATGGAATTAACGATTCCCATATACCGCGATTAGCGGCTAGTCCTAGCCCACCCTCAATTGCTGGTGCAAGATGTGGGAACCAATCTGCAATAATGTTTGCGGGAACTGCTGCTATTGGTCCAAGTCCTGGAAGGTCTAAACCTGGAACAACGCTTTTGAGCGATGTCATGCTTCCTTGTGCTGTGATTGGTAAACCAGAAACCAACGGAATACCAAATGAATTCATTGCGCCTTGCAAACTTTTTCCAAAAGTTCCCACTAATGGAAGGTATGCATAACTGTTACCATTAGCATCTGTACTGACAAATGATGGGTTATTCATTACCTGTTCTGCCATCTGGTAAAGACGGACAGAACGAGAAAAGGCTGGAGATACTATGCTTGTATCTTTAGCGGCACGGAATGCACGTTTGATTGACTGTTCTTGAGCAAAGTAAAACGGCATAAAGTTTTGAGCCAACTGAGAAAACTGTGTGCGTAATGCAGTATTGTGAATCTGTGGAAGCATTGCATGTGTTGCACGATACTGAGCAATGCGTACTGCCTGGTCATGTGTTAATACATCAGTGTTTTCAAGATACTTAAGTGATTGCATTTCATTTGAAAAATGTACTAAATATAAAGGCTCACGAGATAAGTTATTAATTACTGGGTCAATTAACTTATTAAAGCCTAAATCAACGGCAGTGTTAATAAGGCTTTGAATGGTTTTTCCCGCTGGGATATAAGACTCAATTTGATGACCAGCCACAGTTGCTGGCAACTGACGTTTATCTATATCTTTAAGAACTTGTAAATCAGGTGCGGAACCTTTAGCAATACCTGCAGCGATATTGTTATGATAAGTTCCATCTTTACCAATGGTTAAACCAAGAACAGAATCAACACGGTCAGCAGCAAATGCTGCTGGGTCCTGGTCCTTCCAACGCTGCCCTAGAATTGATTCATTCTTGTAAGCATCATAAGTTCCAGCCTTGGTATCCATAATGCGTTTGTACTCACGATTGATAAGTTCTTGGCGCATTGATTGATACTGTTCAAATTTAGAATTGCCAAGTTCTTTTTCAAGTGTTACCTTTTTGGTTCCACCAAATACATCCGCAATATCTGCAGCAATGTTCTTACCTTTAGCAATGTTGGCTTCTTTAGAAAGAGCGGTTGCATAAGTTGGCAAGAAATGCGCAGAGTCTGCTTGAAAAGTTGTAAACTCAGGCAAATCTCTATGTAATAATTTTTTTGATTCTTGTTGAAAAAATGCGTGTGCAGCATTAGCCATGTCATAGCGTGTTGATGCTGTTCCACCGCCGCCTGTGCTTACTGCTTCGGAAAGAATGTGTCCATCGTTTGCACGAATTAAATCAATAGCGTGAGCAACTTGGTCCTCTGGTGCAATCTTAGCAAGTCCTTTGGCAAATGCTTCCCTAAATGCTGGAAAGCCAGTTGTAATAGCATCTGGTGAAATACCTTTAGCGGCTCCAAGAGATGTAAGAACTGCTGCAGCAATATGATTGCCTTCACCTGCAATAAGTGGGTCTGCCTTAGCAGCAGATGCAGCAAGTTTAGATTTAATCATATTAGTTACACCATAACGGGCAACTGCTGGAATTAATTCTGCAGCAGCAACACGTGTACCGAAACCTAATGTAGCCAATGCTAAAGGCTTAAAGATACTGTTGGTGTATGCCTTAGCGGTAAATGTATCTAACTTGCCATAACCACGTTGAATAAGATTACCCGAACTGCGGAATGCTTTTTTAGCAGCATTAAAATCTGGAATAGAAAAATCATCAGTAAATTGATGAGAAGATATACCAGCAGTGGCTGTTCTTCCATCAATAGTTTGATAGGTGCCAATGGTATTTCCTAATGGGTCAGAACCATAAGCCTGGCCGCCGATTGTTGGATGATTAAGTTTTTCTAATTCATCTTTAGCGTTCATTACCAAGACGTTATCATCTGGCAATCCCATAGCCTTAAAAGAATCAAATGTCGTTTGTGCTTTAATAGCACGTGCTAAAGCAATGTCGCCATCAGCAACTGCCTGAGCATATTGTCCAGCCATTTCAGTACCAAATTGATGGTTACCACCAAATCGCGCAATACGATAAATGACGCTTGTGGCATCTGGGCTGTCCCATTTGAAAGATTTGGTTGATAATTGACGAGTTACTGGGTCAATACTAAACGGCATATAACCACTGAATGTTTTATATCCTTTACGTACCCAATTCATTTCCTCTGTTGTAGCATCACCGCGAAGTACTTTTTGAATAGGCTCTAATCCTACAGCACGAATAAGTGTGCGCGAAGGCAATACTGCTGAGCCAGCAAGGGTTTTAACCAAATCACCAAAGTATACTGAGTCACGAAGAAAATTATGAATTTCATCTGCGGATTTAAGATTAGCAATACGAGCAGGTACAATAGTTCCAAGTTCTGGATATTTCTGTGCAATCGTTCCAGCGATTTTTGCTTTTGTTAAAGTTTTATCTGCAATGATATTTTCCATATCATTAAGAGAGTTATTATACCCACGAGAAGTAGCGTTAAATACGCCACCTTCTTTAACTAAATCTAATTGCTGCGGAGTAAACACGCGGCCTGAACGTGCATCAAGAAAATTCTTTGCACCAGGAATACTATCCATCATTGGATATTTAACTTGAGTGGCAATTGCTTCATCACCCATTTTAAGGTATTTGCCAGATTTCATTAATTGATTAAACTTACCAAGTACAGATATTGGGTCTGTAGTTACGTCAAAACCTGCATCAGCAATACCTGAAACAAATTTGCCGATACCAGCATTGGTATTTTTAAGTGCGGCAGATACACCATCAATGCCAATGGCACCTGTAATTTTAGAAAGAGCGTTTGAGAAATCGCGCCCAGCAGAAATTTGATAATTAGGATTTTCTGAATCCGCGTAAGAATCCTGATACTTAACACCCATTAACTTACGAGTAATGCTGCCTGCCAAATCCGCACCAGCAATAATTCCTTCTGGACCAAGAGCGGCGCCTGCAACTCCACCTGCTACTGTTCCAATTGTTGCTAAGAACCCAGGGAGGAAACCTTGCTTTTGATATACAGAATGAATAAACTTGTAGTCTCGTTGTACTTCTTGCAACGGCTTTGCTAAAAAATTCAAACCTTTGAATACGTCAATGCCTGTTTTAGACCAAAATGAAGTAGAGTCATTATTAGCCATGTGTTCTGCAACAACGTCATTAGCGACAACACCATTAAGTGCATGAGATGTTAAGACGCCATTTACGGTAGGGTTAGAAGAATTCATAACCCCCGCTGCTATTGCAGGGTTTTTGGCAAGTTCAGGTGTAATCCAACTGTAATCAATGCCAGCCAATTAAAACCCCTGACCAATCCTCATTGCTAAATACTTCATTGCTGGAGATGCATCGGGATTTGAAGCCATTTGAGTAAACATTTGATAAGCATCTTGATATTGACCTTGCACTGCATTAGGCAAAATTAATGCTTCTGAACCTGCACCTGCTCCAGCATCAGCACCATGTGTAACTGGCTGAGTTGGATACTGTGACATAACATCAAGTGGGGTTGCCGTAATTGGGTTTGACACTGGTTGCTGTTGCATAGGCTGTTGCTGTTGTGCTTGCATTCCAGCCTGAGCAATTTGTGAAGGTGCCATCTTTTTTGAATCAGGAGTTTTAGCCATTGGCGCTTGACCTTGCAAGTTTGCAAAATCTTCTGCTCCAGGTTCTCCTGCTGCGTAACGTACTGCTTGTCGTGATGCTGGTCCACCATCGGTTCGTGATGCCATAGCACCTGGGAGAGATGGTGTCGCACTTGGATTAACAGGTGTGGCCATATCTATTCTCCTTCTTGTAATGTTTCAATGGTTCGAGCGGCATACTCGTGGAAGTTTTCTTTATCATCCACGAAACTTGCTTGGTGTTCTAACATTCGAGTAAGAGTATCAAATGCTCCACCAACTACTATAAAAATTTCAGATGTTAAATCTGAGAGCAGGGACAAGTAATCCCATTTAGTTACCCGTGTAGGTACTCGACCCTGCTCGTCAGACATAATTTACTTAGAGCCTGGGTTAGTACCTTTAGTACCTGAAGGCATCTTTGAGAATAGTTGTGTTGTTGCGCCAGCCTTTGTTGCACTTGCTTTTGGCTGAATCTTTGTCTTCTGTGTTACTGCATCAGATGAACCTAGTCCACCTTGGTTTGCTGGTGAAGGCTTCTTAGTTGTAAGATTCGCCTTCATCATTGGGGCTACTTTTGCCATGTGTTTTCTCCTATAGGGTTTATTTTTTACTTGACAACCAAAACGCGTTTTAGATTGGTTGCCTTCTGATAACTCCCGCAGACATCTGCGCGTTGCCAGAAGATGAAATTCCTGCAAGTAATGTTTGCAGTGATGGACGTCCACCTGGAGCCATACCTTCTTGGCCTGGTGCTACGCCTTGCATACGTCCTGATGCTTCTAAGCCTTGTGGAAGTTGTCCAGGCTGTCCTGGAGAACCCCCAGGAGGAACCTGTCCTGGGGCACCTGCCTCACCAGCGGCTGCAACTCCTGGGGGAACCTGTTCTGGTTGAGGAGCAAATGCCGCAGCAACTACTTCCTCAACATCTTTACCTTCTTGACGTCCATTAATAATAGATGCCATAGCGGTTAGAATTTTAGACGGGTCTTGTCCCTGTGCAACCATTGCTGGTAATGCTTGTGCATAACCTGCAACCGCTTGAATTAAAGCATCGCGTAATTGTTCAACTTCAACTTTTTCTTCTTCCATGGTGACGTTCATTTCCCATGGCATCTGACGACGTAAGAAGTCACGTGAGATTAATTTATCTCCACGCGCTTGCAAACCAAATACTAATGCGCGGTTAGGGTCAAGACCAGCCATAAGGCCATAGGTAACATCGCACCAGTGGTCGCCCTGAATATCTTTAATTGGTGTGTATGTAATTTCATAAGGAGCGCCAGCGTTAACGCCGCGTACTTCCTTAGTTACATTACCAAACAATTTTTCATCCATCATAAACATCAAGCGCATAACGTGACGGAATGATTCAGCAAATACTGCTTGTGCTGTTTTAACTTGTGTATCAAATCCACCCATAAGGGCTTCAACACCACGGCCAGTTACAATAGAACCAGACTGAACGCCAAGGCGTCCCTGCGGATAACGAGAACCTACACGAAGTTCCTGGTCAAGTAATTGTGACTCTTGGAAAATTCCTTGAGGAATGTCAAGTGCTACACGACGAATCTTTTCAGGATTGGCAGAACGGATAGTTGCATCTGGACCAATCTCAAGTACGTTAACATCTGAAGGTAAAGCAAACGGAGCCTGTACAGATTTCTGTGCTGCTTCTAGTTGCAATGTTGCAAAGCGTGAGCGGGCAACTTGTACCCACATGATGTCATCGAACTGACCGCGTTGGTGCTCATCAGAGTCAACGCCAGGACGTACAGCAATGACAACTGGAATCTCACCAAGAAAATTCTTAGCACGGTCAAGGATTAAATTCTTACGCTCTGGTACAAAAAGAATTGTTTCATCTTTGTCAACAAAACGAAATACTTCAAGCATACGTTCTGAGTTTGCTTGCTCATAAGGACCACGGATAACACTCTCATGCTCAGGAAAATCATTACACAATTCGCGTACAGTCTTTTGGTAGCGGCGTGTGTATGAGCGTAACTTATTGAAACGGTCAAACTCTGGGTATGCACCAATTGGATTATCAATGCGAATCATTGGGCGATTGTTTTCAAAATCTGGCTCAATGATGAATGCAAGCATACCAAGGTTACATAGCGGTCAGCACCTGTGTACATCTGTGTCTGTAGGTTACATGAGTCACGATAACCAGCAGCAATCATTGTGCGCTTATCTGCGCGACGACGTGCTCTATCTGAAATAGAATCTGTTGTGTCGCAATTAAATGCTGGCAGTGGAGCAATAACTTCTGCTACGTCGCGTGCTGCAACGTCAATAAAGTTTGCAACCATTGGCTTAGGAAAGTCTGATGAGAATAATTCTGGGAAGACTTGCTGAATGTTGCCTTGGCGAATTGAAAGTAGGTCTGCCCAGCGTGCATCACGAAGATGATAGTGGTCGCGTAGTTTACGTACGCGTACACCTAACTCATCAATATCTAGCGCCATACCAGGTTCCTCCGTTGACTGCCATCTGCTCTTGCATCTTGGCGTATTCTTCTAAGTTAACAACTTTGCGTTGGGCAAGTTGTCCTTTTGTAGCAAACGGGTTCTTAACAAAAGAACCGCCGTATGCACCCATCTGATTGATATAGTCACGCATTTGAGTCTCTGCAAACCACAGAGCCATCGGACCATCTTGCTTTGCTTTGGTTCCAGCCGACCAAGTAATCAACTGCTCAATAAGAGCCTTGATGTGTTCGTTATCGGTACGAGGTAACTCCAGGAGATTTGAACCTTTAATGTGTTTGCCTTGGTTGTCCGTCGTACCGAATAGTGGTGCCATAGATGCAACGCCAAATTCTGCGTCCATCTTGTTTGAACCCGTATAGTGCTGAACTAAACGGATACCGCGAGTTGCTAAAAATTTATTAATTTGTTCGTCTTGAGTTAAGAACAATTGGAAAGCGTTCTTCTCAATTACCCAAACCTTAGGCTTATACTTTTCAGTCCATGAGAAGATAAGTTCACGAATCATTTGAGGCGTAGGTGCTGGCATACGTGATGCATCTAGCAAGTAACGCTTCTGGGTAGTCTTATCTCCAGCATAGACAACGGAGAAAGTATCTCCTGACATGGCTGGGTCCATAGAGCAAACAATGTACTGGTCGTTTAATACTGCTGGTTGACCAGGAGCACCAGGGATAAGCGGGCCAACAGGTCTCATACCTGAGACAGAGCCGCGTACATTTTCAGGTGCAAAGATTGCAGTAGATTCAACATCTTGCTGCTGATAAACCATTGCCCAGGTCTTTGGGTCTAAGACACCGCGACGCTTCTTAAGGTTAAGTCCATCCCAACGAGGATAGAGTCCGCTTTCATCTGCTGGTGTATCATCGGCATTCCAAGGTCTATCAGATTTAGGCCATAAGGTTTGCCAGTCTTCTGCTTTGTCTGCAAACTCAAGGACTGCTGGCATGGCCAAGTAAGTCCAAGGTGAGACGTTATCAGGATAGCGTTCAGGATTTCGCATCTCACGATACATGTCAATTGGGTCTACGCGAGTACCTACAACTAGAATCTTACCTGTAGGACCAACGCGAGTTAAGACTTCCTGTTGAATCCAACGGATTTGCTTTTCGTACTCATTAGCATTTGCCAAAGTAACGCAGTCGTCCAGGATGATGAGGTCAGCACGTGCACCATAAATCTGACCGCCGATACCCAACGCTTGAAGGGTAGGGTCCTTTTCACCTGAGTCGCGTTCAATGTAGATTGCATCTTGCGTCCACTTTTCAGCAGTAGCCTTGAAGCCTTCCACAGGAGCATAACGTCTTTGAAGTTCAGCCCATTGAGGCGAGGTAAGTCTTTGCTTGACGGCATAGAGAAACTCCTTAGCCATCTGCTGGGTCTTAGAAACTAATTTGATACGAACGTTTGGGTCGGTCACAATACGGTAGGTGACATAATCAATCGAAACGGTCATGGATTTCGCGTGCTCTGGTGGCATATTGCAGAGCACGTAATTCTTAAAGCCTTGCTCAAAAATCATATTAGGATGAAGCCAGGCTGGTTGGCCTTCTTCCAGAAGGCTGATAACATTTCTTTGGTGTGGAAAAGTCTGAGAGGCTAGGTATTTGAGTCTAAAGTCTTCAAAGGAGATTTCTTTGTCTTCATCAGAGACTACACCCTGACGACGCTTGATAACTCTGGCAAGGTCAATGGCTTCTTTGAACTGTGGGTCAGAGGAGCGATAATACTCATAAGACTTAACAGATTTGCCTACGGCGCGACAGGCATCCTCAACCGTGACTCCATCTTCGATGAGAGCGATGAGACGCTTCTTGGCATCTTTGGGCGCGAGAGATGCGCCCTCGGCTAAGTCGTAACTGGTTGAGCGTATTCTTGCCACTGGGCGTACTCTCCTTTTGGGTTCTGCCGCCAGGCAGAGATATCCCGATTGAAAAGTGTTGCCTATGGGCAACGCTATGTATAACTATGGGGGCGCCTAAAGCGCCAATTTTGTTTTTTAATTTTCCTTATGGGAAGCCTTCAACGCTTACGGCTTCCCCTATTATAGCAAGCCCTTAAAGGCTTGCACCGTATTACCAATCGTCTCATTGGCTTCGTTCGCTTTAAGGCTCACTCTGCCGTGAGCCGATTGGAGGGATTTTTATTTTGTTCTCTACTTATATTAAGGGCGGGATAAGTCGTTTTATCCCGCTTTTAGGTGTGTGATGTTAGTCACATCTTTATTGTATTTATGGCTAATACGGCTTTGACCTGCGCTTTTATTTATCGGGCAGCCTATATTTAGAAAAAATAATTGGGTGGATAGTAACCTAGGTACACGTGCGAATGTTAAAACCCTGGGGTTCTCCTAGACGCGCAGGCCAGTCCTAGCGTGCAAAGCCTTACCCGCCCCACCCTTGAGATATACCTGCAGCCCTGCAGGATTACCGCCCACCCTTGGAATTGCAGGCATGTAACTCACCCATATAGTGGCCTTGCCGATACGTATAAGGACGGGGCGAGGGCGTTGCTTGGTGTCGTTGTGGTGTTGCTTGGTGTTGTAAGGTGTAAGGCAGGGGACTCTAACCAGTGCCCAACCCGTGTCCTAATTCTAACCAGTGCCCACTATGTCCGCATTGACCATAAGCCCTAAAGTAGTTGAACCTTCAATCATTAAGCCTTAATTCTCTCAGGATTCTCCCAGGATATTGTTATCAAACCGTTATCGTGTTGAGCGTGTCTATCTATTGACATGCCTAAATTAGGCGCGTATCTTTCACTTATCGCCACAACGGCGAACCTATGGAAGGGTAGAAAAATGGGATATAGTTGCACAGCACTAGCGGGAGATACTCTCGAACTATGGCAAGAATCTTGCTATGAGCAAACAGGCATGACTAACCGATACAATGGCAATGACGGCGCTTCTTACTTCTTCGAGATAGGCAAAGAAAGACTAGACGGCGCTATTGTGGGAAGTGTGCACAAGTTTAACCGCGAGATGACAGGGTGCCACCGTGTCGGTTCATTCAAGATTAAACCTAATGGCGATATCGAGGTTAAGCCTATATCAATGCCTAAGTCATACCTACCTAAGAAAGTGAAGGTGGCTTAATGCGCACCTCACCTCAAAATGTAATCGCATGCCTAGCGGGAGACTTGCTAATTGATGAGATGCTAGTAATTGAAGCCATACGAGAAGAAGAGGAGGTGCGCGGGCTTTTTCGCGACACCGTAGAAGACTTCACAGAATATGCGACGCTTCGCGACGCTGTGGGAGGTTTATTCTAATGAAGCGAATCACCGCGCTAGTTATCGCCCTATTGATTCTTCTTGTGGGCTTTCGCCTAACTCATCACCCCGTGTACGGCCATTGTCACAAGCAAGGGGCAGACACTATCTGCACATTGATTAAATGGGAAGGGAATAAGTAAGTGGAGACTATTAAAGTGAGTAATTTATTGAGTAGTGACGCCTATAGTGACGCCATGAAGTGGGAGCAGGCTGGCCAGGGCATAGGCTTAGGCCACAAGATACGCGTTACTTTCACGGGCTTAAAGCCCAAAACGGGTTATGCATACAAGGAGGAAGGGGCTTGGCTAGGTGTGCGCTATACATGGCGCTCTATGCGTTGGTGGAGTCTGCTTAGTTATAATAACCCTCTTGTAAAATTAGAGGTGCAAGATATGAGTGAGCAAGGCGTCACCACGTGGCGCACTGTATGGGAGAAAATAGCCTAAGTGCTTGACTATCCTCGACGGTTCTAGTACCGTCGGGGGTGGCCTCCACTTAGGGAGGACTAACTACCTTGGAAGGGGTACAAAATGCTTATTTATATTGGAACAACAAACGACACAAACGGCAACCCGCGCCGTGGCTGGATTCGCACAACATCAGCGGGGCAACCGCTCGGCTGGATAGAGGAAGGCTACGAAGGGCACGGCGCTATTCGTGGCTATGACGACGGCGAAAGCATGAAAATTACCGTAGTACCGTCAGAGTTTAAGCGCCTTAAGGGATTAGCCCTACGGTTCGAGAAGGCGGGCGCATAATGACTACTGCAACAAAAGAAAAAACACTGCCTCAATTATGCGAGGAGTTCGGCATTAAATTACAACTCAAGAAGGCAAAAGTGCCACACGACGCAACCAAGTGGGAAAAAAACTGCGCTAACTCATGGCTGGCCGTCGTATCGTTCAACGGTTATTCAATGGCCGTTCCATACTTTACGGGTAAAGCAATCCAGAAAACTACCGCAGCCGATGTCGTCTACTCTTTAACTTCAGATTGGAGCACTTGGAAGTCATGCGAAAACGTGCAAGGCTTTGCCAGTGAGTTCGGCTGGGACGATAACACATTAGACACATGGCAGGCAGTCGAACGACTATCAAAGCAGTGGGAGCACTTCATCGGTGACGCTTCTATCCTTGAAACATTAGTCCAGGTAAACTATTAATGAGCCTGAACCCTACATGCGAGGACTGCAAGAGTGCAGTATCTATCAACTTTGAACCCTACGGCTCAAGCCTTATGGCCGTTATCAACTGCCCGACCTGTGGCACTTCATACGATACCAACCTAGACCCCGTAGACGTGAAGGCGGTGCAACTATGAGCAATTTAACTACTTGCAAAAAATGCAAGCAACAGGGTTACTTGGTGCTAAGCACTGCCCTAGCCGATATGGTGTGCGAAGGCTGTGGGACATGGCAAGGAGCAACATTAAACAGCGCATGGGAAAGGATAGCCTAATGAGTAAAGTTAAAGAGTGCGTAGAGCCAGATGAGATGATATGGGAGGACTGCGACAAGCCAGAACATGACGGCTGTTATGTCATGGTATGCCCTGGCTGCGATACACGCTTCCCAGATTGCGAGGACTAAGCATGAGTTTTGGAAGGTGTTTTGTGTGTGGTTCGGTTATGTCTGGCGATAGTCAAACGCCAGAGAATAAAGTCAAATGCCAAAAATGTGGCTGGATATCAAACAAGGACGGGAGTTACTAAATGAACGAAGAAACAAGCACTGCGGGGCGCCTTGCCTATTGGAAGGCCAAGGCTAAACTGTGCAAGGATTTATTTGACATACAAGTCGAGGACAAAAACACACAGAGTGAGGCACTTGCCAACCTTGAGAGATTTATCGAGGCTAATCGGCAAGTGGATAGATTAACTCATGGCGTGGATTTTTCCTGGCTATATCCAACAATAGAAGGGCAAGAGCATGGCATTGAGCAACGCTGAAAAGATAGCGCAAAAAACTACCGACGCACTGCACGAAGCGATTCGCCTTGCATGGCAGGCAGGTTATGACCAAGCCTTGCAAGATATGGTCAGAGATAAGGACTTCGGGGCGGGGCGCGTATTACATCGCGCAGTTATCCAAGAGTTGAGCATGGAGGACGGCGAGTGATTATTTTCTTAGCACTTGTCGCAACTCTCATCGGCTTAAGCCTAGACATACTCATGGAGAGGATAGAGCGACATGCTAAAGCCCAACGATAAACCTATCTGCGCTGATAAAGCCTACAATCCTGAAGCATGGCACCCTGAAGCCCTCTTGCGTGACCCTGAAGGCTCGCGCTTGTCCATATTAAACGCCGTTGAAGCACTGCGCCTATGTATGGTCTGCCCAGTAAGGCAAGCCTGCTTAGAGTATGCTTTAGCAGATATGAGCACGACAAACTACGGGATATATGGCGGGACTTTAGCCTATGAACGCCAAGCAGTAACATCATTTGGCAAAATGGAAACGAGCAAAGAATTTCTGCAACGCATTAGAAGCATCGCAACTAAGGCAGGGATTCCCACCCCAGAGATAGGAGCCAAGTCATCAAAAGGATTACGCAAAACGGCATAGCCACACTTTCTATAGCAATTATACTAGCAAGCGGGGCAACTGCCCTGTATGAGCCTGACAAGGCTTCTAAAGTGCACCACGTACCCGTTAAGGGAGCACCTATAACCGTGCAAACCCTACAAAAATGGACAAAAAAGCACTACATCAGAGATGAGATTCAATTCTCATGTCTGCTTACTTTATGGACAATGGAAAGCCATTGGAACTACAAAGCACACAACAAGGGCGGGGCATACGGCATAGCCCAAGCATTACCCGCCAGTAAGATGAGAGTATCGGGGCACGATTATTTAACTAACCCATATACTCAAATTCGCTGGGGTCTGCGCTATATTAAGACTCGTTATTCTAATCGTGCGTGCTGGGCGCTACGCTCAGAGTTAGTGAAGGGTTGGTATTAAAATGTTCGTTGCATACTTTTGTATATTTACAGGACTTGCATTATATCTATACTTATGGCTACAAAAATGAAGAAGGATAACCTTATCAGTATCTTGATGATTACTGCAATTATTCTAGCCTTTATTCTAGGCCACATCTCAAGGGCACACTAATGGAAAAAACTATTGAGATTCTATTGGCAGACCAACGCCAAGTGATATACAAACAACTATTGGTTGCCAGTAATAAGACATACAAAGATGAGCACCCTGGTTGGTGCGCCTCAACTAATAGCCCTGAAGATGCCTGCGATTGTCTTATCTCTACCCTATTGGAGATAGTGAAGGGTCAGTAATGAAAGAACCTATTGTATTCGTGGCTATCTTAGCCAAGCAGAAGGCTAAGATGTTACCTGCATGGCTGCAATCTCTATCTCAATGGGATTACCCTAAAGATAGAATCATTTTATATGTGCGAAGCAATAATAATACCGATGATACTGAACAAATACTGCGTGATTGGGTAGCAGAAAATGGCAAGTGGTATCGCCATGTGACAGAGGATTATCGTGACATAGATGCAAACGTGCAAGACTTCTTAGTACATGAATGGAATCCGACAAGATTCAAGGCACTGGGACAGATACGAGAAGACAGTATCAACCTTGCATGGCAAGCAGATGCAGACTTTTATTGGGTTGTAGATGTGGACAACTTTGTAAAGCCACACACGTTACGGCGTATGGTAGGCCACAACTTGCCAGTGATTGCACCTATGCTTTACAGTGCAGATGTAGAACAAACTGCTTATTCAAATTATCATATAGTCACTACTCAATTTGGATATTACTTTGAAGATGTGCGCTACTACCAAATACTTAAGCAAGAGATTAAAGGTTTGATTGTCTGCGACGTAGTGCACTGCACCTATCTTGTACGCAAAGATGTCTTTGAACATGTGCGATACCTTGATGATACTCAAGACTATGAGTATGTAATCTTCTCTCGCACCTTACGCAACTTAGGCATACCGCAGTACTTGGATAATCAAGAAGTGTACGGCTGGCTCTCAACGCGAGAGAATCTAAAGGCTATACAGGAGAAGTTAAGTTGAGCGCCAAGCCAACCGAACTTAAGAAGTTAATTGCCCTGCTTGATGCAGAGGCTCCCGATGTGGAGTGGTTAGCCAAAGCAGTATGGGAATTGGTAGAGCAATGCCAAGCACAACGTCAGCAGTACGTGGCTATTGCATACCATCCAGACCTAGAGTTATGGCAAGCAGTTGGACCATACCCAACACGCGATAGATTATTAAAAGATTATCAAAAAAGATTGCACGCACCAGACCCAAACTCTAAAGCAGCAATTGCGCTTTTGCGAAACCCTGCTACAATTAATTTAGATGTCTAGTTAGTTCCTATCCTAACTAGCAGTTGGCTCCCAGCCCTTCCACTGGTTGTAGACAACATTAAAGAGGACCAGCCAGGTTAACCCCGAACTGGTCCTCTTTTATTTGTGTCTTCCCCAAGTAACACAAACCTAATTGCTGGTGCTATAAAATCCTGGTGCGTTAAACTTAATTGCTGGTGATGTGTAGTTGCGTCCCATTATCTGGTTGCAACACAGTGGATTATCTGCCTCGGCGTGGATGCTACGCTCTAAAGATAATTGTGCACCACACAATGCACATGCATAATCATAAGTTGCCATTAACCTTACACCCTTCAACACAGTTCCAAACTAATTCGTGATAAGACTTTCCTTCTACTCTGACTACCTCAGTATAGCAATCAGCGTGATGGATTGGCTCTCTCAATCCTCATTACCTGCCCAAGGATTAGGCCCACCTAATGCGTTAGTCAAACGCCTAATGGCACCATCAACTTTACGATGTGCAGTTGTATCTGATACCGCTAACTCTTCTGCCAATTCCTTATAGGATAGTTGGTCAAAGAACTTTTTGCGAAGCACATCCCTGTCACCTTCTGACATGTGAAGCATAGCCCTGCGTATATCAAAGAGTTGAATAACATAGTTGCCACCTTCTGCTGGGTTACCGCCACCTGATACCTTAGGCTTAGTGCTATCACTGGTTGCAACTGTATCAACCCATACAAATGGGAGCAACTCTGCCAATGTAACTGCTGAATAGAACTGCTCATCTCGTAGTTCATAGCCACACTTCTGTGCTTTCATACGACGACAATACTTATCAGCATGACGAGTAAGAGTCTTACCTAATTTACGTACACCAAACTTATACTCATCAGAATCCAATGGGTGGTCTAGCCACTCTTGAATTTTATCATTTCGCTTGAGAATCCACACAGTTAGTTCTTGCGTTACATCAGATACATCAAAATAAGTATGATATCTGCGGTGCACTTTACGCGCAACGGTAACAGCAATTTCTTGTGAGTCCTCGAACCAAGTCATTACCAACGCCAGACTTTATTATCTACCACAAATGAGTTGTTGACAATAGGTACTAACTGAGGATAAACATTTTGTCCATCCACTCGCAAAATACCAAAGCCCTGATTCCAAGTAAACAAACCAGCCTTAATATAGCGTGCATGTTTGACATCCATGAGATGTCCAACTTCCATACCCCACACTGTCTTGCTACGCCCAGCCCATGACTGAGTAAAATGTGTAAGACCCATGCGGTGTGTGTGTCCACATACAACTGATACACCTGAACGCTTGGCTAAACCAAGCGCAGTTGCACCAGCAGTAGGCTGGACATTACCTTCATCTCCGTGTACTAGAATCCAATTGGGTGCCAACTCGTATGGTTCATAGTGATACTTAATACCAAGTTCATCTAACTTCAAAAACTTTTCAATCTTTAATTCTGGTAAGCCAAGAAAACCTGGAGCCTTTGTAATAATTTTATTGTATAATCTATCGCTATGATTGGAACGAGAGATGTGTTTAATCTGTAACTTCTCAAGCACCTTTACTGTAATGTCACGGTGTCGTCCTAAATCTTTTTGCCATTCACCTTCCTTGCCTTCTTCCCAACGGGAGATTTGAGGTAGGTCAATCTCATCACCAACTGATACAACATTGTCTGGCTTGTACGCCTTAATGAATCGAGCAAGTGCATTGACTGCACCTTCGCTATGGTATGGAGATTGAATGTCTGAGACGACAACGATGTGTTTCATTTAACTTCCACCCATTCGCTATCTGGAATAAGATTAGAACAACCAGTACAACATAAACAATCGCTGTTAAATAAACAACTTTTGCAACACTCATAATCAAATGATTTTAAGTGAAAAATTTTTTTAATAAAATCAAGCATCATTCTTTAGGCCACGTGCCATCTATAACCATGAGTGCAATAGCACTGTAGTTAAGTAAGTCTATAAATGAATCACGCAATGACTCATGCTCTGGTGTCTTGCCACTATCAATAAGATTATTAATGCGTGCTATCTTGTCATGCATACGCACACGTAGTCCATTGAGTGGACCACCTGGTGAGTCAGAGATATTCTTTGGGCCGTAGTCATTGTGTTTGGTAACAAGTAAGTTACCTGCACGGTCCATTACTTCCCAGACGTCGGATGCAAAGGCGGAATTTGGACGGTAATAAGGTTCTCGGACTCGTTGATTGACTTGATAATCAATCCCATTTTTCGTAAAAGCAGCAACGCTATCTCCATATCTTCCGTCATTCATCATCATTCTCCTTTAGGGTCAAATGAACCCGCGTAGTAGTAGGACTTGTCTTCATAATTTATGATGTACTTGTGGATAATTATACCAGTAACTGATGTTTCTTGTAGTTCTATTTCATCTAGTATCCACAACATTTCGGGCACACGTGCCCCATCCTTTGGACCCCACATAAAAGTTGGGTACTTATCTGGCACGCTGTACTGCCATCAAGTCATCAATGGTAATGAGAAAACCTTTACTTGGATTAGGTTCTTTCTCATTAGAGATGGGTCTGCCATACTTATTAATGGCTGTCTTTAAGTCATCTGTCGTTGCAATAATAACTAAACTTTCTAGGACAAAGGCCCACCTATCTGCCTTAGTCTTCATCAACCCTGACTCAATCCAATTGTAGGTTGAGCGAGAATAGAATGCTGTCTCAATGTAGATGTTGCCTGTCTGTATCCAGCGCCTGTCTCTTTTAACTTCTACTGTCAACCCACCAGTAAGAATCTCTCTAACCAACTGCTCACCTTCATGGCCGTAAGCAAAGTCTAAATCAAAATCGGATAGGTCAGCCACTGGATACCACGTTTACAGTTATCTTTCCACCAGTAAAAGCATCACGTCTAATGGCAATCTGAATAGCCTTGGTTGCAATCTTCTTAGCCTTAACCAAGTCATCGCAGTTGCTACCACCTAGCGCCTCCATTGCACCTAATGCAAAGTTAGCCCCACTACCTGCAGCATATAAGCCATCCACGCTACGCTCCCATGAATAGTCCTCTGCCATAAGATAAGCCTTAGCATGTACCACAATAACCCACACATTATCATTCATTACCGAAGCCTCTGGCTTGGGAAACTCATAGCCTGCCTCAATAAAAGTTCTGCGTATGGCTGGGATTAATTGACGGGTAATATACTTATCAGTATCACGTATCTTTGATGGGTCTGGAACAGTAAAGTCATGCTGAAGGATATTGATACCACGCACTGCACCAGCAGCAGCAAAGACTACTCCGCCGTTCTTAAATACTTTACCATCTGGAATCATTATTGATGAACCATCCTCATCAGAGGACTGCGAATCAGCGGCGATGACAACCCAAGTAGGCCCTTGTATCACAGCAACTGTAGTCATGCCGCTAGTCTACCATGAAACCAGTCAGCGCCGTAATGTAGAAACGTGTCGTTGACATCTAAATTTGCATCCAGATGTACAACTTCTGCTTTATCTAAATCTTCTTTAATACGTTTAGCCAACTCTTGGCCAGGATTGCGTCCGTCTTCTTTAACGTCATTGTCTGCAAAGACGAGAATGCGATTGTATGATTCGAAAAGTTTTGGGAACCAGGGTTTCCATTGGCTAACTCCCGCCACTCCAACTGCAGGTATGCCAACGATTCCCGATAATATAATTGTGTCAATCTCGCCTTCGCAAATGGCAATCGTATCGCTATTGATGTGCAAGTCAACAACATTAAATAGCCCAACCTTTTGACCTGTAGGCCAAAGGTACTTAGGTGTGCCATCATCTAATCTCCTAAACTTTAGACCAACAATTCCTGCTGGTGTGCGATACGGTATTGATAACATCCCACCTGCAAGTTCATGTCCTGCTATTGGGTCAACGACGCTTCCAAGAAGGAATGTACTTGCGACTTCCTGAGTTATTCCTCGTCCCGCTAGGTAAGAGAGAGCCTGTGGTGTTAGATTGCTGGAGTATCTTTGTGCTGCGTCCGTGAGCGATAGCCTCTGCTTTTCGTTTAGCATCTTTGAATTCCAATCCTTCTTTTGCTTGCACTAATGTGTATACATCTCCAAGTACTTGACATACTAAGCAGTTGTAGGCTTGGTTATCCAAGTTGTATGCTGCACTTGCATGTCCATCGTCATGGATAATGCACTTGCATGGTGTCCAACCATGCCTGTCTATAACATTGACTCCATAATGTTCTAACACTGCCGCTAGGTCTGGCTTAGATATCACCTTGCACTCTTAACCATTGGTCTAAATCTTGAATAACCCATGACTGTTCTAACCCTGCCATACGACGTTTGACTATGACATAGGCAGGTGGTGTTGCTTTTAAGTCTCTAGCCTTTGCATAGTTTTCAGCCTCAATGCAAGCCTCTCGCCAGAACTGTGGCAAGTCCATTTTGATTGTAGCCTTCAACTCAAAAACATACGGTTGGCCTGCAACGATAGCAACGATGTCACCCTCATCATCTTTGCCTGCCAACCGTAATCTTTCTGCTGATACACCACGAGAACGTAGGTACTTCAGTATGCCAGTTTCAAACAGTGCACCCTTGGCTTTATTTTTAGCACTCACTGCTGATTTCCCCACTTCTTTTCCATCTCTAGTATTGCTTTATTGGAATAGATAGACATTCTACTAGCGTCAGACCATAAAGTTACGTATTGACTACCCGAAGCCGAGTGTTTTGCAAAACGATTCTTGACTGCTGCCACTCTAAACTCACCAGTGTAAGGAAGAAGTGCAACGGTTAGAATCATTTCAGGTAACTGGGAAATCTTTCCTTGAATAGCCTTGCGACTAGGCGGCATATCTGCCGAACCTTCATTCTCGGATGTATGGTGGAGAAGAATAACTGCTGCATCTGTCTCACGTGCTATGTGGTGCATGGCTTTGGCAATCTCACGAAGGCCAGACCATTCATCATTGTGCATAGACACTACGTTCATAGCGTTATCAACAATAATCATGTGAGGATACTGTCCATAGGCTTCAGCGTATGCGCGGATTGCTAAATCAATTTCATCTAAAGTTGGACTAGGAGCAAAGTCAAACTGTAAATGTTTAATACTTGTCAGTTCCTCTGTGTAAAATTCTTTACCTTCGCCAGTGGTAAAGGCTTCTTCTACCGATGAAACTTGATGTCCAGTAATCATTGCCGCAGCACGAAGTGATGTTGTATATGCATCTGTATCTGCGGATATGTAGAGCGTAGGCACTTCCATTTTCACCGCCATCCAAAGAGCAATCAATGATTTACCAGCGTTAGGCTGGCCTGCAATCATTGTCATCTGTCCTCTGCGGAACTTAATTCCCTCCGCAGTTAGCGGAGGAAATAGTTCTGGCAATATCTGGAATTCATTAGTGCTTTTCGCTGCCGCTTGGGTGAGTGACAGCATCTAAGTTCTATCGCAAGAACTTAGGAGCGCACTGGTCTGGTGTGCCCTGTGGTGATGGGCAGAACCAACCTTTCCAAGACTTAGGAGCACCTGGCTTTGACTCACGGTATACCAGTTTGCCATGCTTACAATGTCCTTCTTCAATAACGCTAGATGATTGTGCTGCTGGTGCATTGAACTGCGCTGCAATTGAAGCAGCAGTTGGTGCAGGCGCTCCGCCACCTAAATCATTTGATGTTGCTTTGATAAGTGTTGAAACCATACCGACGTCCATAAGAGAAGTTTCAAGTTCCTTAATGTTATCTGCATAGATATTGATTAGAGTACCGTCAGCCAACTTAAAGTTGACCTGTAGTTTGGTGCTAGGTGATGCGCTCATGTGTTTTCCTTTTCTGTTGTATTTGACTTGATTATATGGTTTCTTAAAAATTCTACTTCAAACTTAAGATTCTTGTTTTCATACTTTAATGCTGATAATTCTTTATTCTTTGTAATATCAGCAACGATTTCCAATGCTGCTTCTAATACTTCCTTGCTTTGTGTATCCCATCTATTGTTACCCATTGCTTAAACCTGCTAATGGGTCATACACTTGTGCTAGTTGTCCGCCTACTGCGTAGCAGTATTCCTTTACCCCACAAGTGGAGCAAGACATTCCGATGTTAGGTAAAAAGATTTCATTGCGGATACCAATATCAAACTTGGTAAATAATTCTGTCAATACTGGAATAGTCCAACGCTCTAACCCTGATGCCTCAATGAACTGTGCCTTACGTGCATCATAGTAGTAGCCCTTGGTTGGACGGAAACCAAACTGCATCTCCATCAATGAGGCGTAGACACCCAGTTGCAAAGATGAATCAGGAATGTATGAGCCAGTCTTAAAGTCCACAACTGCAACTTCATTACCTGCCATCACTACTGCATCTGCAAATGCTTTGACTGGTACTGCACCAAAATTATTATTAAATCCTATTTCAATTCCAGGTACACCTTCTGGTGATACCCAAACTTCAAAACCAGATTCTTGCCAAGCATTAATGAAATCAAAAAACATGCGCTTGCCGTTCTCATCCCACCACGCTTTGTTTTCTTTATCTGGATTTGCTTTAGTAGAACGTCCACCAACTCTCCAGTCAACTGGATTGGTATTGTTCTTGGCTGAGACTTCTGCTATCTGTTCTAGGAATGATTCATCCCACATTAAATCCCATGTCATTATTCTTCCACTTTCCCAAACACTATCTCTTTCGCTTTTAGAAGTCCCGACTTTACACCTTCATCGGTTGTTTTGTCAACTTCAGCCTGAATACTAGCCGCTAAGTTACGGCGCATTACTACTTCCGCTTCAACAAATGACTTCATAAAAGCATCACGACTAACTATCTTTGCGTGCTTGCGTCCCATAATTTAATCTCCTAACTTTGGTATTGGAGCGACGGCGATGCTACTGCATAATGCACATCGCATGTCGAGGAAGTAGATACCCAACTCCCCGTCATCGTCGAACTTACACTTGACGTCCCACAAGTCACTACCACACGGACAGATACGTATTGGACCAAGGCTACGATAGTCTGCTTCTTGACCGCTGGTGGGTTTAATGTTAGCAATCTCTTCTGCCATTAGAATGGAACATCAGAGGTTGCTGTTTTGTTTTGAGTCTTTGCGAATTCAGCCAGTAGATATTTTTCTGCTGCTGAATGAAATGCAGAACCTCCCACGAACCACCATGCAGGTTCTGAAGGTGCTTGTAATTCTCTCTCTAGTTGCCATGCTTTACCACAGCGAATCCATGAAGAGAACGATGAAAAACTTCTATGCGCGATTGTTGTTTCTGTTGTCATGGCTTAATGTTAGCAGATGGTTAAGGCGTGTAAGCACAGCGCGACACGCCGAAGGAAGCAACTGGGTTGAGGATTTGACAATACGCTAATGGGTGGGACTATAATATGAGCGAAGCGAATGCAATTGGGGAGTGCTCCGCACTCTAATGGGAAAGGCGCGGCGCTTTGGATAGCGCCTTAAGAGAAAAACAAAAACAAAAAAAGCCCCCTCGGTTTTATCCGAAGGGGCTTTGTCTTGCTATTAAGTTTTAGTTATGCTTGTACTGCAGCATCTGCAGCAACCAACGCTTTATTAGGCGCTGGGAAGGTATCGCTTGGATTTACATAGCGATAGATGAGTGGAACTACAGCAGCAACTCCAGCACCAAGAAGTGCTTTAAGTGATGTTGTGTGGTGGACGATGTATTCAGTAAGAATACCGCCAATGAGTACGTGAAACCATGCCGCAAGTACTGTCCATACTTTTGGTGGTACGTTGAGTAGATATTTATTTTGAGCCATTGCTTATCTCCTTAGGATGTCCACTTTGGACTACCAAAGCCTACAACAAATACTGGCAAATGACGTTTGTTTGAGGATTGATAGGCACGTGTCTTCATGCAAACTTCTCCGCCATTTGCTTGACTGCCAGTAGGCTTGGTATCTGGGCTGGTGTTGCCTTCTACAGTTACTACCGTGCCATCTCCGTTGTCTTTAACTACAATACCCACATGCTCGGTACCCTTGCCGTCAAAGGAGAAGAAGACTATATCGCCAGGCTGAGGCTTGGCTGTCTCATGGTTGGACCATTTACCCTGCCCTTGGAAGACAGTGACTCCAGCGGGCGTATAGACGCAATTAGGCATAGCCTTAAAGCCGATCTGTGCCGCACACCACATGACAAATGAGCCACACCAAGGCTGCCCATCATGGCCTGTGAACTTGCCATAGATAGTCTTGTTGCTGTTGGCTGGGCTTTCCTTGACACCCTCTTGGCTGCGTGCCTTTGCTACAAAATCAGATGCTTGCGTCATACTTAGCCTTCATCACTTCTACGTCTACCTTAATAATGTTCTGGTTCTCAATGAGTTGATCCACCTTGTTGATAAGACCAGTATGACCATC
>Ga0114964_10000812_pt1 | contig 23369 bp, 17 predicted proteins | sample C_131016_MF_Meta_FD_92638 | JGI IMG/M metagenome (GOLD analysis project Ga0114964, IMG submission 92638) | Freshwater microbial communities from Lake Croche, Canada to study carbon cycling - C_131016_MF_MetaG | ecosystem: Environmental > Aquatic > Freshwater > Lake | place: Lake Croche, Canada...
ACCTACAAACCGCCTATCGCCTTGGCTGCACCCGCAGCGCCAGCCCTGCGCAACGCGCCCCTGGGCTACGACGTGCGCTCACCCCAGTTCACACCGGCGGCCCAGGCCGTGGCCAAAGCCACCCTTACAGGCCCGGCTGCTGGCACCCCAAACCCGGTCCTGCAGCAAACGCTGGACCGCGCTGTGGCCAAGGGCTTTATCCCGGCGGCCGAAAAAACCGCCGTGTACGACAAGATTTTGCAAATGGCGGACAACCACCGCTTTTCTCCCGACGACTTTGCGCGCATGACGCTGATGGAAAGCGACGGCATGAACCCGCGCGCCAGCAACCAGCGCTGCCACGGCATCATCCAGTTTTGCGACGGCCCCGCGCGCGGAGCAGCATCTGCCGGCTATGGCGCCAATCCCAAAGCGATCCTGGACTTGAGCGTGCACAAGCAACTCAGCCTGGTAGACAAATATTTTGACGATGTGGGCCTCAAAAGCCAGGGGCCCGCCGGCCTGGAAGACCTGTATCTGTCGGTGCTCAACCCCGCCTCGCGCGCCGAGGCGCAAAGCAACGCGCCACTCAACATCGGGGGCCAGCAGGCCCGCGCATTGCACGTGGGCAGCGACACCGCCGCTCCCATCACCCGCCAGTCTATCCGCCAGGGCTTGCTGCAAAACGCCACCGCCCGCTTGGGCCAAATGCTGCCGACGGGCTTGCGCGTGCAAGCGCAGCGCGCACAGCAGTACGTCGAAAACAACCTGCCCTAAGCAAGCAGCGCGCGGCTGCCGCGCAGCGCATCTGCCGCACCCGGCAAGCATGCTTTTTCCGACAGCGGCAAGAGTTTGCCGCCCAGCCTATACAGCCACGCCGCCGCTTGCCGCGCCGCGCCTTTGCAGGCCCCTGAAGTGGCCAGAAAAGCGGCAATCCGTGCATGGCATGCAAGTTGCAACAAGGGTCTGTACGAGAAGGGTTTTGCGGCAACTGTGTCGGCAAACCGGCATTTCAACCGAGAGCATTGGAGAGCGCATGAACATTATTGACAACGCTTTTAGCCTGCACGAGAAGGCCTTGGGCATGCGCAGCCAGCGCATGGAAGTGCTGTCGCGCAATATTGCCAATGCCGACACGCCCAACTTCAAAGCCCAGGACATCGATTTCCGCCAAGTCTTGAAAGACACACAAGACACGACCATGCGCACCACCGACGCAGCGCACATCCCCATGGGTGATATTGCCAACGGCAGCGGCCTGAAATACCGCACCCCTTTTAACGTGGCATTTGACGGCAACACGGTCGAGTTGCCGGTGGAACAGGCCAAGTTTGGCCAGTACGCCGCCGACTACCAGACCACCTTGAGCATTCTGGAAAACCGCATCAGCGGCATTCGCAAAGCACTGCGCGGAGACTAAGCCATGGCACTTGACAATATTTTCGGCATCGCCGGTTCGGCCCTGAATGCGCAAACCGTGCGCATGAACGCCACCGCCTCCAATCTGGCCAATGCCGGCACGGTGGCCAGCTCGGACAAGGAGGCATTTCGCGGCAAACGCGTCACCTTCAAGACGATTATGGAAACCCAAGTCAACGGCAACGACCTCGCCAACAAGGGCGGCGTCAAAGTGTCTGCCATCTCTGACGACCCCAAGTCCATCTCGCGCATGTCCGACCCGGGCAACCCTTCGGCCGACAAAGACGGCTACGTCTACCTATCCAACGTCAATGAGATGTCGGAGATGGTCGAAATGATGGCCGCCGCCCGGTCCTACCAAAACAACGTTGAAGTCGTCAACACCGCGCGCCAATTGATGATGCGCACGCTTGACATCATCAAGAGCTGATTACCCCGGAAATACACCCCATGGCAAACCTAGACCTTCTGAACTCATCATCGGCGCTGACCAATACCGCTTGGGCATCGGCTGTGCCCAGCGGCATCAAGACCACCGCAGGCGCGGCGCAAGCAGCGCTCACGGCAAACACGGGCCAATCCGCCATGGGGCAAAGCGATTTTCTAACACTTTTCACCACGCAGCTAAAAAACCAGGATCCACTGGACCCCGTGAAAAACGAGGCCTTTGTCGCCCAGCTCGCGCAGTTCTCGCAACTTGAAGCCACCACAAACATGGCTTCGAGTCTTTCGAACTTCACCAGCTCCATGGCCAGCAGCCAAATCACCGGCAGCGCCGGTTTGATCGGCGCCAAAGTCGCAGTCCCCGACGGTCCGGCAGTGTTGGTCTCGGGCCAGACCGTGCCAGCCACCATCGCCTTGCCCAACGGTGCCGACGGCGTGCAACTCCAGGCCTACGACTCCAAGGGTGTGTTGGTGAGCACCCAAACCGCTGGCGCGCAGACGGCGGGTGACATGCTGTTTAACTGGAATGGTCAAGACGACACCGGCAACGCGCTGCCTGCAGGCACCTACCGATTTGTCGCGAGCGCGGTGGTGCAAGGTAAGACCGTTACGCCGAGCGTGAGCACCATGGCCACTGTGCTCGGTGTGAGCCAGCAGCCCGACAAATCCATGCTGCTGCAAGTGACGGGTGGCAAGACCATCAAGCTCTCTGACGTCACCAAAATTTTCGGCTAAGCCCTCCCCTTTTCGCGCTACCCAATACCGGAGTAACTCACCATGTCCTTCTATACCTCTCTGACCGGCCTCAACGCTGCCACCGCCATGCTCGGCGTGACCGCCAACAACATTGCCAACGTGGGCACCACCGGCTTTAAGCGTTCACGCGCTGACTTCGGTGACATTTTCGCCACCTCGCCTCTGCAAAAGGCCTCATCCACCGTCGGTCAGGGCGTGTCCTTGAAACAGGTGAGCCAGGAGTTCAGCCAGGGCAATATTTCGTTCTCATCGAACGCGCTGGACTTGGCTGTCACCGGCGACGGTTTCTTCCCCATGCGCTCGGCCGACGGCCTGCAAGAAACCTACACCCGCAACGGCTCGTTCTTGCTCAACGAACAGTACAACGTGGTCAACTCGGCCGGTCAGCGCCTGATGGCAGCAACGGTTGACTCGACCGGTAGCGCCAACGTCAACGACCGCGTGGTCTTGACCATTCCACAAAAAACCACGGGTGAAGCCAAACAAACCTCCCAAGTGTCGCTGGGCCTGAACTTTCCGGCCGACGCCAGCGTGATTACCGCCGCCTTCAACCGCACCAACCCCGCCACCTACAACAAGAGCACCGCGTTCACCGTGTACGACGCTGGTGGCAACGGCTACCTGGCCACGGTGTATTACGTCAAAACCAAAAACGCCGACTCCACCAGCCCCACCAACACATGGCAGACCCATGTGTATGTGGGAGAAGACGCGGTGGCTGCTTCGCTGCAGCAAGCCACCGACTCGAACGGCTCCAAGCTTTACGTCAACCAGTACGGCCAGCTCGCCCCTTACAGTCAGGTGAAGGACGAGTTGACCACCGCCAAGACCGAGCTTTTTTCGCTCAATGACTTGACCGACAAGCGCAACTCGGTGCCAGCGGCTATCAAAGGTGCGCCGATTGACACCACCGTAACCGACCTGAGCAACGGCGTGAATTTCAAGACCTCGGGGATCACCGCGAGCAGCCTGTCCAATATGTTCAAGGTCGATGTGGATGGCTCCAACAACCCCATCACGATCGACCTGAGCTACTTGAAGTCCACCGACAAAAACATCAACGGTGCGGACATTGCCGCCCAAGTAACCGCGCAAATGAACAAGAAGTTTGGCGACCAGTCTTACTTTGACCTGAGCGACGCCAACAACGCCAAGTTCAATGTCATTGACAGCCGCTTTGCGACGTCGACCACCACAAGCCAAGGGGTGGTTGTCAGCACCGACCATGCGATATCGATTGACCTAAGCCTGATGCCGGAACTTGGGCAAAGTGTCAACCCATTGAACCCTAAGCAGATTACGACAGAGCAGGTACAAGCAGAAATTCAAAGGCAGCTGAACTACCAAGAGGCGTACCCGGCAGCCCGTGCTGCGATAGAAGTAGCCAAAGCGGCACCAGGTTTCAGTACTCTTACCCCAGATGCACAAAGGGCGTTGATAAATGCCGCGATTTCCAACACAGGCGCGCCGACCTACCCTGAATATCTGAGCGGAGTCACCGATAGATCGATCACGCCAACGGCGAGCAGCATCACGGCAAGCTATGACTACGGAACCTCAACTTTCAAATTCGTCGATGGCCTCAACACCATCAAGATGAACACGACACAAACGACCAACAACTTGTTTCAACTATCGCAGTCGCAAGTGACGCTGGACGCCAATGGCGAAACAGGGGCAAAAGTCATTCCCAATGGCGTTTCCATCCGCCTGCCCAGCGAGCAGCGCTACGGCATGTCCATGACCTACGACTCGGTCAACAAGACCTTCTCCTTGAAATCAGGCACCACGGGCGACGGCTCGAGTATTTCTGTGACGGGCGTGGCCCCCAATTCATTGGCAACCCAAATGTTTGGCTTTGCCGCAGACGCCTTGCAAGAAACGGGTAACACGGCGGCCATCGCAGCCTCTTCCAACACGGTAAGCACATCGAGCACGGCGCTGCGCGGCATCAGCTCCACTGCAGCGGTCGCAGTGGGTACAACGCCGCTTAAAAACATCTCCAACAACTTTGCGGTAGACAACACCAATAATTCCTTTGTGGTTACGGTCGATGGTGTGAAGGCCACGGTGGTGATACCGCCGCGGCCGGACTATTCGCTCGACACCTTCAAGGCCGAGCTGCAAAAAGGCATTAATGCCATGGGCGCCAACAGCACCTCCGGATCGCCGCTGACGGTCAACGGTGTCAAGGTTGCCTACGATGACGTCAACAAGCGCTTCACCTTTACCAGCGGAACCACCGGCGCCAACGCCTTCATGAAAATCTCAGGCAGCGCTGACTGGGGCCTTGACCAAGTGGAAGCCGCGCGCGGCTCAGATTCGACCTGGATCAAGCCGACCCAGCACGCGGACGTCGTCTCTGGCGTATCGCAACCCAAGTACATCGATGGCCAAGGCAAAGAAACCACCAGCGGTGACGGCTATGTAACCCAACCCACCTGGTCGCCGGTCTACCTGACCAAAGGCGAGCTGACCTTTAGCACGGCGGGTAAATTGGTCTCCCCCGTGCAAGGTACGCAGTTGGAGCCCGTCTACCTTGCGGGTGGTAAGGGTGTTTTGACGATTAACGTCAACTATTCCGCGTCCACCCAGTACACATCCCCGTTTGCCGTGTTGTCGCAGTCGCAAGATGGCGCGCCTGAAGGTGACCTGGTGGGTGTGACCATTGGCAATGACGGACTGGTGAGCGCCTCGTTCTCCAACGGCACGCAAAAGTCGCTCGCCAAAATTCTGCTGGCCAACTTCTCCAGCCCCGTGGGCTTACGCCAGATGGGTGACTCCACCTTCTTGGCCTCTGCGGCTTCAGGCAAAGCCACTTTGGGTAACGCCGGTTCGGCCGGGTTCGGTACGCTGCGCGCCGGTGCCACAGAACGGGCCAACGTGGACTTGACCCAGGAGCTGGTGGACTTGATTACCGCCCAGCGTAACTTCCAGGCCAACGCCAAAGCGATTGAAACCAGCTCGACGATGACTTCGGCCATCATCAACCTGCGCTCATAAGCCAAGTTGCTAGCACCCTAAGGAGCCAAAACCATGGATCGGATGGCCTTTAACGCCGCAGTGGCGATGAACGAACAGACCGTGGGCCGGCAGATGTCGGTCAATGAACTAGCCAACGTCACCACCACCGGTTTCAAACGCAGCTTTGAGGCGGCGATGCGCACGGTCGCGGTCGAGGGCGCGGGCATGAAGAGCCGCTACCAGCCGCAAACTTTTTCCGAGGACTACATCAGCATGAAGGCCGGCCCGGTGGTGGCAACTGGCAACGACCTGGACATCGCCATGAGCGGCAGCACCGTATTGGGTGTGACCGCACCGGACGGAACCTTGGCCTTTACCCGGCGCGGCGACCTGCGCGTCAACGCCAGCGGTGCGCTGGAAACAGGCGCAGGCGCCCTGGTGCGCAGCCAAAACGGGGGCGCGCTGACGGTGCCACCGGGCGTGCGGGTCACGATCCGCTCCGACGGCACCGTGTTTGGCAGCGACCCGGCGCAACCGGCCAACACGCCCCCACTGCAGATCGGCGCACTGTTGATGCGCGACGCCAGCAAAACCCCACTGCAACGCCGCGAAGATGGCCTTTTCGCAGTCTCCGGCGCACAGCCCGGCGCGGATATCACACCCGGCCCTGTACCGCCCAACCTGACCGCTGGCGCCCTGGAGGGCAGCAACGTCAACGCCCTGTCGATCATGGTCAAACTCATGGACCAAAGCCGCTCGTTTGAGCAGCAAGTCAACCTGATTAAAGAAAGCAAGACTTGTGACGAATCTGGTGCAACCATGATGAAAGCCAGCTGACGGTTTTTCCAGGCACGCGCCTTGCTTATAGCCCTGTAACTTAACAATCCCTGGAGCAGTCAATGGACGCATCAATGTGGGTGGCCAAAACAGGCCTCGACGCGCAGCAGACGCGCATGAATGTGATTTCCAATAACTTGGCCAACGTGAACACCACGGGCTTTAAGCGCGACCGCGCGGTTTTTGAAGACTTGCTGTACCAAAACGTGCGCCAGGCCGGCGGCCAGACGGGCGCTACCACCCAAGCACCCACCGGCTTGATGCTGGGTACCGGTGTGCGCGTGGTCGCCACCGAAAAGCTCAATGTCCAGGGCAATATGATCAACAGCCAAAATCCGCTGGATTTGGCGATTGCGGGTGACGGGCATTTCCAGATCCTGCAGGCCGATGGCACCACCGCCTACACGCGTGACGGCAACTTCAAGGTGTCGGCAACCGGACAACTGGTCACCTCCAACGGCGCGCCCCTGCAGCCCGCCATCACTATTCCCGCCACTGCAGCCAGTGTGACCATTGGCCGCGACGGCACCGTATCGGTAGAACTGCAAGGCGGCGCCGGACAACAGGTGCTGGGGCAGGTGCTGATTGCCCGCTTCATGAACCCCGCAGGCCTGCAAGCCGCCGGCCAGAACATGATGCTGCAAACTCCCGCCAGCGGCGTGCCGCAAGTCGTGCCGCCAGGCACCGCAGGCGCAGGCACCCTGATGCAAGGCACGCTGGAAGCGTCCAACGTCAACGTGGTGGAAGAAATGGTCAACATGATCGAAACCCAGCGTGCCTATGAGATCAACTCCAAGGCCATCTCTGCGGTGGACGGCATGCTGAAGTACATCAACCAGAACATGTAATTGGCCTCCACCATGAAACATGTTTTGCTCGCCCTGTCCGCCCTGGCCTTGAGCGCCTGCTCGGTGTTGCCGCGCGAGCCGCTGGCGCACTCCGAAGGTTTTCGTCCGGTCTACCCGGTGGCGCAGGTACAACCCCAAATGGCCACTGGCGCGATTTACAACGGCGCGCAAAGCGAGGCCTTTTTTGGCCGTGGGCGCGCTTTTCAGATCGGTGACGTCATTACGGTGTTGCTGAACGAATCGACCCAGGCTGGCCGCACCCAAAGCGGTGTGGTCAAGCGCACCTCCAGCAACGACGTGATTCCTGCGGCCATGGGTGGCGGCCTGCTGCCTGCGGCCAACCTTTTGGGCGGCACCATCAAGAGCGAAGGCACCGGTACTGCCGACCAGACCGCCTCGTTGACCGGTTCGGTGGCCGTGTCGGTCATCGACGTCATGTCCAACGGCAATCTGGTGCTACGTGGCGAAAAGCAGCTCGCACTCACAGAAGGTGCTGAAATTATTCAAGTGGCCGGCGTGGTTCGCCCTGACGATATCGCCCCCAACAACACCGTGCAGTCGCGCCGCCTGGCCAATGCACAAATCACCTACCGCGGCACCGGCGACATGGCTGCAGCCAGCCGCGCCGGCTGGGCCACCAGCGGCCTGTTGAAACTCTGGCCTTTCTAAAGGCCGAAAGCTCCATCACCATGCGAAAACTCCTCCACTCCTTGCCCCTGGCGGCCTTGCTGTGGGTGTTGCCGTTCTCGCTGGCGCATGCCGACCGCATCAAAGACCTGACCACCATGGCCGCCATGCGCGGCAACCAGCTGATCGGCTACGGCTTGGTCGTTGGCTTGCAAGGCACGGGTGACGGCTCTGACCTGTCGTTTACCACCCAGAGCATGAAAACCCTGCTCAATCGCATGGGTGTGAACCAGGAAAACCCGCTGAGCGACTTTGAGGCCGCCACCAGCGGCGGCAAGATCGACCTCAAGAACGTGGCCGCCGTGATGATTACCGCAGACCTGCCCGGCATGTCCAAACCCGGCCAGCGCATTGACATCAATGTATCGGCCATAGGCAAAGCCACCAATTTACGTGGCGGGGCCCTGCTGTTGACCAGCTTGCGCGGTGTGGACGGACAAATTTATGCGCTCGCCCAAGGCTCGCTCACAGCCACCGGCATTGACGCGGGTGCCGCAGGCTCCAAGGTGTCTACCGGCGTGACCACCTCGGCGCGCATTCCCGGCGGCGCAACGGTCGAAAAAGCGGTAGACAACTCTTTTGACAAAGCCGACAACGTGCTGCTCAACCTGCGCGACGGTGACTTCACCACGGCTGCGAGCATCATCCAGGCGATCAACGCCAAGTTTGGCGGCGACGTGGCCAGCGCGCTTGACAGCGTATCCATCGTCGTGCGAGCGCCCATGGACAGCAGCCAGCGCGTGTCTTTCATGAGCATGATTGAGAACATCGACGTGCAGCCCGGCGAGCCGCCAGCGCGCATTGTGGTGAATGCCCGCACCGGCACCGTGGTCATCAGCCGCAATGTGCGGGTGTCCGCCGCAGCCGTGAGCCACGGCACCATCAGTGTATCGGTGGCCATGACCAATGAGGTCTCACAGCCCAGCATGTTGTCCAGCGGCGGCACGACCCAGGCCGTGCAAAACGCCGACGTCAAGGTGTCTGAGCCCAACAAGCCCATGTTCTTGTTCCAGCCCGGTGTAGACCTGCGCCAGATCGTGGACGCGGTCAACCAGGTGGGAGCCACGCCTTCGGCCTTGATCGCGATTTTGGAAGCACTCAAAAGCTCTGGCAGCCTGCGCGCCGAGCTGTTGGTGATCTGACACCCGCGCCCCAATACCCATTGCCCGGAACCCTACCGCCATGGAAACCAACCCCAGCGCTCTGCCCCCCGCCCCTGCCAGCGCGGGCGTAACAGGCTCGTACCTCGACTTCGGGGGCCTGGGCGCGCTCAAGGGCCAGGCCCGCACCGACGCCAAATCTGCCACGCGCGAAACCGCTCAGCAGTTTGAGGCCATGTTCCTGCAAATGATGATGAAGACCATGCGCGACGCCACCCCAAAGGCCGACCTGGTTGAGTCCGCCGCCAAAGACACGTTTGAAGGCATGTTCGACAAAGAGGTGTCGGTTTCCATGGCCAAGCGCAACGCCCTGGGTCTGGCCGACATGCTGGTCAAGCACATGCCCGATACCACGGCCCCTCAGCCCAGCACTGCGGCGATGCTGGAAGCACGCAACAACAAAGGTATGTCCTTGCAAGCCGAACCGGCCAAAGCCATGTCCCTGAACGCCGCGCCACCCGTGTTGACGCCGCTGCCGCGCATGGGTGGACCCATACCACTGACCCAACGCTTTGGGCCCGCGCAAGCCAGCAACAGCCAAGCGCCTGACGGAGACGCGCCATGAGCGACATCGCAGGCATTGCCGGCAATGCGGTTGCGGCCTACCAAAACGCGCTGTCCACCGTCAGCAACAACATCGCCAACGTAGCCACCGACGGGTACTCGCGGCAAGACGTAGCCTTGTCAGCGCTGCCCGTGACCAAGTCAGGAGGACTTTTTCTAGGATCTGGCGTGGTGCTCGACAACGTCAAGCGGCAATATGATGCTTTTGTCGAATCGAATTTGCGCAACTCCACCAGCGACCTGGCCAGCCAGGGACCAATGGTTAATTACGCCAACCGCGTAGTCGACGTAATGGGCGGACAAACGATGGGCCTGAATACCGCCCTGGACCAATTTTTCAGCTCCGCCCGAGCCCTTTCAGCAGATACATCTTCAACGGTACTGCGCAGCAGCTTTGTGCGTGATGCCCAAAGCGTCACACAACGCTTTGGGCAGCTTTCCGAGCAACTCGACCTAATAGGGGGTGAGACACAAAGTTCGGTCGACAATGCCGTATCACAGATCAATACCTTGACCAAGCAACTAGGGGTTGTCAACGGTCAGCTAACGAAACAGATGACAGAGGCCAAGCAGCCGCCTGACCTATTGGACCAACGCGATTTGTTGCTCAAAAAACTATCGGAGCTCGCCCACATCAATACGGCGTTTGCCGTCAACGGCCAAGTCAAAGTAAGTCTAGGGCCAACTGTTACCCAAGATGTCGTGGTAAGCGGAACCACTGTATTACCCATCGGGGCCAATTACGATGCGGCATCGTCAGACAAAAAAGTGACATTGGTGCTGGACCCATATGGAAAGTCAACACCGCTGTCGGGAATCACCAGTGGTACGCTTGCCGGATTAATGGCATTTCGCGAACAAGTACTGGTTGGCTCACATAGCGCTCTCGACAATCTGGCAAAAACATTCGCAAGCGAAAGCAATACCATTCATGAACAAGGCGTAGACGCCTATGGCAACCCGGGTCAAGCGCTGTTTAGCATTGATCCAAACGCAACGAATGCTGCTACCGGAATCAAAGTTGCTTTCGACGATCCGTTTCTAGTGGCTGCCGCGTCACAGTTTCGGGTAACTGAAGACGCAAATAATTCCAGTGGAACCAACGCGACATTAATCTACAACTCCGCCACTGCGGTGAGCACCGTCGGTCCGGCATCGCTTTCAACCGTGCTGGTCAACAATGACCACCCCAGCGCAGCGCGAAATATCGTGGTATCGAGCAGTGTACCTGTGACCGCTGTTGCCACCATTCCCCAAGGAATGTCGGACGTTGGCATTTACCTCGACACCTTGCAGCCTGGGCAACAACTACAAATATTGACTCGCGATGGCCGGCAGTTGATTGGCCAATCAATCGCCCAAAATAGCGCTGTTCTAGGGGCGATGATGACGGCCGATAACGGCTTTCAAGTCGGCGCTAGCTATAGCGACGCCTATCTAAATTCCGCAAAGCAGTCGGTCCAGTTAACGGGCATTGCCACGGCTGCGCAAAGCTTTTTAGGAGTGCCGGTTGCAGACACGACCGCAGGCAACAGCGCCGCCCAAACGGCGGCGTTAATAGTTAGCAACAAAGCCGTTATTCTTGCAGGAGCTGCTGCTATTTCGGCCGGAATCACAGACCTAGCGCAGGACCCCTCTGACCCGACGAAACTGATTATCACTACCAACCAGACTAGTCCAGCACGCCCGAGCCTGTCGGCTTCTATAAGTGGGGGCATTCAGTTTGGGACAGGAGCCGACCTGAAATTCAAGGGGATGACGGTTTTTTACGGTGCCCAAGCGAGCGTTCAATCCCAACCCGTCTACAACAGCAAAGATCAAATCAGTGGCAGCAAACCGTTTCCAGCAGTTTTGCAGGGGGGCAACATCCAAGGTTTGGGAGCCGGTATACCAGAGGATGCAATCACGATTGATGGCATTTCTTTGGGTCCTCTCAGCGGACCGGTGGCCAATGCTAAGGCAGTAGCCGATTGGCTAAATACGGTCTCAAGCCAAACCGCAGTGATTGCAAGTGCCACAAATGTGATCCAAATACCGGATAGCGCGCTGAAGCTGCGCGCATCGAGCTTGATGATCAACGATAGCAGCATTGACCTCAGTGGTGTGTCAACAAAGGAACAACTCGCGGCGGCGATAAATACCCAAACTACACCGGCGCGCACGTTTGCTGCGCACATATCGCCCGAAGGAATATTGACGATCACCAATGCCGCAGGACACGAGGGTGAGGACATTAATATCGGTAACTTGATGGGTTCAGGATCCGATAACGCCCTGGGCGTACAAGGTGGCATCTACCGTGGCCAGGTAAGTCTCTCCCAACCCCTCCTTGACAAGAGTGGCGTATCAATCACAAAGCCCATCCAGCTTGGCTTTGGCAACGGCGGCACCCCCAGTCAATTGGCCGAGCTCGGATTCCGAACAGGTGCATTCATCACGGGCGCGGCGAAAGACGATTTGTTGGTATTTGTTACTGGGTCGGGTTCGGCCACCGTATCAGCGAGCTATTCCGGCGCGCCTATCGACGGCAAACAAGCGCTGCGAACCAACCCCATGAACGTAGAGTTTCTGACGGCAACAAACTACCGAATAACCGACACCAATACGGGCACGGTTCTCGCGGAAAGAACGCTTGATCCTACCCAGCTAAGTCCGGCAATTTCTTATCAAGGACTGCTGCTTTCTTTTACTTCGCCCCCAAGGCAAGGGGATCGGTTCGCACTTGACGGCAATCAGGATGGTATCGGCAACAATGAAAATATGTTGGCAATGAACGCCCTAGAAAGCAAGAACGTGGTGGGCAATAAGACACTGTCAAATGCGTATATTGACCATGTCAATGAAATGGGGAATATCGCACGCCAGGCAACGATTTCACAGACCGCCCTAACGGTGGTGCATGATCAAGCGGTCACATCTCGCGACCAAATATCTGGTGTAAGTCTGGACAAGGAAGCCGGCGACCTGATCCGGTACCAACAGGCTTACCAGGCCGCAGCCAAGACCTTGCAGGTGGCAAGCCAACTTTTTGACAGCGTCCTACAAATACGCTGAACCTGAGATATAGCGATGCAGATTTCTACCAGTTTATTATTTGACCGCGCCAGTGCGCAAATGAGTGCTGTCCAAAACAGTGTGGCGAAATCGCAGGCACAAATATCTGCACAAAAACAAGTACTGAACCCGAGCGATGCACCAGACCAAGCGGCGGTCATTACACGACTGAAATCGCTAATTTCAAAGCAAGATAGTTACTCCAGCACACTCGACGCAGTTCAAGCACATTTGGATCGTGAAAACACAACACTTTCAAGCGCTGGCGATATTTTGATTCGAATAAAAGAATTAACTATTCAGGCGAACAACGCCTCAAACGGAAGTAATACTCGCACCGTAATAGCCACTGAGATGCAGGGTTTGCGCGATCAGCTTCTCAGTTTGGCAAATAGCACAGACTCTACGGGGAACTACGTTTTTTCGGGAAGTAAAGTTCATTCTCCCGCATTGGCGTCAGATGCAAACGGAGCAGTGAAATACCAAGGAGACCAGACGTCGATGAATGTCGCTGTTGGGGATAGCAGAACAGTGCAGGTCAACCGACCGGGAACTCGCGCTTTTGTTAGTGTGGTCCGAACGGCAGCAGACGGTGTCACCTCAGGAACCGGTTTTTTTCAATCAATCGACGACCTCATCACCGGAATAAAGGGCGGCAACGCCGCCGTCATGCAGCGTGGCTTGACCGAAATGGATGCCTTACACCAAGGTGTAGTTTTAGGACAAGCAGATGCAGGAACAGATATGCAAGTCGTTCAGCAGCAGGGCACAGCCCTGGATGACACCAAGCTATCGTTGAAAACTGCGCTTTCCAACGTCGAAGATTTGGATATGGCCAGCGCAATTACGCAAATGCAAAAGCAAATGTTATCGCTCGAAGCAGCGCAGACTAGCTTTGCAAAAGTGTCCCAAATGTCCCTGTTTGCCTACCTCAAGTGAAGCGGCTTAAGTTTCTGAGCCAAAAGCCGATTCAATAGATGCATTCTGCGCAACGCCCATGACCACCACAACCAGCGTCACATCGACTCCAGCGACCAATATCGTCAGCGCCATGGGCGCGGGCTCAGGGATTGACACCAAGTCCCTGGCCAATAGCCTGGTTGCAGCGGAAAAAGCGCCGCGCGAGACAGCGATCAACAAGAACATCACCAAGAACGAGTCCCTGGTGTCGGGCTTTTCGGCGGTCAAATACGCACTTAACACCCTGAAGACAGCTTTTGACGACCTCAAGGACAAGAGCGATTTCAAGAGCATCAACGCCACCAACTCCAACACCAGCGCGTTTACCGCCACGCCCACATCCGGCGCCGACACCGGTAGTCACTCGGTAGTCGTGAGCGCTCTGGCCGCTGCGCAGCGCAACACGGGAACAGTGGGTTTTGCCACATCCACCACCGCCATCAATAGTGGCAGCGCAATGTCGCTGTCGGTGGATATTGCGCAGAGCAGCACAGGCACCACCGGCTTTGCCGCGTCCAGCACCGCCATTAATGGTGGCGCCGCAATGACGCTGACCATGGGTGGCACGGCGTTTTCAGGCGCCGATACGATAACGATCGCTGCCGGCGACGATACGCCCGCAGGCATCGTGGACGCCATCAACAATGCGGGACTGAGCGTCACCGCAGCCCTGGTCAACACTGGGGACGCCACCGCTCCCTACAAAGTGGTAGTCACTGGAACCGCCGGTTCAGATTACGCTTTCACGATCACCAGCAGCGCCTCTGGTATCGATTTCGACACCACGATCCAGTCGGCAAGCACATCCACCATTAGCATTGACGCCGGCAGCGACACCCCAGCCGGAGTGGTGGCGGCGGTCAACAAGTCGGGCACCGGGATTAGTGCGCAATTGGTCAACACGGGCGACGCTAGTACACCGTACAAGGTGGTTGTCAATGGCACCTCGGGCAAATACAACGCTTTTAGCATCAGCAGCAGTGTTAGCGCGCTGAACTTTGACACCACGCTGCAAACCGCCGCCAATGCAGCGCTCACGGTGGACGGTATCGCCGTCAGCAGCAGCAGCAACACGCTGACCGACGCGATTTCAGGCGTGACCCTCAATTTGCTGAGCACTAACAGCACGGCAGCAACGGTGTCGTTGAGCAACGACACCAGCGCAGCCAAAACGAAAGTCACGGCTCTGGTCACCGCATACAACGATGCGATGGACCTGTTTGATGAGCTCACGAATTCCAAATCCACTTTGGCCACTTATGGTGGCACCATGGTCGGCAGCTCCAGCATTAACTCCATCCGTACCGCGCTTCGCGCGATGGTGACCGATGATTCCTCCACCGCAAGCGCATCAGGCACATTGAGCGCACTGCGTGATATCGGGGTCGAGATCAACAGCAAGGGCCGACTCACCACCAACTCTGTCAAGTTGGATCTTGCGCTGAACTTTGATTTCACCAACACAGTCACCCTGCTCTCGGGCAATCAAGAAAACCAAAGTTCTTACGACAGTGCGGATTCAGGACTTGCCGGCGATGCAAGCAAAAGTCTGATCACCATGCTCAGCACCACAGGCACGGTCGCCACGGAAAGCGCCAATGCCACCACGCGAATCAGCAAATACAAGGACGATCTGACAGCGCTTGAAGACCGCATGGCCATGTTGCTGGCCCGTTACACCAAACAGTTCGCGTCCATGGACAGCATCGTGGGGCAAACCCGCAGCACCCAAACTGGCCTGACCAGCACCTTTGCTGGCCTGATGGCCATGTACACCAATAAGTAGGTGCTGGCGCCAGGTCTGCGCGCCAGGTGATCGCCTCTGCCGCGACCACCATTTCAAAAATATTGCGCCCTGTCCTCAAGTTTCCAACTTCGGTGCCGATTCTTCAGACACTGCATCTTCGTTAATGGCACCGCTTCCTGCGGACCCAAGCAAAACGCGAACGAATTGCATCTTTGAAAGGACGGTAAACGATGACATCCGAAATCAGTAATGTGGCGAGCAGTCCGCAGGCGGCACTCGCATCGATTGGAAAATCAATGGAGCCCAAGGCAAATGTCGCACCCAAGGTGATGGACATCAAGCCCGTGGAAATCCAATTTGATCCAGCCCAGGCGCGCCAAAATTTGCATGCGGCTGTAAGCATGCTCAATGAACAAATGGCGACTACCAAGCAGGGCTTGGGGTTTTCGTTTGATCAGTCGATCAAATCACCAGTGATTAGTGTTCGCAATATTCACACGGGAGAAGTGATTCGCCAGATCCCTACTGAAGACGTGCTTCATATGGCGCACAAGATCGATGACCTCAAGGGTATTCTGTTCAATAAAGTCGTGTAAATCTTGAAAAAGAGCTAAAGAAATTTCTGCAGCATCCGATTCATTATTTAACAGAGACAAGTTTCTGTCGTGGTAGGTAAAGAGACGCAAATCAAGTTCTTTGTCTGCTTATCAATTTAGGTTAGTTACTCTTCACTCTCAGGAGAATTGTTATGTCAGTTATCAACACAAACGTTAGCGCTCTTTACTCTCAAAACGCCATGAAGGTTAACAGCCGCGCCATGAGCACCGCAATGGAGCAATTGTCCACCGGCAGCCGCATCAACTCGGCAAAAGACGACGCCGCAGGCTTGGCCATCGGACAGAACATGACTGCGCAAATTCGCGGTCTGAACCAAGCAGTACGCAATGCAAACGACGGCGTCAACATGATGCAAACCGCTGAAGGCGCCATGGTTGAACAGTCCAACATGCTGCAGCGCATGCGTGAACTCGCCGTTCAGGCAAGCAACGGTACCTACTCCACGACACAACGCAGCTATTTGAATACCGAATTCTCTGCGCTGACGACCCAAATCGGCAGTATCGCGTCGCAGACGACCTGGAACGGCACAGCGCTGATATCCGGTGCGTCGACATCGTTTAGCTTCCAAGTGGGTCAGAACTCCGGACAAACTATCTCCGTTACTGTGTCTGCCATGACAACAGCTCACCTGGGCGTTAGTGCATTGGCGGTCTCGACAGCAGCGTCGGCCAGCAGTTCCATCACTTTGATCGACTCGGCACTGGATACCATCAATAACCAGCGCGCTGTCATCGGTGCAGGTATCAACCGTTTAACCTACGCCGCTGACAATATTACCAATGTATCTGCCAACGTAACGGCTTCACGCAGTTCGATTATGGATACCGATTACGCCCAGGCTTCTACCCAGTTGTCCAAGACGCAGATCATCCAACAAGCATCGACTGCGATGCTGGCGCAAGCCAACCAGCAGCCGCAAAGCGTGCTGGCGCTGTTGAAGTAAGCGTTTGATCTGAGCATCGTTCCGGCCTCTTGAGGGAGCAGCCCGGGCGATTGCCACTCACAGCCACTTGAAAAAGCAGCCTGTCATTGCGACAGGCCGCTTTTTTTTCGTTCTTCCCTGCGAACCAAGACCATGGCAGCGCATGGGTAGGAAAGTCGACACAAAAACCTGGCACACCTATTGCTTTAAAGGGACACCGACAACCAAGCGTCAAATTTCCTGACAACTTGGTTTCTGGGCAACTTCGCGCCAACATCCTGGCGCAAAGTCCTGTTTCAATCAATGGAGAACCGACATGTCCGTGATCAATACCAATGTGAGCGCGCTTTATTCACAAAACGCTATGAAAACCAACGCGCGTTCCATGAACACTGCCATGGAGCAGCTTTCCACGGGCACGCGCATCAACTCAGCCAAGGACGATGCAGCCGGTTTGGCCATTGGCCAAACCATGACGTCCCAAATTCGCGGCCTGAACCAGGCGGTGCGCAATGCCAACGACGGCATCAACATGATGCAAACGGCCGAAGGCGCAATGGTAGAGCAATCAAACATGCTTCAACGCATGCGTGAACTTGCAGTTCAATCGTCCAATGCCACCTATTCTGACGCGCAAAGGACTTACCTGAATACAGAGTTCTCAGCATTGACAAGCCAAATTAGCAGCATTACCTCACAGACAATGTGGAACGGTCAGGCACTCATCTCTGGTGCGACGGCCTCCTTTAGCTTCCAGGTAGGGCAGTCGTCGGGGCAGACTATCAGCATCACCGTATCAGCCATGACTACCGCGCATCTTGGCGTCAGCGCACTGGCAGTCGCCACAGCTGCCTCGGCGAGTTCCGCAATAACCGCTATCGACTCCGCTTTGGACACCATCAACAACCAGCGCGCCACCATCGGCGCCGGTATCAACCGCCTGACCTATGCCGCTGACAATATGACCAATATTTCTGCCAACGTGACACAGTCACGAAGCACGATCATGGACACGGACTATGCACAAGCGTCAACCGCTCTGGCCAAAACACAAATCTTGCAGCAAGCTTCCACTGCGATGCTCGCGCAGGCGAATCAACAGGCGCAAGGGGTCATGGCGCTTCTCAAATAATAGATTAGGCGGTTCATTGGGCGCTGCATGCTGTGGCAATTTCTGGGTCGCCGAATCACCGCCAGCCGAATTCGATCCAATCCACCTCTGTTAATCAAGGAGCCGCAGTGGCACTAGATGCATCGGCGACTCGCCTGGTTAAACTTTTGTCCCTTCAAGCGAAGGCAAGTTCTCAGGTAATGGCAGCAGCGATTGAAGGGGATGAAGCGCTCACCCGTAAGGCTGTGGACTCCATTAGGGTACTGCGCGCAAAACTCCAAGATGTGCCACCCGATGCACATCGCCAACTGGATCTGCTGCCGGAACCAGACCGCGCAGCTATTCAAAATAATATTCATCAGATTCAGCGTGCAGACCAATTTTTATCTGCGTGGTGCCAGCGGTATGTGGGTATCGCAAGCTATATCGAGCTTTGCAAAACACAAGAGGGCATGAATGCCCATATCGATCATTTACTGCCGCCTGCCTGGGACTTTGACAAAGATATTGTCTTTTTGACCGCAGAACAAGAATTGGATTTTGCTACAGTACTAAAACAGCGCGGGCAAAAGCGTATTGCAATCACTATCGCCCTGGAACCTGGTCGCGCAGATGCAGAAAGTATTGTCGTAACCGACACAAAAGAAAAGCTCAGTAGCTACTTCCAAAGTATGCCTGCGCCCTACCCTGTTCGACTGACTGGCATCCGGCCGCAGAACTCAGAAGGTCAGGATCCTGACGTCGGTTGGGATGAAATCAAGCACGCTTTTTCGGTATTCTTAACCAACCAGCAAACGTCGCAGGCATTTGGCGACAGGTGGCTGACGCAAGGGCTTACGAACTTGCCCCACATAGCATCCAGCAACCACCTTGCCGCCCTTGCTACGTCACTGCAAGACTTGCCCTTTGTAATCATTGCACCAGGGCCTTCATTAGACAAAAACATCCATTTGCTCGCGCAACTCAAAGGACGCGCCGTATTAATGGCCGCAGCCCAATGTGCCCCCGCTCTTAGCAAAGCAGGCATTGTTCCTGATTTCATTGTGGTGATTGACCCAGGAGATCTGGTTTATTTTCTGGATGATGTCGACACCAGTGCGGTTGACGCGCTGCTCATTGGCGTATCGTGCCACCCCAATTTTTTTAAGAAACCATTTAAAAGCAAGATCGTCTTCAATGCTAACGCAGGTGCCGACGCATGGATATCTAACTTGTTTGAAGAATCAATACCATTATCATCTGCGGGCTCTGTATCCATTGCAAGCATACATATCGCCAAATATCTGCAATGTGGTCCTATTATTTTGGTAGGCCAGGATTTGGCACTCTCAAATGGAAAGCAATACTCATCAAGCTCTGCCAACAGCGACAGTACACCGGTCATTGACAACGATGGCAAGACCCTAACGTTCAGCAATATTTCAGCTAATCAAGAGAAAATATTCGAAGCTACCGGCACAAGCAGTCGGGACACAATTGAGGCAGTTCTGACCCTGCCTGGTTATTACGGCGGAACGGTCCAAACGAGGCCTAACTACTATGGATTCCATGGTGAGCTCGTAATTCTTGCTGAACAGGAACAAAGAGGAGTGCGACCGGTTCCCTTTGTCAATTGCACAGAAGGTGGTGCATTTATTGAAGGATTTTTGCACCAACCCTTGAGCCAGGCAATAGAAAAATATATTCCAATACACGACCAGGGAATTTCAGAAAGAATCACAGCTGCCGCTGTCAATTGCGATTATGTCGCGCGCCGAAAGCTGATCGGGACAAAGCTTATAGCAATGAAAATGGATATGATGGAAGCGGTACAAATCGCTAACCAATGCCAAAGAATTATTCGCAACAAAAAAATATCTGAAAATAATCGTCGCACTCTCAACGATCTTGAAAAAAAACTAATCACCTTAATGAAGCGTGTTCCTGCCATCAGTCTTCCCAATCAGCAGAAAATTCAGCAAGCAATGAACATGAGTACAGATGCTAAAACGATGCGAGAAAATTTCGGAGCCGTTTCGCTGATTTATGATGCCGTCGTGCGAACTGGCGAACAGATACTTCCGTTGATAGAAAAAGGCCTGCTTGAGTGCAGTCAAATCTAAGCGTGAGATGCAACATTACTCTGAACTCTGGACACATTACCCATGACAAGCAATAGTTTTCCTTTGCGCTTGCTGGTGAAAGGTTGGCGCGGGATCAGCCATTCATACGCGCTCGTCAATCAGTTCCAGATTCTGCATTGGCGCCGGCAAGGTATGGCTGAAATTGCCCATACCGATATGCCATTCATCATGGCGCACTGGGCAAATGGTGAGAATTCGGCCGGTTTTAGCTTTGCTGATCTGGAAATCATCCAAACTTCGGATGCAGTTCACAATGCCAATGCACTCTACCAAATTTATGCGCCCTTAAATTTGGAAGCGCACCCAACGCTACCGACGCTGACTTTTGCAGTGACAGAATTTGGTTTGGGCAGCAAAGATCTGGACACAGATAAAGTTCGCCGATATGTGGGTCAAGGTGGTCGCATTCATACCCCCAGCCAATGGAGCAAACGTCGTTTGGTAGCCAACGGCATACCAGACCACACTATTCATGTAGTGGGGCATGGCGTTGACCCGACTTATTTTCACCAACTAAGCCCTAGTCAGATCGAAGAAAACCGCAGTAATCTGGGTTTTCGGTCAGAGGATGTTGTTCTGCTCAATGTGGGAACGCACCATTGGAACAAAGGGTTGGATTTGCTCATCAAGGCCTTTGCCAAGGCGCGACAAGGCAACAAGAATCTAAAGCTACTTTTAAAAGACCAGCGCTCCACATATTTGATCAATTCCGAGTCCTACGTGCAGCAGGTCCTGAGTGAAATCGGCTTGCCAGACCAGGAACTACTCGACTCCATCCGCATGATTTCGGGTCACTTGACGCTGGCGCAACTCAACGCCTTGTATAGCGTGGCCGACGCCTACGTCACCCCTTACCGCGCTGAAGGTTTTAACCTGCCAGCGCTAGAAGCGCAGGCATGCGGCACCCCAGTCATTGCAACCCAAGGCGGAGCAACCGATGACTTTTTGCGCCCATCAACGACCTCCGCAATTTCAGGTGTATTGACAGAGAACTCTTGGCTCAAGGAAGACCTGCCAGTCAACGCCTACATCGAACCTAACTTGGATCAGCTAACACAAATACTTCAAGCCACCCAAAGAAAACCGGTTGATACCAACAGCGAAGGTGTGCAGTCATGGTCTGACGTATGCCAACAACTCAATGGTGTTGTTGCGGGAGAAGACCAAAAATCCCCAGTTAAATTCTCGAATGAGGAGCCTCGATTCATCATTTTTTGCGACGGCGGCATTGGAAACCGAATCAACTCTCTGGTATCGGGCTTGGCCGTTGCACGCGAAATGGGGCTGCAGTACCGCATCCATTGGCCCATCAATAACTGGTGTGCTGCGCCATTTGACGCAATTTTTGAGAATGACGAACCCGTTTCTACGGTCTCCATCAGTGGCCTGAAGGGACTGCTGGATGACGCCGACATGCTCTTGCATGACGAGATCGCCTCAACGGCGCTAGGCGTTGCTTTTGCATCGGCCTACCGTTTTACATCTATGGCGGATTTTGCGAAGCAATGTGTGAATCAAGGAAAACAGATTTTCTATTACCCTGCCGTCTTGCCAAACTGGATTCCTGAAGCGCTGATGCACAAGCAGTTGCGCTCGCTGCGCTTTAGCGCCTATATTTCCGATGCGGTACGCAGTTTCATCACGGATGTTTTGGGCTCGCCATTTCATGGCATTCACCTGCGTCGTACTGACTTAAACGTGGGCCTCAGTGACCAAGAGGTATTCACCTTGGTGCGTCAATATCCGGACGCCAAATTTTTTGTCTGCTCCGACGACCCAGCCGCCGAAGCACTGGCCAGCGCCCACCCCAACGTACACCACCGCCCCAAGCACCACCATGTCGAAAAGAACGCAGCCGATCAAGACTGGTTGGCGCAGAAGCACGACGACGATGGTCGCCTGTATTACGGCAACATCCAACGCAACCAAGACGCGGTGGTTGAGGGCACCATTGACATGCTCATCTTGGCGCATTCGGAAATTGTGGGCTACTCGGGATCGACCTTTCAGCGCATGGCGCGCTTGATCGGGCAGCAAGCCCCGCTGCTTGATTTGGCAAAACCCGCTGCGCTGACCTACTACAGCCTCACAGAAATAGAGCGCCAACTCCAGGCCAATCTCATCTCTTGTGAGACCATCATTCAGATCGCGCATGCTGTAGGCGCGGCTGGCGACACAAAGAACGGGATCGCGATACTCCAGACGTCGCTCGCGTACTTTGATGGAACACAGTTGTTGGATGCACTTCACACACTGGGAATTTTTTGCTTGAATCAGCGCAAATACCGACTGGGGTGCATTTATCTGGAACGCGTCGTTCAAGCCGATCTAACGCGTTTTAGCAGCTGGCTGCACATGGCATTTGCTGAATGGGCTACTGGGAACCATGACTCGGCAAAAAAACACCTTAGTAGAGCTTTACAAGTGAGACCAGTGGCGGTCAATGATGCGGATAATGTGCTTATCAAACACCTGAATGAGCAACTTTCGCGATGAAGTACTACCTAAAAAATGAGAGCTTCAGGTTCGTATCAGACATAGAACTATTGTGCCGAGACGATGAAATCGTTGATATTACAGTGGGAGCCTCGAAAGTTGACCAGCCAAAAGACTGGGACTACCCGGCGTTCAGGTTATTTCGCCAAGGCGACTGGACCAAGATAAAGTTCCAACGCCCTGATAACTGGAGCGAGTTTGAACTTAATATTTCAAGCAAAAACAACCAGCCTCTTGCAGGAAAAATAAATTATCTTGAGCCAACGTCAGACATTGAAATTGCTGAACTATTAAGCAAGAAACGTATTATTTTCCTTGGTACAGCACGCAGTTGCTCTGGAAAGATCGCGGAATCGATCCATCGAATAGTCGCCCTTGCGTCGTCTTTTTTGGAATACAGAGTAGAAATATTTGAAAATGACTCTGACGACAATACACTCGGCATCATTAATGAAATAGCGCATCAAAACACCCGAATCAACGTGCTGTCTGAACCAGGTCTGGACCATATCCTGGAAGGCCGAACGCAGCGCCTGGCATATGCCCGCAACAAACTGCTGGATCGCACACTGGAAAACTATCCGGAGTTTGACTATGTTTGCTGGGTAGATCTCGATGGCTTGGTCGATGATCGCTTTTTAACGCAAGGGTTTTTAAGCAATTTCAAGTATGAGACG
>Ga0114964_10000813_pt1 | contig 23344 bp, 28 predicted proteins | sample C_131016_MF_Meta_FD_92638 | JGI IMG/M metagenome (GOLD analysis project Ga0114964, IMG submission 92638) | Freshwater microbial communities from Lake Croche, Canada to study carbon cycling - C_131016_MF_MetaG | ecosystem: Environmental > Aquatic > Freshwater > Lake | place: Lake Croche, Canada...
TTCAACTGTTCAAGTAAAACTTTTTGTGAACTATTAACCTTTTCAACTAATTTTTGTTTTATTAATTCATTTTTTAATGTAGCAGGTGCGATTTTAGGTTGCTGTAATATTTGTTTATACTCTCTTTCTTTATTTGTATCAAAAATCTGATGATTAAACATATACACAGTTGAAAGAATTTCTTTTGCTTGTTCAGGTGTTAAACTGTCAGGAGCTACAGTTATTTTACTTTTCTTTAAAAAGGTGTTATATATTTTATCAAAACTTGGTACTGCTTCAGCTTTCGTTCCACGTACTTCATTTCCACCCTTATCATAAATTGTCATTGTATAACCTGCTTTAGGATCCATTAATTTAAGATCAGCTGAATATTTATCTCTTACTAAAATAGCAGTAAAATCTTCTGGTGTATCACTACTACCTCCTGTAAATCCAGGTCTTACAGCTCCATAACGTTTTGCTTTAAAATTAATAATTGTTCTTCCTTTTGCTAAAGGTCCAACAGTAGCTTCAATAGCATCGGTAGCTGGTCTACCTTCTACGGCCGGTTTACCTTCAATAGCTGGTTGTGCTTCTATAGCGGGTGTAGCAGGCTTACCGGTAGATGGATCTATAATTAAACTTGCAGGTTTCGCTTTTACTTCATCTCGTGCTTCTACTTCTGCTTCAGACTTTATTGCATCTTGTGCTGGTATAGCAGTCTGGCCTTGCCCTCTATCAATACCTAACTTAATATCTGTTATGGATCCTGGTTCAAATGCATTTTTATATGTTGTTTTAACCTGGTTACTAAAAAAATCTTTTGCAAACATAAACCAACCCTTTATACCGTGTGTAAGATATGTAGTAGGAGTTATTGCTGCAATTCCTTTTGCTACCCCTATTACTGGTTTAGCTAGTGCAGTAATTGGAGCTGCTATAGCATTAAATCCTTCTGGATCTAAAGCGTGTATACCTTTCGCAACAGCTCCAATACCTTTACCTACTGCCTTTACAGCCTTACCTGCAGTTCTTATGGTATCTAAGAACCCTTCATTCAATAATTCTAACTGAGAAAGCTTTCGCATATCTATATTTATAGTTGAAAATAATAATTAATGCTCTATAATCAAATATATGGAAGATTTAGAACATGCAGAATTTGGAGAACCTATTAAGCTACCATATGCTAACGGTAATGCTCCAAGAACAGAAAAAGAAAAGCAAGCTATTATTAAGCGCGCTGCAAAAGCTTATGAAAAATACATGGATGCTCTTGGGTTTGATTGGAGAAATGATCCTAACTCAGACAATACTCCAATGCGAGTCGCTAAAGCTTTCGTTAATGATATTGCAACCGGTTGTTATGATAGTCAGCCTAATGTAACTGCATTCCCTAATGATGGTTATGATGGTATTGTTGCTCAGTGTAATATTCCTGTTAAGTCACTTTGCTCTCACCACCATCTTGCGTTTACAGGTGTTGCACATCTTGCTTATATTCCAAGTCTGGAAGGTAAGGTTATTGGACTTAGTAAGCTTAACCGTATTGTTGAGTTTTATGCTCGTAGACCTCAGATCCAGGAGAGTTTATGTATACAAATTCATAATGCTGTTAATGCTGCTTGTGAAGGCAATCTTGGTGTTGCTGTTGTTCTTAAAGCTCAACATACATGCGCTTGTAACCGTGGTGTTCGTCATGATGGTTGCTTTATGATTACATCGAAGCTTACAGGAGATTTTCTTGCTGATGAAAAGACTCGTACCGAACTTTATAAGTTTATCGATATGGCTTCAGGTAAGTAAGGGAACTTACATATACTGAGTTATGAATATATTTGTAACTAATGACGATCCCGTGTTAGCAGCACGGGATCTTTGTGATCAACATGTCAGATCTAAAATGCAAATCGAAGGAGCAATTATGTTAGCTCATGCATTTCCACAAGAGCTATTAGATCACCCTTCAACACCTAGAACACAATCCGGTAAACCTAGAAAAGCCGGAAAAGGTTATGCCAAACATCAATGCTCTATTTGGGCCAGGGAGACGAAATCTAATTTTGAATGGTTAGTCGATCACACACTCGAAATGTTTACAGAACGAATGTATAGATGGCCTGGTTCAAAGGAACATTTTACAAAAACATTTATAATGTGGTGTAAAGATAATGTTCATAACATTATTACAACGCAAACAGTACTTACTCCTTACGCTGTTGCTATTAATGAAAGCTGTAATTGTCGTAAACTACCAGGTTTTAATCAGCTAAATGTAATTGAGCAGTATCGTGCTTATATTATTAATGATAAAGAATTTGCTACCTGGACTTTGAGAAATAAACCTACTTGGTATCATACTGAACATCAATATGTTGACCAGCAATATACTTCGAGTTTACATCAATTAGGGCATCAAGCTGCTTAATAAAGTCCTTACCGACAAGAATTTTATATTCATTCTCTTCTCTATTACCAATACTAAACGGTACGTTATCAAATTCTGTACCTGCAAATTTAATTCTAAATTTGACGACAGGTCTTTCTTCAACGTGACCAGCACCTACATTAATGCTGATAGTATCTTCGATATCCTTTATTAAACGTTTTCCGTTAATAGTAGTAAAGGAAACCTTACTCCCTTGTCTTGAAAGGTCTCCACCGTGTATCACGTTGTAAGCACCATTACCAGAGTCTATCTTTACCTTAACGGATCCAATACCCTCAATATTCATATCCTCGATAAGACCTATAACAGTCTTTTCGTAAAATTGTTTAAAAGATCTCATGGCTGGCAGTCAGGGCATCCTCCACATGTACAACCTTTTTCTGCATAAGGACATTCACACTCATCTTCATAACCTTGATTGTACATACCGTCTGTCTCTTTACAATCACCGTATTCAAGTGTATCATGAACATCAGTTATATATAAAGCGGCTTTTGTTATTTTAGAAATCTCCCACGCTTCGAGATTTTTACCTTGTTTAATGGCATCATGAATTGCAATAGCACGTTTTGCAATCTTGTGTAGATCTGTAACAACCATATCATCACTTTCATACTCCAAGTCATCACCTGAATCAACTTCCGCACCCGGCATATCCATAGTAACTATAACAGGCTTACCACCCATTAAGCTTGGCGAACTTACTTCACCACTACCTACTTGACCGTAAGCCTCTGTCAACATATTTTGATCTTTTCGTGTTAGCATAACATTAATTATTTATGTATTAGCAAGATAAGTTTCTATATCCTTATCTGATTCTTGTCCGAGGAGATCTTTTATAGTAGTTACTATTTTTTCTGGATCTGAATCGGCAAATTCATTAACAATAGGCTTTAATATCATTAACTCTTCGTCTGTAGGTACGTGAGCTAAGGATTGTAATATAAGTTCCTTATATAAAGGAAATATTTCCGATAAGTTAAGATTATTACTTGTATTGGATGTATTATCTACTGCAGTGTTTGGCTGATCTATTGATGTATTGTTGCTAGCTTGTGGCTCAGTAGCATCTGCAGGCTGTTCAATAATTATTAAATATCTTGATATTAAGCTTAGGGTTTTAGATTCTATTCTTAAACTATGATCCAAATTAAGAATACTTTTAATTTCCTCCACTATTTTCGAAACAGGAACATTTATTATTCGTTTAATATCCTCTATCTTATTCACAATAAAATTTTGTTTATTTTTATCAAATAATTTTGGATTAAAAATAAAAGCATTAGTTAGAATCTTAATAACGTGTTTCTCATTAGCTTGTAATTGTGGGGTGACTGGTATTGTTGGTTCACCAGCTGGTTCTGCAGGTACTTCTGTTGGGGGAGCTGCAGGTTCCTGTTCGTTAAGTATACTATAATATCTTTTAAATAATTGATTTGTCTTCATATTTTGAATTAATATGTTGATATAGGTTTGCTAGCAGCTGTAGCTACATCTTTTGCTACCTTAACAAATGTGTTAGTAAGTGTTTTCTTAGCGTTAAGAGCTGCAGGATTATTTTTAAGATGATCATCATTTGTGTTTAATAAACCAGCAATAATATCATCTTCACCATCTTCTTCATTTGACTTACTAATACCTGTTATTTCAAGATCAATAATCTTACCACCGTATGTAATTGTAATTTTATTACTAAGAGTTTTAAACTCAGCTGTAATACCTTTACTATTGAGTAGTTGTGCTATTGCTTTTTTAGCTTTATACTTCTCATCATAATTTGCATCAGGCTGACTCTCTTGAACAATCTCTAAAAACTTAGTCATAAGTATATTTATTTAACTACCAGTAATTTGTTAGTTAACTGCTTAAAGTATGCATCATATAAATACGTCAAACTATATGTTTTTAAGAATTTTTGTAAGTTTCTTAAAGAATATGTAAGGGTATCGTAATTATTTGTATAATGTAATTGTGTTTCGATTAATATTAACGAATCAACTTCATTGTTATGTATTCTCTCTACAAAAAAATCAACTGGTATATCGCTAATAATAAATTGAAACGGTAACTTTTTAAGAGTCTTTAATGTAATTTGTAATATAATATCACGTTCATCATTATTTAAATAGAGTGTGTTACGATTAATATATAAAGCAGTTTTTCCCTGCTTCATACGCTCACAAATAGTAATAATTAACGAATTAATAAATAATTTTTGAGTATCTTTTTTATTTAAATTATTTTCAACATTTAAATTATATATATCTTCGTTATATTTTGAGAATGTTCCTTTAAGAATATAATCAAAATTTAATAATATAAGATTATATTTAGTAATTTTATGTTCTATAGTCATTTGCGTTTTTTGGCTTTCCAATTCGCAGGTTAATAATTCCATTGTAGTAGTCATCTCTAAGCAATGCTTCTTCTTCAAATTGAAGTTTAGCTTCAAAGTATGATAACTCAAATTTTGATTTGCAGAGCTTAATAATTTTAAAAATAAATTTATCCTTACCGTATGTTACTATATCTTCATTAAGCTCTCGTGAAGATGAAGTATATTCTCTCCAGTCGGTCTCACGTTCCTCGTGTCGTTTATTTTTTTTTCCCTTTAAAGGCTTACGCTTAAAAATAGTCTTACATTGCTTTTTACCAATATAATGCTTTGTCTTACTAAGACATGTAATTTTATATATAAATCCGTAAGGAATATCGTCATCCTGTATATCTAATGAAGTAATCCAGTGTCCTAAGTTCATTATTTTTTACTCTTACGGCGACGATTAGTCTTTATTTTAATAGCCCCACTTCTTTTTTGTATAATTTTTGAAGGTGTAGCAGTTCGCATATCATCAGGTGCATAAGAATCCTTATCAAAAGGACTATCCGGACTAAAGCCTCCCGATCCCCCATCAACAACACCAGCAGACGTCATCTCAGCGAGTCTTTGATATAATTCTTCAATAGTTACAGTTGATTTCATGTATAAATATATTTATAATAACTATGTGGATTTAATAGAACGGTACAGAGATGAAATTAATAAGGATCTTATTATAAATGACTTTAATATTAAAGACGTTCAGCTAAAATTGCCATCACGTAAGCATTATTGGGCTGCTAGGCTTATTGATACTAAAATCGAGCTTCATAGACTCGGTAAACGTAAGAAAGCTCTTAAAGAATCTATTGTTAAGCGTATTATTAGTGAGGCTCCTGTAAGATTAACACAACAAACAGCAGAAATTGCTGCTGAATCTACAGAAGAGTTACAAACAATTGCATTAACCATTAAGGATTATGAATTTGTGGTAGAATACCTTGAAAAAGTAGAAAAAATTATGGCAGGTATGGGATTTGATATTGCTAACGTAATAAAAATTATTGCAATGGAACAGTTATGATTGAGTTTGACTATAATAAATCAACAAATAAATTATTAATACGCTGCGATGATAGTTTTACTTTTACTAACCTACGTGAGCATTTTAGTATTGAAAATAAAAATGCGACTTTCATGCAACGAAAGTTTAAAGCGCGTGGAGTCCAAATACCGACAAGAAAATACATTATAACTCCTACAGGTTCTTGTGATTTAGGATTATATTGGGAAATTAGAAAGTTTTTTATAAGTGAACAAACTATTTTTGATATTAAAATTAGTGAATCACTATTGAAAGTTTTATTTTGCGGTACAGAAAAAGAAATATACACCAATTTTAGCTTAAACTTACGTGATTATCAAACAGATGTTATCAAAAAAGCTTTAAAAAACGGTTGGGGTACATGTGTTTTGGGTACCGGTGCAGGAAAAACACTAACAACAGCAGCACTTATTGAAAATTATTACCAAAATTGTAACAATAAAGACACATTTAAGTGTGTTGTTATTGTACCTGATCTTGGACTTGTTACACAAACTTACGAAGAATTTAATACATTTGGTTGTACCTTTAAAACAACAGCGTGGACAGGATCTATAAAGCCAGATCTAACTGCTAACGTCGTTATTTGTAATATAGGTATACTTCAATCACAATTTGATACTAACGATTGGGTTAAATACGTTGATCTACTTGTAATAGATGAGTGCCACAAGATCAGACCTGATAATAAAATTAGTAAAATCATAACTAAGATTAAAACTCGTAATAGATATGGCTTTACAGGCACACTTCCGCAGGATAATTTAGATAAATGGTTCATTATTGGTAAGATTGGACCTGTTTTATATGAAAAATCGAGCTTTGACTTACGTTCTGAGCAGTATTTAACCAATGTAGGGGTAAAAATCCTTAAGATTGATCATGGATTCGTTAATATTCCACAGTTAACTGACAGTAAGTACAGAAATGAACTAGATTTCTTGTATGAAAGTGTAAAAAGGAGTGAATTATTAGCAAAACTTAGTGAAAAACTACCAAATAACACATTAATCCTTGTAAATCACATCAAACACGGTAAAATACTACATGAAACACTGCAAAAGTTGTGTAAAACCAAGCAAATATACTTTATTCGTGGTGAAATCGATGTAAAAGAGAGGGAAATCATTAAAAAAGTCATGGAAACCAGTGATAATGTGGTGTGTATTGCTATAAGTGCTATATTTTCCACAGGAGTCAACATAAAAAACCTGCATAACATCATTTTTGCTGCAGGAGGTAAGTCTTTTATACGAACTGTACAGTCAATAGGTCGTGGATTACGGTTACATACAAGTAAAACACAGTTAACTATCATAGATATGTGTGATTTGCTGCATTACGGTCAAAAACACGGCGAAAAACGTATAGAAATCTATAAACAAGAGAAAATCCACTATTCAGAAAAAGTTATAAAAATATATTGATATTTTCACTAGTGACAATACAATTACTATATGTCCAAAGCTGATTACTATATAAGTCCTAAAGAATTTAAAGAATCTTTAAAGAGATTTTATGATTCTGACGTGCTAACTGATGATTTAGCTGAAAATGTAAAGAAGATTGCTTATGGACTAAGCTTTAATAGCAATTTTATTAATTATACCTACAAAGATGATATGATTGGTGATGCTCTTATTAAGATGTATTCAGCATTATCACGTAAGAAGTATAGTTTTGATACAGAATCTAACCCCTTTTCATACTTTACAACGATTGCCTTTAATGCTTTTATTAATCGCATTAAAAAAGAAAAAAGACATCACGAAGCTGAAAAAAACTACCGAGAAAAGGTATATGAAGACATTATGACTGATCCTGACAACGGTGGTTATATATATGTTAAGCCTATTTTAGATGATGACGATGATTCCTACGATAATGATCAATAAACCACGTGTCGGTATTGTTTCCGACTTACATTTAGGCGTACATACCAACAGTACACAATGGCATGAAGTAGCAACTACGTGGGCTACATGGCTAGCTAGTGAGTTTAAACGTCAAAATATTAAAGATATCATATTTTGCGGTGATTGGCATCATAATCGAAGTGAAATATCAGTTAATACACTACAAGTATCAGCAGATATACTTGAAATATTTAAAGATTTTAATTTAATTGCGATAACTGGTAATCATGACGTATATTATAAGCATAGAACTGATGTAAATTCACTTTCTATCTTTAAAACACGTAATAATGTAACTATTTTTGATAAAATCACTACGTTTACTGCGTTTGATCGTATAATTACATTGTGTCCGTGGAATACTAGTATAGCAGATATACCTAAAAGTGATGTAATCTTTGGACATTTTGAGATTGAGACGTTTAAAATGAACGCTTATAAGGTTTGTGAAGAAGGAATGAGTATAAAAGAGTTATTACAACGTAGTAATCTTGTTATTTCCGGTCATTTCCATGTTAGACACGAAAAACGCTTTGGTTTTGGTACTATTCTGTATGTTGGTAACCCATTTCAGATGGATTTCGGTGATGCAGATAACTTTAAAGGTTATTATATATTAGATCTTGATACTTTAGAGTATGAATTTACTGAAAACACCATTTCCCCTCACCATATTAAGGTTAGTCTTAGTGAACTTATAAGATACGAGACAATAACAGAGGAAATTAGGTTAATGCTTAGTAATAATATTGTAAAGCTTAAGATAGACCGTAATATATCACAAGAAGACCTTAATATACTTACAACAAAGCTTAATCAATTAAGACCACAAAGTATTTCTATTGACTATGATATAAATTATAACAAAATTAGTAATAATAGTAAAGAAAAAGATCTTTCTAGTATCGATATAACGCAAGCCATATCAGAATTTGTTAATTTACTCGAAGTAGATAATAAAAAGGAAATATTAGATTACACTATTGAACTTTATAACAACTGCATTTAATGAAAACAGTAAATTTTACAAGAATCGCAATACAAAACTTTCTTTCTGTAGGTGAGGAGCCTGTAATTGTTGAATTTAATCGTGGTTTACACGTTCTAACAGGTAGAAACATGGATAAACCTGATAGACAAAACGCGGTAGGTAAATCTACAGTAGCTGATGCACTATACTTTGCAATTTTTGGTGATACATTACGCGAAATTAAGAAAGAATTAATTGTTAATAATATTACAGGTGGTAAAACACATATCGAACTCGATTTTGAGGTAGATTCACCACGTGGCAATAACAAATTTAAAGTAATTCGTACTTTATCACCTGCTAAACTATATGTTTATAAAGATGGTATAGATAAAACCCGTGATAGTATGGCAAATACTACAAAATATATAGGTGAAGTATTAAGTGCATCGCCTGCTGTATTTCAAAACTGTGTTATTATGACGGTAAACAATGCTGTACCGTTTATGGCAAAGAGTAAGACTGAAAAACGTAAGTTTATTGAGGATATTTTTGGTATGGAAGTGTTTAGTAAAATGGTTACTGCACTTAGATCAGAGTACAATGAAATAAAGCGTGAAAATGATATACAATTAACAAAATTTAATGAAGTATCTAATACCCTTGATGGTTATATACAGCAAAAAGCAAAAAGTTTAGAGAAAAAACAAGACAAACATAAACTTTATATACAAAGACATCGTAATAACGAACAAGAAATTGTTGATCTATCTACAAAATTAGAGAACTTACCTAAAGCTGAAGATATAAACAATTATAAACAGCAAGTAACGGAGTTAGAGTTAAAATTATCTAAGTGTGATGATAAAATCACAGAATTTATTGAAGAAAGTACTACTAAAAAAGCCAATATAACTCATAAAAAAGAATATTATGAACAAATCGGTACAGATAAATCGAAATGTCCCGTGTGTTTGCGAGCTATAGAAGATCATGACAAGTCGACTATTAAAAAAGAGAAGCAACAACTCAAAGATGAGCTAGTTGCACTTGCTGCAGAGCTTAAAGCATCCCTGACAAAGGTACAGGAAGCAAAAGATCTTAAAGAAAAGGTTAAAACTCATATACAAGATACTACTAAACAGTATAATAGTGCTAACTTACTACTTCAGACAAAGCAAAATATACAGAATAGTATTAACCAGCTTCAAAAATGGCAGGAAGAACTTAAGGCAGATCTTGAAGTGATGTCTAATGATAGTAATGAGTTTGATATTCTTATTGAACATACACAAAACAGAGCTATGGAGCTTGAATCCATCGTTAGTACAACAACTAAAGAATTAGGTAAGCTAGATATTGTAAAATTCATTGTATCAGAAGAAGGAGTTAAGTCATATATTGTAAATAAATTACTTGAATTACTTAACAACAAGCTTTATTTTTATCTTCGTAAGTTAGATTCGAATTCTACTTGTGTTTTTAATGAATATTTTGAAGAAGAAATTGTAAATGATAATAATAAGGTATGTTCTTACTTTAATTTTTCAGGTGCTGAGCGCAAATCAATTGATTTAGCATGTTTGTTTGCATTTTCAGATATTAGACGTTTACAGGGTGGTGTAAGTTATAATATTGCTGTATACGATGAGTTATTTGATTCCTCTTTTGATGCTAAAGGTATAGAGCTAATTACGGAAATATTAAAAGAGCGCGTTGAATCTTTAAATGAATGTTCAATTATTATTTCTCATAGAAAAGAATCTCTAAAAGCCGTTACGGGTGACATTATTTTTCTAGAAAAGAAAAACGGTATTACAAGTAGGGTTGAATATTCAAACAACTAATCTATATATATTAAATGCACGTGCAACCATTTGTCAGCCCTTTTGCTCCACATACCGTTAACCCCTTTGTAGATAGCGTTGTTCAACCACAACAAAAAGAAAATCAACAACCTCGCGAATTATCGCTTCCAAGATATGTAAATTATCTAGCAGATTATTCGGGTTGTGGGTTTTGGCGTATTTTATGGCCTGAACTGTTGATTAACTCTGAAGGACTTGGTTGCTCACAATCACAAACAGCAATGATCTTTGATCCACGCTGGTATAGTGGTGTGAAGTGTGTTAAGGTGCAGCGTCAAGCATCAAATGATCAAAAAGAATTTATAAAATATCTTAAAAATGTTCAAAAAGAACACGGGTTTAAGATTGTATATGAAGTTGATGATGTTGTTTTTAGAGAAGATATTCCTGACTATAATAAATTCAAGTTTGCATTTGATAATGATGAGATCCGCAATAATTGCATAGAGATTATTAATATGTGTGATGAGGTTGTTGTTACTTGCGACTACATGCGTAAGTTATATCAAGAAAGAACAGGTAAAAAAGAAATTACAGTTGTACCAAACTTTGTACCTTATCACTGGATGGGTTATCAGTATAATAAGCAGCAGATTTGGAATAATTACGATAAAAATAAAAAGAAACCAAGAGTACTTTATACAGGCTCGGGTGCTCACTACGACGTAGATAATAAAAATGGTGGTATTGATGACTTTTCGCACGTGTTAGATGTTGTTCGTAATACACTTGATAAATATCAGTGGGTGTTTGTAGGCGCATTTCCACCACCCCTATTACCTTACGCTCAAAGCGGTAAGATCGAATTCCATCCATGGCAATCATTAAATAAATACCCTACTTTTATTGCTAGTCTTAATGCACAAGTAATGATTGCACCTCTACAAGACAATACATTTAATAATTCTAAGTCAGATATTAAATTCATTGAAGCTTGCGTGCTTGGACTTCCCTGTCTTGTTCAAGATATGGATACATATAAGGAGGCTCCAGCAGATCTTAAGTTTAAAACAGGTGAAGATCTTGAACAAAAGCTTGAAGCGGTTCTTAAAAATAAGGCAGCATATTATAGAAATGTAGAGCTGTTTAGACAAATAGGCTCACAACGCTTCCTCGAATTAGATGAAAATATTGGCTGTCATCTTGAAGTACTTAATACACCTTACGGTTCACCAGAACGTAAATATTTAAAGCGCTATAACCCGTAATAGGTTGATAATTCTCTCTCATAATTTATAATGAGAGAGAGAATGGCCTACAGGAATGCAGTTTATAATAGTCGAGATCAATCAATTAAGCTTTTTACTTGGGATGATGAAGGTAGGCGTATAACGAGAGATGTAACGTTTAATCCGTATTTATATCTTGAATCTCCTGATGGGGATAAGATCTCTATTTACGGTACGAAGGTTAAAAAACGTGCATTTAATACACAATATGATAGAACTAGGTATATTGCTGATTCCGGTAATAGAAGACTATTTGAAAATATACCAACTGTACAGCAGTATCTTCTAGAAACGTTTTGGCGTGAGAATGAAACACCTGAATTTACTCAACACCCTTTACGTATGGTGTTTCTAGATATCGAGACTTTTTCACCCGATTCCTTTCCTAATACAGAAGATCCAACTCATACGGTTAACGTTATTACGTGTTATGATAGCTTTAGTAAGAAGTTTCATACTTTTGGACTTAATCCATATGACAATAAAGCTGATAATGTGATATATTATCACTGTAAAAATGAAAGAGCGCTTTTTATTAAGTTTATTGAGTATATTGAATCTGATTTTCCTGATATTCTTAGTGGTTGGAATTCTGAATTCTTTGATATTCCTTATATTATTAATCGAATTGAAAGGTTACTCGGTCAAGAGTATGTAAATAGACTTTCACCTGTCGGTCAAGTTTACGACCGTACTATGAGAGGTAAATTTGGTAGAGAAGTAAAGCGTTACTATATTAGTGGTGTAGCTTGTATTGACTATCTCGATATTTATAAGCGTTTTTGCTTAAAACTTCGTGAATCATATAAGCTTGATGCAATTGGTGAAGTTGAGCTTAATGAACGTAAGGTTGATTACGGTGGTATTAATCTTGCTACCCTATCTGAGACTGACTGGGATACATTTGTTAAATATAACATTCAAGATGTTAATTTACTTGTTAAACTTGAAGAGAAGTTACAATATGTACTATTATTACGTATGTTATCATACGTAGGGTTAACTACTCTTGAAGGAGCGATGGGTACTATCTCTGTTATTAATGGTGCACTTACTATTAAAGCTCGTAAACGTAAGGAAATTATTGCAACGTTTGTCAGACCTCAATTAGAAGGTAAGAATCCTGGTGCATATGTAGCTGAACCTAAGCATGGATTTAAAGAAAACGTTGTATCATTTGATGCTAACTCCCTATACCCTAATGTTATGATTGCACTTAATTTATCTCCCGAGACTAAGGTAGGTAGATTAGAAAAAACTGATGATAATAATTTTATTGTATATCATGTATCAGGTAAATCATTTACTTTGACGAAGGAAAAGTTTAGTACGTTTATTAAGCAGGAAGAATTAGCTATAACAAAAGCAGGATTTTTGTTTACACAGAAAAAACAAGGTATTATTCCTGAATTCTTAGATCATTACTATAAGGAGCGTGTTATTATTAAGGAAGAACTGTTTAAAGCGCGTAAACTACTACAAACCCTTAATAAAACAGATAAAGATTACGAAAAAGTACAGTTTGAGGTAGAAAGACTTAATACTAAGCAAATGGTTATTAAGATTCTTGTAAATAGTTGTTATGGTTATATGGGTAACAAGCAAGCTCCAATTGGAGATGATGATATTGCATCATCTGTTACTCTAACAGGTCAAGCCGTTATTAAGCAAGCAGGTAAACTACTGCAAGATTACTTAACTACTAACTTTGGTGTAACAAATGAGCACATTCTTAATGAGAGTTGGGTATATTCTGATACAGACTCGTGTTATTTCTCGCTTGAATGTATAAAGGATCAGGTACCTCTTAAAGAAGATGGTGAAGTATCAGAAAAGTTTTATAAAACGGTGAATAACCTTGAAGATTACCTTAATACTGGTATTACATCGTGGGCTAAGAAGAATCTTCTTACAAAAGATAGTAGATTTGTGTTTAAACGTGAGTGTATTGCAGATGTTGCTGTATTTCTTCAAAAAAAGCGATATGTTATGCATATTCTTGATGATGAAGGGCTTAAGGTAGACAAATTTAAATATGTTGGTGTAGAAGTTGTACGTACAACGATGCCTAATGCTATTAAACCGTATGCTAAGAAGATTATTGAGACAATGTTACTAACACAATCTCAAAATCAAACTAATAAGCTACTAAACGAAACATTTGAAGTGTTTAAGAGTCTTGCTCCTGAAGAGATTGCTTTTGTTATGGGTATTAAGGGATATGAAAAATATGAACCTCTTTGCAAAGAGTTTTTAGTAGCTAAAGGTATGCCTATTCATGTAAAGTCAGCTTATTATCATAATTTGATTATGTCTAAAATTGATGGTAAGAGTGAAACTATTACTTCAGGTGATAAAATTAGATATCTTTACGTTGAAAAGCAAAACAAGTATGGAATTACGACGATTGGCTTTAAGTATGATTATAATCCTGAATTTCAGAACCTATTTACAATTGACTATGTATTAATGTTTGAAAAGATTTTATTTAACTCTATTGAACGTTTTTATGATTCAGTTAATTGGAGAATTCGTAAACCTACTGATAATGTTAAAACAGAGTTGGATGATCTCTTTGGATTCTAATATGTTGCATTATCTTTAGTAAACTATATATATTAATATATGGAATACTTAGATCAACCCGAACACGACAACACACCTAAAGCGCATCCAGCTTTCTGGAGAGGTAAAAACCTTGGAATTAATGCAGTTCTTGAAATTGTATCTAATCTTATGATGGGCCATGATGATGGCTCCGGTAAGAATAATCATCCAGGTATTGAGTCTATGAGACAAGGTATTCTTGCTTGGAAAGCTGAAGTAGATAAATTTAAACCAGCAAAAGCAGAAAAATCTGTTGAAAAGTAAAATCTATAAGTTAAAATAACACATCATGAGTAAAATTACTACAATTATTGACCACATCGGTCGTACCGTTATTGGTATTGAAGTTGCACAAACAGAAACAACTCTCACCTTGGATAATCCAGTCATTATCCATGTTCAACCTAATCCACAAACAGGTCAGCTTCAAGTACAATCAATTCCATATATTTTTATGGAATTCTTGACAGCTTCTTCACGTGAAGCAAATCATTGGACGTTTACTAAATCAAGTATCGTTCTCTCTACTGTTGAACTTGATGATAAAATTATTCTCCAGTATAACGGAATTAATACTCCTACCCCGCAACAAGCCCCGCAAGGTGATGCAGAAGTAATTAAGTTGTTTGAGGATTGAGTCTAAGTTAAAATACCCTTAGGGCTCTTAAACAGACCCTAAGGGTATTTTTTTGTCTTGATTTATAGAGTAAATCATCCATAATATATATATATATGGATAAAGATGTAAAAAGTGCATTAGATAGTATTGATGAAGTAAATCCTTTCGCTACTTATCTCTCAGATAGCACACTGAGCCGTGTTGATAGTTGGATTGATACAGGAAGCTATGTACTTAATGCTATTATTTCAGGTTCTGTATATGGTGGAATCCCAAAAGGTCGTGTAGTTATGTTAGCAGGTGAATCAATGACAGGTAAATCATTGTTTGTACAAAAAATTCTTGCCAATGCTCAAAAAGAAGGCCTTATTCCTGTTATTTTTGATACGGAAAACGCTATTGATGCAGAAGGAGCCACTCGTATTGGTTTAGATGTGTCTAAAGTTAAATATGTACCCTGTGTAAGTATTGAACAAACTCGAAATGCACTTTATAAGTTTTTAACATCAGTTCAAGAAAAGAAACTACAAGGTAGATTTATTGTAGCTATCGATTCACTTGGTAATCTTCAATCAGAACTCGAACATTCACGAATGGGTAAAGAAAGTACAAGTTCAGATATGGGTTCGAAAGCTCGTGCAATGAAAACTCTACTTCAAACGTGTACTAACCTCGGTTCTATTACACAAACTACAATTTTACTTACTAATCATGTTTATGATGATCCAACAGCAATGTTTCCATCAATCGAAAAGAATATGCCTGGTGGTAAAGCATGTGTATACCTTCCATCTGTTACAGTTCAACTAGCTCGTAAGCCTGTTAAAGATGATGGTGGTAAGACTACAGATACTACACTCGCTGTCGGTCAGAAAAACTACTCCGGTATTATTATTAGAGCTCTTACTCGTAAAAATCGCTTTATTAAACAGTATCTTGAAGGTGAAATGTTCTTATCATTCTCAACTGGACTTGATCGTTACTACGGTCTACTTGATCTTGCAGTTGGTCATGGTATTGTTATTCAAGGTGGAGCTACTTATACACTTGAAGATGGAACTAAGCTAGGGTATTATCGTAACTGGCGTAAAGATACTAAGCTTTGGGAAGAAACTATTATTCCAAAGCTTGAGTTGAAGATTAAAAAGGAGTGGTCATACTCTAATGACGAATCAGAAGCACCAGAAGAAGTTATTGAAACAGTAGAACATGAGTAAAAAACTAGTATTAGCATTTAGCGGTGGAGCAGATAGTACAGTATTACTATACATGGCTGCAGCACAAGGTTATAAAGAAATTCATACTGTAACATTTGATTATGGTCAAAGACATAGTAGAGAATTAAATTGTAGGGGTGTGCAGTATCAACTTATAAGAGAAAGATACCCATATATTACTGTTACTAATAAGATTTTAGATGTTAGATATCTTAAAGATATTTCACCTACATCATCTCTTACTAATGACGATATCGATAATCCGGATATTAATAAAATTGCAGGTGATGCTCAACCCGTATCATATGTACCGTTTAGAAATCAGATGTTTATTACAATTTGCTGTGCTTATGCAGAGAGTTTAAAAGCAGATGAAGTGTGGTATGGTGCAGCTCAAGTAGACTCTCTTGCAGGTTATTGGGATTCATCGGACTGCTTCGTTGAAAATTTCAATAATCTAACTGCTTTAAATAGAACTCATAGAATAACTGTTAAAGCACCTCTTTTAGTAATGTCGAAGGCTGATATAATAAGACAAGGTATTGAACTAGGCGTAAATTTTGAAGATACGTGGACATGTTATAGTAACCGTGAAGATGGGCTCGCAGACGCCACAACACCATCAAGTAGTTTAAGATTGCAAGGCTTTATTGCGTGTGGTTATCAAGACCCGATTCAATATATTCAACAAGAAAAAATTAATATTATATATAACGAAAAAAATTGTATTAAAATTAATTAAATTCTACCCAACCGTCCCATAAATAATATTATGGTAGGATTTATTTATATTACTGAAAATATTATTAATAATAAAAAATATATCGGTAGAAAAAAATATAGAAAAGGTTGGGAAAAATATCTAGGTAGTAGTAAACTCTTAAAGGAAGATATTGTTAGGTACGGGTTATCTTCCTTTAAGAGAACTATATTACAAGAATGTAATACTTTTGACGAGCTAGTTAAAGCTGAAATAAAATGGCAAGAAATATATAAAGTAAAAGAAGATCCTAACTTTTATAATTTAACATATGCTACAGAAGGATTTGATACATCAGGGTCACATTTTACCTATGACACACAACGTAAAAATTTAATATGGTCAGAGGAGCGTAGAAAAAAAGCTAGTGATAAATGGAAAGAAAAAAATAATAACCCTAATAATCTAGAACACGTTAGACGAGCAAGATCAGAAAGACTAAAACAAAATACTATTTTTAAAGATCCTGAATTTCAACAAGCTGTAAGTGATAGGCAGTCAAAACCATATAAATTAGAATATAATGGTGAAATATATGTCTTTAAAAATACACGAGAAGCAGTTAAGGTATTTGGTAATGCTGGTCAATCAGTTAAAGCAATAGGTATAAAGAAGCATAATCCATTTAAAGGCTTAAAATTTCTCGGTTATGTAAGTACACTCCCTTAGGAGATAGTTAGTATATTAATGAGAGCCTTAACGCTCTCGTTGTTGAATAGTTATTTTAATACCTTTTATACAATGTTTAAATATTACTAGATACAAAGATTCCATCAAGTACCTTCAACAGGAAAAAATTGATAAAATTTATGAATCTAAAAACTGCACTTACATTCCGTAACTTCTAATTTCAGCTAATTGCTTATCAGTTTTTGGTTTAAATTTATCTTTAAAGCTTACTGATTCAACAATAGGCTTTGGAGATGAATAAACCTTTTGTTCTGACATGTAAGAAATTATGCTAAAGTTATCAACAGATTCGCCAAGAGTTTCTTTATCGGCGGGTTGATTTCTTTTATATATAATTCTAGGTTTTTTACCTGTTGCATCTGCTATAGAATTAGCAAGTATATCAGCAAGAGATTCAATACTTTCTTCTTCATCTTCTCTATAATCTTCTGCTTCTTCCTCACTTTGTAATGATGTACTTTTTGCAGATGAATTTTGCTGTGTAGTAATTGCTTTTAAAGCAGCTGATAAATGTAGAGCTATTTCCCCATACTCTTCTATTTTAAATATTCTTGCAATAAACGCCTTAAGTTGATCTACCGTAGTAATATGCTTTTCAACATATTGTCTTACATTATTAATAGCTTTTAGTATTTTAGAATTATCATATTTATCTCTATCAGATTCTAATACTTCATCTGTAAATAAATCTAATACATGTTCTACAGCAACTTGTATTTGACCTGATCCTGCTAATTCTAAACCTTCTGCTAACCCAGAATCAATAACATCAAGAGCACTAGCTACATCATGACTACCAGCTTTCATTGCAGCTTTTTTAGCCCCTTTTAATTCTGCTTCTAATTTGTTAGCTTCATAACGTTGACGTGCGTCATCCGTTCTATTACCTGTCGTAAAGCTAATTTTATTTTCTAAATGATCTTTAATATAGCTCTGAATATCTTCTTTACGATTCTTAATTTGTCTAGCTATTCCGTTTACTTCAAAGTATTCAACCATTCTACTTACAGAAGGATCATTTTTAAATAAACGAATAACACTATCATCAATAATATCCAAATCATAAAGAATAGTTAACATTGCTAAACGACCTTCACGGGTACCCGAAGAAGCTCCTGTCGATGCTGCTAAACTTCTTGCCTGCTTTTGAAACCCAGGTAATATTCTTTCCATCGGTGAAGGCGCTGCTTCATTTAAGTATGTTAATCTTGAAAGTAGATTTGCAAAGGAACTCATATAATATATTTATATAAGATGCAATTAAATTGGGAAAATTTTAACGAAATGTCTTTTACGGGTATATGTAAGCTACCCGGTATAGGTAAAAAGGTAGCAGAACGTATTGTAGCGATGCAACCTTTCCGATCAAATAATGATCTTTTTAAAATAAAAGGTCTCGGCTCTAATACATTAAAAAATTTAGGTATCGAAAAGGAAAAAAAAGAACGTAAATCATGGTATCTAATGCCTGATGGTATTGAATATCCTAATTACGCCTTAGCTCGCAATAATTTAACAGGACAAATTGATTTCTTCTGGAGAATGCCAAGAGAGAGACGAGAATATCTATAACAATATGTGCGCAATCATAGGATCTAATAATGTATCAAAATTTGAAGTATTATATGAAGGTAATTTACCTCGCGGTAATTTTGCTTCTGGAGTTATCTGTCTGTATAATGATAGCGAGCAGCAAGTTATTAAAAAACAAGGCACGCTTGATTTTAATCAAGTAGAGCTAGATAGTCGCTGCGATTACTATATTGGTCATGTACAGGCTCCTACTTCTGCAGCTCGTAAATGGGAATATGATACATCACATCCCTTTGAATCCCTCTCGTGGTCCGTTGTACATAATGGTGTATTAACAAATCATAAACAATTAAAAGAAAAATATACACCTTGGGATGTAAACGAAGTTGATACTTCCGTCATTCCTAATTTATTCCAGCACTTTATGGAGGAGTGTAACGAGGAGTGCCCTGCTCCTAAAATTATTAAGCAAGCCCTTAAAGAGCTTGAAGGTACTTTTGCTTTATGTATAGTAGATACAGACTCTAATGATGTATATATAGCAAGACAAGGCTCTGTACTACACTATAATAATAGCGGCGATGTATCGACACTCGGTGGTGATGGTTTTAAGATGTTACCTGAAGGTGTTATTATGATGCTACAGTCTAATCATAGTAAGTGGGAAATTGCTGATACATTCGAAACTAACTCTCCATTTTTATTTTTATGAAAAACACATTTTACTTTACAGCAACAAAAGGCAAAAAGCAAGATACACTTTTATATAGTGATCGCTCTATGCGTAAGAAATTTTTCTTTAAAGAAAATAATACACAACCTTTACCAGTTGTTTATAACAAAGCTATTGACTTTGCAATACAAGAAGAAGTAGATTATTTAATACTTTGTCATGATGATATTATTATTGAATCTGACCTAGCTTATAAATTACCTACACTATTTAAACAGTTTGACTTAATTGGTGTAGCAGGTACAACAGAGTGTAAGTTAGAAGAGCCAGCATTGTGGCATTTAATGGGTGGTGGTTTCGGTGGAGGAAAGCTTCATGGTGCTGTAGCACATGGTAACGAAAAACAAAAATCAATGACTGCTTTTGGTCCTTACCCTCAACGAGTTGTTTTAATTGATGGTGTGTTTATGGCAATGAGTCGTAAAGTATTTGAAAAAGTTAGATTTGATGAATCAAATCCAGCAGGGTTTCATCATTACGATTTAGATTTTTCGTTATCCTGTCATAAGGAAAAATTAAAGGTAGGTGTATCAGATGTTATGATTACTCATAATTCACCTGGACTTAGAGAATTTACACCAGAATTCAATGAAGGCCAAAAATGGTTCTTAAACAAGTGGCAAGGCAAACTGTGATTGAACTTAAAAGGAACTATCTTAGTATAATATTGTGAGTAACCTTGACCTTGATTATTTTGAGAAAATTTTATGTTATCGATCTCTTTGCGACTCTACTTATTTAGCGTCTATTGTTGATTATATTAAACCTAATTACTTTAAGTCTAAAAATATTGCAAAAATATTTGAGATTATTAATGAGTTTTATACTAAACGTGAAAAGTTACCAACTCTCACTGAGGTTAAATCATACCTAACTACTGATGAACATAAAGAATCATTTAAACAGCTTGTAGAGTCATTTAAAGATATTGATAAAAATATCGATAAAGATGAATTGTATGATAATACGGAGAGATTTATTAAAGAAAAGTCCGTTTATCATACAATGCTTGAAGTAGCTAGTGATATTTCAAAGGGGACTGTTGATACCTCAGAGATCCTTAATAAATTTGAAACATCGTGCAATATTAATCTCGTAACTGATAAGGGTTTTGATTTATATAAGGATATTGATGTTCTTGTTGAGGATTTGCTAAGTGTACAAAAATCTATACCTAGTCAATGGGAATGGTTAGATGATGCTCTTAATGGTGGGTTTCTTGAAAATGGTAGAGCATTATATGTCTTTGCTGGTGAGACTAATATCGGTAAGTCTATCTTTTTAGGTAATATTGCTACTAATATCGCTAATCAAGGTAAGAATATATTACTTATTACTCTTGAAATGTCGGAGTTATTGTACGCGAGACGTATATGTACAAATGTAACTAAGATTCCTCTTAAAGAGCTTAATATTAATACCCCTTCATTACGACAAGCATTAAAAGAAGAAGAAGCTGCAGGTAAGGGACGTATCTTTATTAAGGAGTTTCCTCCTAGTACTATTACTCCTAACCAGCTTAAAGCATTTGTTAAGAAGATTGTCGATCAAGGTATTAAGATTGATGCTATTGTACTAGACTATCTTAACTTACTACATTCTACTGTTGGTACTAACTCATACGAGCGTATTAAAAACGTAACAGAGCAGGTTCGCGCTATGACATATGTGTTTAACTGTCCTGTTATATCCGCAACACAGTTAAATCGATCTGGCTTTAGTGCTGCTAATCCTGACTTAGCTACTATTTCTGAATCTGTAGGTCTAGCTGCTACAGCTGATGTTATTGTATCGATCTATCAGAATGAGGAAGATAGAGAGTTAGGTATTATTAGACTAGGTATGATGAAGAATCGTTACGGTCCGAGAGGTCATACCCAAGCTATGAGAATTGATTATTCTACTCTAACTATTACACAAGCAGAAGAAAGCGCAAATGAAACGTCAGATAGTTCATATAGCATGCTACAATCGTTCGGAAGTTGATTAAATAGAATAATTTATAAATACAAATAGTGAAACCAGCTATTTGTATTAACGAAAACGTTAAAGCTTACCGACAGGGTAAGAGAGATTTTAGCGTAAATGAGTTAAATGATATTAAATTATATCTTTTAAAGTATAAAGATCAATTAGCTAATACACAATTTTTTGAAGGTACAATAAAAGACTTTAAAGTTGTAAGTTGTTTTGCTGAAGAATATCATGATGAATTATTTTCCTATATTTTAAATAGTAGTGCTATTGCTATTATTATAAATATACAAACAAAAAGCGTGCTGTTTAAGAAAAATGAAAAAGTATGTGATATTGATTTACCTAAGTTAGCTAGTTTACTATGTGATAGTGTTGGGCAAGACAAAAATATAGCTGTTGGTAAATTTACTGCCAAATTTTTAAACTTTACCAAAACATTAAAGCCATGCATTTAACTCCTATTGTAAATCCTTCTCAGAGTATTATAGATAGAGAAAGTGAGCATATTCTTTTATCTTTTTGTTCATTTTGCACTTTATTAAAGGGTAAAAAACTAAGCTTTCAAAACGTGTTTATACTAGCACTACAAGATGAAAAATTAAGAGTTATATTAAAAGACCTTTTAGGAGTTGATTCTAATTATGAAATCGTTAAACTGTTTTTGGAGTATGATCCTACGATCACCAAAAGTAAGTATATAACGAAGTATTTGAATAATAAAAATAGACTATGTCTCTAACAGAATTAGAAAAATCGATTTATAACTCATACCTGATTGCGAGCAGGGCTGCAAAAAATAAACCTTTTAAAATTAGGCAAGATTTTAAAAAAATAGATGATAAGACATATATTATTCTTAAAAAGCTTGCGCTTCTATTTGAGCATAATAGATCTGTAAATATACAGGACTTTTTTAAAGCGCCATTTGCGTATTACGATGTTGATTATGTGGATTTGCAATTTTATGCAATGCCTAAAGCAATTAAGTGTTATACAAATTTTAAGAAAAAGCAGAGGTATATTTCACCTGATAGTGAGGAAAATATCACAATATGTAAGCAATGTTGTACATTTATTATGCGGTACTGCATTGAAAATAACCTTACACTAAACGAATACAAAAGTATAAATAGTGGTACAACACCTTTGGTGTTACAGCATCTCCGTGACCATAGCATAAATTTTTATGTTATACACGGACTTGAATGTGATAGAATTATAAGACAAGTTGAACCAGATCTCTTAGAATTTTTTATTACCGACTTTAACCAAATACTAAACGATACACGGATTAATTTCCAACGTTCAGTAAAATTAAAGGTAATAGTAAGAGAATCTTTTCGACGAATTGAAGAATATCTGTTGAAAA
>Ga0114964_10000814_pt1 | contig 23329 bp, 25 predicted proteins | sample C_131016_MF_Meta_FD_92638 | JGI IMG/M metagenome (GOLD analysis project Ga0114964, IMG submission 92638) | Freshwater microbial communities from Lake Croche, Canada to study carbon cycling - C_131016_MF_MetaG | ecosystem: Environmental > Aquatic > Freshwater > Lake | place: Lake Croche, Canada...
AAAACGTTTCTAATTGTGTTAGAAGGTCTCCATTTTTAGCTTTTTTACCTCGATTATCTCGTTCACCTAATGTTTTCATACAGTAAAGAATAAATGTATCGTCGATATCAGGAAATTTAATATCGTTTTCAAATAGATAAAGTAAATAAAGACGAATAAATTGATAACTATGAATAACCAAGTCGTTCATATCAAATACAAGTTGAGTAAGAACAGGTAGAGAGTTTTTATGATCAATAAGAATAGTTTTGAGAGGTATTTTAAGGGTTTGATAGGGATGACGTCCAGAACGTTCAAATGGATCAGGTGGTTTAGATGACATCTTTATTTATATATAAGATTTTTATTTTTAAATTATAATAAAAATTTTTATTTTTGAACTATAAATTTTTTTATTTCTTCAAAATTTAGATAAGAAGAATTAATTGCATTATCTTCTATTAATTTACAAAGAATTTGATATCCTTGCCTATATCTAGATTGAAGAATTTTAGATTTTTTATTTAATTCGGGTTTTTTATGTTCTTTATATTCTTGATAATAGTTTTTATGTTTTTGAGATAGTTCATCTTTATGGTCATAATAATAATTTTTATTTTTTTCAATAATATTATCTTTATTTTCTTGATACCATTTTTGCTTTATTTCTTTTTTTTTCTGTTTTAATGATTCTATTTCTTCTTGTGTTTTTACTTTTTTAGGACGACCTCTTTTTGGAGGTTGTTGTTCTTCGTTCATTTTATTCTATATAATAGAATATTTTATTAAATTCAAATTTAAAAATCGGCGTTTTAAATGTCCAAAGGTGTAAAAACGCTATTTTGGTATGTGGCCTTTTGTTAAAAGGCTGTGCAATATTCACAACCTTTACCTTTATTCATCAATGTTTTATAGTGTAAATATACAGCACATGAAAAAATCGTCAATAATAATCCTATTAATGTATTATAATGCATTGAACCTATTCCTAGTGCAGCTAAAGGTAGTGCTAGACAGGCTGCGCATACCATGTCTGTTTAATTTTATTATAAGTTTTATAATAAAAAATACATTGCTTTTTCACAAAAAGCAATACCAAAAACTGAGTTTTTACTATAGTTAAAATAATTTAAAAATGATTTTTAAATCCGTGGCGCGGAGACGGGACTCCGCTATTTGTTCTTATTCAATATTGCCAACTCGTTCGTAAACTCACTATTGTGTTTTGGATCATCAAAGCACTTTATATACACAAGTGAGTGATTTGCTTGCATCTCCTTATCATGTAAATATGCTTTTCGGCTATAATTGTCTTCTTCCATTGTCTCTTGTTCATCTTTGATATCGGATAATACACAATCAAATATAATACCTGCAACTTCCTTAATCGGTTTACTGACTTTTTCGATAAATGTACGTGCTTCAATATCATCTTTCATGTTTCCATGTTTATCCATATATTTAAATTTATTACGACTAGGATCGGTTGCAATAAGTAACTTTTTCTGATCTTTGGTGTTTATAAAATATTCTGTACACATACGAGCTATTCCACGTTGACCTTCAAGTAACACTTGTTCCGTTAATACGGATTGACACTTTCGTTTAATATCAGATTCAAGTAAATCTTCCACAAAATACTTGTCAGAAAATGAATTTCGAATTTGATGGATGGTTGTATTATTTGTAGTAGTCGTAGGTTTCTCAATGGCTTTTGAAGCGAGATTTTCAAGCATTTTTTGAAGTGTTTCAATATGCTGATGAGCATCTACTAGAGCTTTATCAGCATTTTTTTGAATCTCTAATAAAGCCTTATCATTATGTTTTTGAATTATTAGTATTGTATTTTCTTTCTCAATGATAATTTTATTTTTATCTTTTAATTGTTGTTGTAATTCATTTATTTGTTTTTCATATTCTTCTTTATATTCTTCTTTACATTCTTCTCTAATTTTTAAAGTAATATATTGTTTACAGCTTTCAATATGAACAATTAAATTAATATTACTTGAAAATGTATTTTCACAACCTTTACAAATAAATTTTGTATCGAGTGTTAAACCTCTAAGTTTTAAACACGTTTTATTACGAATAATATGATTTTTCAAGGTGTGCTTATCTTTAACTGAAACATTACAAAACTCGCAAATTTCTCTAGTACTCATGATTCTATTTATATATTAGATAATATTTTAAATAGGTTTTTAAATTTTCAAAACTATTCAAACATTTTCAAAACGTTTAAAAACTTTTTTCAAATATTATCTTTATTGAAAAAATGTAAAAGATGAAAGTTAACAAAAAGTAACCTGTTATGCTTGAACTACATTTTTCAGTTTTAATAAAAAATCAAAAATATTTTAGGATTATATAAATTTTTCCACACACATTTTTTGTGTGTGTTGGTTTTAAAATTTTTTCAAAAAGTATAAAATATAAAAATAAAGTAATTATAAATTAAAATAATAATAAAATATTTTTAAACCAAGTTTACTTTAACCAATCAAATTTCAGCTGTAAATGTACACCTACCGTGTTTTTGAAGACAGTATAAAATTTGTTTTCCTAAACATAGTCTAGCAACACCTTTGCTATCATTACCAAGTGAAAGTGAGCTTGAAAATTCATATTCAATTTCACCTTGATCATCATCAACAATGCTAAAATCATCCATGTATTTACCATATTTTTTTTCTAATCTTTTTATGGCTCGGTTAACATTTTTTAAATCATTTTCTGAAAATGAATACTTGACACATTCATATGCACGCCACGTTTTTTGTATTTCATCTTGTTCATCTTTTGTTTTTTCTAAATGTTCTTCTAACGACTTGTAACAATATTTACAAAATAAACTATTCTTTTCTTCTTCGGTTTTACAATGATCAATGTAATCCGTTGCACAACATAGACATCCATAAAATTCATATTCTTGTGTAGGTTCTACTCCAAAATAAGATGGATCAAAACTACTTTGAACAGCAACCCAAAATTTTCCTGAGATATCTCCTTCATAATAACGACCCATTTTTAATTTAATAAACAACTTTATTAAATATCAATTTTTGTTATAATAAATGGACATAAATATTGAAGATACAACGATTATTGATAGTCATAATTTTGAATTAATCAAGAACGGACATGTGTTTAACGTTTTTTTATTTGGAGAAAGCTATCATTGTATGTATTATTATGATGAAGAACTTGGCGAAGACTTTTGCTTTTGCGATAAGAAATATGAATTAAATGAGAAAACCATCGATCGTTATGTGTTTCTTAAATTAAAACTAGATGGTTCTGGCTTCCTAAGAACCAATCTTGATTTTGAATGTATCAAACAGCCAGTAGGCCATACATATTCTAAATTAGAAACAATTTTTATCATACGTACCTATTTCTATAAAAAAATTGGTGTAAAAACTATTGAAATAAATGATGAAGCAGAGGTTTTATTTGACAAAGTACCTAAAAAGTTATTACCATATCGAATTTTCATGACAACAATACCTTTTGACAAGTTAAATATTTACGAAAAATTTTTTAGAAACGTAAAACATCATTATACATATAATAGAAATACAAATAACGATGAGATACACCAACAAGATTTAGAGTATTTTAGAGACTATGTTAGGGATAATCATAGTGAATTAATAAATAGTCGTAAAATAAACGAGTTACACAATTCATTATTACACTTAAAAAGATATCAAAAATTTTATGATTATGTAAAGCATTTTACAGCAAACGTTGATGATTCTATTTATATTACTTTAGCAACACCAAAATTGCTTTTTGCAAAAAACGATCTAAAAAACGTTCTAAAAAACGATCTAAAAGATTTAATAAAAGATCTAATAAAAGATCTAATAAACGCTCTAACTAAACACAGACTAGATGGGTTTAAGAGTAAAAACATCTTTGCCATGCATTTTATAGTCTTAAAAATACCGTCTTGGTACATCTTTTGTGAAAAGCGATGTTATTTTGATCGATGACGTGATCCAGATTTTTTATCATATTCTATAATAGGTTCAGGATACTTTATATCTTTATATTCATCAAATGTTTTATACCACTTGTGAATATCTTTATTAGGAACGTTTTTTAATTCAGGAACCCATTTTTTAATGTATTCACAGTCTGGATCGCATTTTTCAGATTGTAAAAAAGGGTTATAAATTCGCACAAACGGATTTCGATCTGTACCGACCTGTGCTGAAAACTGCCAATTTAAATTATTACTTGCTACATCATAATCAACCAAATTTTTTGCAAAATATTTCTCCCCTTTTCTCCAATCAATTTTTAATACCATTGCTAAAAAGTTACTAACAATTAATCGAACGCGGTTGTGCATCCATCCCGTTTCATTTAGTTGTCTCATACCTGCATCTACTAATGGAATGCCTGTAGTACCATCACACCACTTTTTAAAGTCACTAGGCGCTTTGCGCCAGTTTACTTTTTTATGTTGAAAATTTCCACCACCAAGTGTATCTTTATAGGGTAAATAATTCATCAAACAAGCATAAAAATCATGCCAAATAATTTGACGACCAAGGTCAATATTCTTGCGAAAAACATTATAAACTTCTCTGATACTAACTACTCCAAATTTAATGTATTTAGAAAGATGAGTGGTTTCAATGCTAGGTAAACTACGAGTTTTTGAATAGTCTTTAAACTCAGCTGCATCTTTCAAGATAGATAAAGCTTCTTTACGAATGAGTTTATCTGTTTTCATTTTTGGTAATGAAAAACGAAACGCTGAGTTTACGGAAAGTTTATGACTTGATAATGCTATTTCTGTTTTATAAGGGATAGCTATTTTCATTTTTTTAACACGTTCATAGAATGGTTTAAATACTTTATAAAAAGATCCATCGCGAATTTCGCCCATCTTTACGAGTGTATAATCTTCTTGCGCAACAACTTTTACATTATACAATGCAGCAACTTTTTTGACCATTTCAGTGCGTTTTTTGGCATATTCGGTATAATCAAGATTAAATCCAATGTATGTAATGTCTTTATTTTTACTAAAAAGTGATTCTAAAACTTTTTCTGTATAACCATAAAATACTTGAAGATGTGGAATGCCTCGTAAAGCGTCTACCATAAATTGTATGGATTTCTCATTATAATAAGGATTTTGGCTGGGATCAACTTGATCCGGATTAAAAATAAAGATAGGTATAATGTCTTTACAAAGAGTTGAAAGTTCAATTAAAGATGTATTGTCTACTACACGAAAATCCCGATGAAATAAAAAGATCCCTGACATCTTTATTATTATAATTTTATTTAACAGCTTTTACAACTTTTTTGAAAAAGTTGTAAAAAATAATTTACTAGGGGAAGGAAAGGACCCCTCCCTCATATAATTTTCTGTAAAAGCATGGCAATATATTCTGCTATAAAAAACTGTTTTGCATTGTAAAAAGTAGATGATTTTTTTCTAAGTTCTGTCACTAGTTTATCTAACCTATTTATTGTTAATTTTTTCGCTTTTTTTGATTTTGTTTCATTCATACTTTCTATAATTTCAACATTTGTTAATGGGTTAGTTTTGCTCATAAATCTTAAAAATTGTTTTTCATCAATTATCAGTTTTTCGTAATTTTCAACTAAATCTTCTAATAAATCCAACAGGGTCATGTCAAATTCTTCTAATAATAATTCATCAATAATGTATCTATTTACAGGCTTAATTATATTATATAATTTATATAAAGATATAGCAATAAATTCATACTCATGAATTAATAATTCATTCTTATTATCTTTTTTGCCAATTTTGCTTGTTTTTCCGAAATCAATGATGTATAATTTTCCATGTTCATCCAACATAAAATTGTTCAAGTGAGCATCGTTATGTGCTATATTATTTTCATACAATCTATGAATCATATAAATACATTCACGAAACACTCTTTGTATTTTTTCAATATCTGGTTGCTCTTTGATTAATTCATTAAATAAGTAACGATATAATGTTATGTCTAAACGATCTGTTACAAACATAATTTTATCTTTACTTGTAAATACTTGGTAAATAGGTGTCGTAAATCCTGTTTTATCGTATACATAATTTTGCATTTCTATTTCAGAGAAAACTTCTTTATGAAAATCTTTTTCGGATGTTGTATCGTCTTTATGAATCAATTTCATGATGTATTTTTTTGATTTGTCGCGTTTGGCTGCACACTCGGTCTCAAATATTTTTCCTACTCCGGAAGGTTCACCTATAGCATCATAAATAATCCATTCATCGCATATTTTTTGTTTATTATAAACACGATCTGCTGCAAAATAAACTTTATTATCTTTTGTTTTTATTGAACATGATTTTATCAAATCTTTGATATTACATTCTGATATTTCAAAATCAGTGATCATTTCTTATAATATGTTTTATAATAAAAATATATTATAAATATACTAGTGTGATTGGCGCTGGCTATGTTAACCAAATTTAAACTCTTTTAGCAGGTGATACAGTAGGTTCATCGCTAGGTTCAATTGTTGTAGGAGCTACAGTGGTTGGTTCAACAGCTACAGTGGTTGGTTCAACGGCGGTTTTAGGAGCTACAGTGGTTGGTTCAACGGTGGTTTTAGGAGCTACAGTGGTTGGTTCAACAGCTACAGTTGTTGGAGCTACAGTGTTTGGAGCTACAGTTGTTGGAGCTACAGTGTTTGGAGCTACAGTTGTTGGAGCTACAGTGTTTAGAGCTACAGTTGTTGGAGCTACAGTGTTTAGAGCTACAGTTGTTGGAGCTACAGTTGTAGGAGCTACGCTTGTTGGTTTTATTACTTTGGTTTTGTTTTCAACATCGTCATCGTCATCATCGTCATCATCATCATCTTCACAATCACAATCATCTACTAATTTTTTTATTTTTTGGGCGTTTTCAGATTGAATTTTTGTAATTTTTCCAATATTTTCTTTCTTCAACATTGCAATATTATGTTTGGCATGCACTGTTACATTGTAAAGTTTTTTCAACAAGTGTTCTTTAACTTTTGTAAATTTTCCTTGATGTAATGCATTGATTTGTTCAATATGTTTCTTATGGATATCATGAATAGCATGAATGTTTTGTTTATGATTATCTTTCATACTCTTCATTTTCATCATATGATGTCGTTTTATCATTCTTATTTTTTCGCTCATGTTTTCCTTCATATTTTCTCGCATACTTTGTTTTATTTCTAGGATTTCTTTGACATGATTCTTCTTCAAGTCTGCCAAGTCTTTTGCGGCTTCTTTATCATCTTTTATTTGTTCTTTTTCAAGAGCGCGAATTTCTTTGCGAGCACGTAATTGAATATCACGCATTTGACGCATCATTTGCATTTTAATAATTTGAATTTCCTTTGCTGATTCTTTATTAGCTTTTTCAATAGCTCTTTTAACTGCCATCATTTTATCTGACATTGCTTTTGATCGTATTTTTTCAATGACAATACCATGCATATTTTTAGCCTTGTTAAAGGTTTCTTTACGAGCTTTTCGTACAGCAATACGAATAGCTTTTTCTTGTGCTTTAGAGGCTTTTGTATAGGCAATTGCAACAGCTTTTTCAACTATTAATTGAGTTTGATATTCATTTTTTTCTTTTTCTTTTTCTTTTACAGCTTTGATACGTGTTTCATCTGCATTAACAATCTTTTTCATACGAATAGCAGATTCTTTCGCTTCAGCAAGTACTCTAACAGCTTTTTTAGCAGCAACTTTAGCTTTTTCTAATTCAATACGGGCAACTTTTGCTTTCTTTAAACTAGCTTGAATAACAGCAGTTTTTGCTCGGATAATTTCATTTTTTACTCGTTTTTCTTCACGTTTTGCATCAAGAAACGCTTGAGAAGCCGCCAGAACATCTTTATGCGCAAGATCTACTGCTTTGTTTACAATAGGTTTCTTTACAGAAACAGATTTGATTTCGTCTACTTCGTTTATAGGTTTAACAACTTTAGGTGGTTTAACTTCGATTTCGCTCACAGTTTTAACCACTTCAAATGGTGTTGATTTTACTATTTTTTTAAAATGGTGATTTTTTGACAAACGATGATGAACATGTTGTTGATTCATCGAAGTGGAAAGAGAAAGTACTTCAGAAACCGAGATTAAACACGCAACTAATCCCAACACGCAGTGAAGTGTTTTCATTTATTATAACGTTAAAAAAGTTAAAAATAAGAAAAACTAAACAAAAAACTAAAGGTGTATTAAAAAAAAGAATAACTATAAAAATATGTCAATAGCACAGGTTTTACATAAATATATAAAAAATTTTGATGATGAAAACAAACATAGTGAAACACATGACATTGTTATCGATAATGTAAAATATTTTATTAAAGTAGTTGGAAAAACCAAGAGAGAACATATGAAAAATGAAATTCATAGTTTGAAAGAGCTTGCAAGTATTTTTCCAATGTATAAAGACTATTTTGTTGCTTATAAAGAAGATGCTACTCATTGTGCAATCATGTTGAAATACATTGAAGGAGAAGACCTTAAATGTTTAATAGATAAAAAATGTGATAAAAATATGGTTTTATGTCTCTATCGAATGTTATTTACTAAATTACAAATGTTTCACGAAGAACGCATAACCCATGGAGATATTAAACCTCAAAATTTTTATTCCTATATTGATCCAGCAGATGGAATGGTAAAAATTAAATTGATTGATACTGAAACATGTACGCTTTATAAAACCCTGAAATCAGTAGATGATATTAAGCGCTTACGGTCGCTGTATTATTATTTACCAGATAATCCTCGTTCTTCTACCTTTTTCACTACGAAAGAAGAAGCATTTATTTTTTTTAGATATTTAGATCATTATTCGTTGGCATGTTTTATGCTGTATATCTACAACCCAGATGTTTATAAAATGCTTCAAGATAATGAATTTAAAGAAGAAGATAAAAATCCATGGCGTTTTGGGGAAGGTCCTAAAAAATTACGAAGCCCATATGATTATGTGAATAAAGAAAAAAATGAAATTGAACGAGCATTACATTACGTGTTTAAATATATTCCAAATGAAAAAACATGGCGTGAAGATCTACCAAAGTTTAGTGAAAGCAAGTTGGCCGATATATTATTTTAATGAGGGGGTCCGCCGAGGGGTTCCGGCCCCTCACGCCGGATTATATACGGAAGAGGGGTTCCGCCCATTTTTTTGGTTAAGCTTTTGCCTTCGGCAAAAAGGTTAGACGGAGTGGCGGAGCCCGCAACGGCTGTTTTTACTCTTAAACCAGTTTAAAATAACAAACAGTGAAAGTTTTATAATAATTTTATTATAAAAATAAAATGTTAGCTAATCAATAATGGGCAAAGTTGTTCTAATAATTGCGCACCTGTTGTCCAAAAATACACACGAGGAGATACACAAGGAGACACGCAAGGAGACCTGTGATGATTATCTAACAAACGAGCCCGCCACAATGCACCTAATGAAAATGTTTCTCCTTCCCGAGCAAATACAATATCATTAGGTCCAAGTAATGATGTTGGGCATAAATCATTGGAACCATCGCCAAAATATATAATAGAAGCATCAGGATGTGCTTCTCGTAATTTACAAAGTACGACTCCCTTACATAAATTTGCCTCGCATGTAGAACACCTATGAGGTATTTCTTGTGATTGGTAACGCATAATATGAATACGATCAGTGTCTTTATCGACATAGGCTGGATTAGTAATTACTCGTTCAGGCGGAAAAAACGTGGTCAAACCTTTACCCATTAATGATTCTTTTATGAACAGTGTATTAGAATTTGATAAAATGTATTGAGTGGCACCCGCAGCATTAGCACTTATAATAGCCTCACTAATTTCAGGTGCCATAGGAATCGAGTGAAAACAATTAAGAATCTTAGTTGATGAATATCCAGTAATATGAAGTTGACGCATGTGGTCGTCCATTAGGTCTATCCAACACTCAAATGGTGGTTTACCTTTACGTTCATATAGTGGTCTCAGTTCAGGTGCAAGATTTGAACAGTACCATGTGTCCGTATTATCATCTACAATAGTGTGATCAAAATCCCAGATCAAAAGAAATGGAAATGTTTGCTTATTTGCCATTTTTATAGTATAATTAAATGTTTAAATTTAATCAAATACATGAACTCAATTGACAATTACGTCAGTATACATACACTACATCATGATCGTACATTATGACTCTATTTTTATCCATTCTGTAGGATACAAATCTTTTGTTGATAAACCAGCAGATGACCCATAATATAAAGACGGATAACAAACTATTTTGTCAGAATTTGTATTTAAATATGCTCCCCACCAACTAAAACTGCTGTTTGCTATAATGTGATGATGACAAGTTGACATGAGAACTAATTCTTCCCAATCCGATAATTGAAATTCTGGTACATGAATCATAACAATATCAGGAAACTCTTTTTGTAATCGAGATAAAATTGTAGTTACTTTTCCGTAGTCTGATTTTTCATAAAAACAAACTAATGTAAACGTACTATTTAAAGCAGACATATACGTTAAACATCGATGATAGTATTCATACGATTGGATAATGTATTTCGGACCATGATATATATAATCGCCCATACGAATATGCATACTAATACGTATTGGATAGGTTTTTATTGAAAAAAAATTTATTAACGCATTTTGTTTATCAGAAAGACCTATTTCAGTTATAAACTGATGTAGATAGCCTTTGAAATACTTTTCACTTTGAAAATAGCCACATAACTTATCTGAATTTTCAGGTATAGGATGATAATCTAGATCTGGTTCATAATATATATTTTTACAAGGTAAAATGTCATTCATTAGTAAGTTATTAGAAAGTCCTGATAAAAAGGTATCCCAATAGTAAGGTCGGATTCCAGGTTGGGCGGCTTTTTTTATAAATAGTGCTTTTTTATTGTATTGATTTGCATAGGCAAGCGTTGTTACAATCATAAACAATTGATTTCCTAATCCAGCATGAATATCGCATGTTACAAACTCTTGATTATATTTTTCTATTTTTATATTTTTATCAAATGCAAATGAAAAATATTCATTAGACGGCGAGTACATTTTATTTATTATTTATTTATTTATATATCTTTTGTCTTACAAATTTTTTTACTAGATCTAAATACGGTGGAATTCATTTATTTATTATTTTAATTAATAATTAATAAATATAATGTATAAAAATATAATAAAAAATGTTGAAAAAGAGTCAATAAAAGAATGGCACGATAAATGGTTTAATGTAATTCTTGAAAATAGAATGATTATATCTAGTTATGCGAGTTCTATAAACTGGCAATCTATTTCAAAAAATGCAAATCTTCTTCCAGAACATATCGAACAACACCCTGAATTACCCTGGTACTGGAATTTTATTGCTAGTAATCCAAATCTTACATTTGATTTTATAAATCATTTCATTTCTATTGGTAAATTTTCTAAAAAAACTATTATCGAAAAATTAGCATTAAATCCAGTCATTACACCTACTATACTTGAAAAATTAATTGAAAAATATCCAAGTATAAAGTGGGAATACAGTTATTTCAGCAAAAATACATCGTTTACAGAAGATTGGATAAGATCTCATCTTGATTATAATTGGGATTGGGAACAGCTAGCAACTCGTCTTCATTACTCATTCTTTTTTTCTAAAAATGTAGTAAAAATATTAGTAGACAATTATAAACTACTTTCTGACGATATTTGTGACGAGGACATTGACGATGATTGGTTATTTCAAAGTTTTAGTTTAAATCCAACTGTAACAAGTGAATTTATTGAAAAAAATATGCATAAAAAATGGAATTGGGATAATGTATTAATGTATACATCTATTAGCCCAGAATGTATTGAAAAAATTGATAAATATGATAAATGGAAATTGTATTCATTTAATCCTAAAATTAACCCACTATTTGTAATAAATAATATAAATTATAATTGGAAATGGTGGTATTTATCAAAAAAGTCTGAGATGTATGAATGGATTAAAAAGTTTCCAGATTACCCATGGGAATGGGATTATGTTTCATCAAATCCACTTGTTACATATGATTTTTTGATGACACATTTAAACAAAAGATGGAATTGGAAAAAATTATTTAAATATACGTCGATCATGTTTGATGAAACAAAATCAATATTTTTAGAACTTATTTATAATGATTTATCACTTTATGGAGATACATTACTTTCAAGTAATCCATACTTTTCAATAAATCATATCGAAAAATACAATAAGAAAATTAAAATTGGAAATCAACAACTATATGATGTATGTCTTTGGATGGGATTTTGCAATAATGAAATGAACTTTTCAAAAGACATTTTTATAGAAAATAGAATGAAAGATATTGTATTTGATTATATACGAAATGTTGTTCACCATGAATTAATTGCATATGTCTACCACCCAGATCGATTAAAATGTATTATGGATGATGAACAATATCAACGCTGGAAATAGACCTTGACACTTTTTGTAAAATTGATTTATTCATACCATTTAAATGAATAAATAAATACAATAAGATAACATGCAAACATTTCCGTATCACTGGCATCACTATGAAGAATATGGCTCAATCAAGATTCGTATCTTTGGGCTTTCTTCTAATAATGAAAGTATTTACGTAAAAGTTGAAGATTTTCTTCCTTATATTTATATTGAACTGCCTACAATGTCAACAGGTGAAAACCCCAAACCATTAATGTGGAATTCTGCCTCACTTAGTATTATTCAAAACAAGCTGAAAGAACTTTCCAATAACTCTATTATGAAAATGGAAGCAGTAAAAAAGAAAAAACTATACTTTGCCAAAAAAGATAAAAATCCAGACGGTGAATACGTCGACAAAACGTATCCATTTATCAAGTGTTATTTTAAATCATCATCGGCCATCCGTCAAATGTCTTATAAAATCAAAGCACCAATTTTCTTCGGAGGCGTTGGTAAAATTCAACTTAAAACACATGAAACCGACGCTAGTCCTATTCTTCAATTTACATGCATGATGAATATTAAACCAGCATCTTGGTTTACTTTTAAAGGTAAAAAAATCACAAATGAAGATGACAAAGAAAGTCTATGTGATCATGAATACGTTGCAAGTTTTCAAAGCTTTAAACCTATCGAAGATACAACCATCGCTCCAGCTCGTCCTTATATTCTTAGCTTTGATATTGAAGTTAATTCAACCAATCCAAATGTTGCTCCTCGTTGGGCTGAACCAGGTGACAAAATTTTTCAAATTTCTTGTGTGTTTGGTCGCAACGGTGAACCTGAAGACAAGTTTGAAAAGTTTTTATTGACCCTTTGCAAAAACAAAAAAGGCGAACTTATTGATCTTAATATGGATAAACTTGGTCCAGGAATCGAAGTGCTTGGATATGAAACGGAAGCCGACTTGTTAGAAGGTTTCAAAGATCTTGTTATTGAAAAGAATCCTCAGATTATTTGCGGGTACAATATCTTTTCATTTGATATTCCATATATGCACGATCGATCCAAGATTTGCAACAACGAAAAACAATTTACTCAACTCTCGTTTATTCGAGGTATGTCATGTCAACCCAAAGAAATTAAATGGAGCAGTTCTGCCTATAAAAATCAGAATTTTAAGTATCTTGATGCACATGGACGGTTATGGGTAGATATGTTACCTATTGTTCAACGTGATTACAAACTAGATAATTACAAGCTAAAAACAGTCTCTGATAACTTTTTGGGTAGCACCAAAGATCCTGTAACAGTAAAAGGTATTTTCAAATGTTATCGTATGTTTACAGCAGACAGTCTTGCTATTGTCGGTAAATACTGCGTAGTAGATAGTTTACTCGTCTTGAAGCTTTTCGAAAAATTGCAAATTTGGATTGGACTTTGTGAGATGAGTAATACATGCAATACGCCTATTTTTACATTGTTTACTCAGGGTCAACAAATCAAGATTTTTTCACAGGTTTACAAAAAATGTATGGGTGATGGAATTGTGATTGACAAAGATTCATTTAGTGCAAAAGAGTCTGATCGATTTACTGGCGCGTATGTTTTTACACCAATTCCAGGCTTGTATGATATGGTAGTTTCGTTTGATTTTAGTAGTCTGTATCCAAGTACGATTATTGCTTATAATATTGATTACAGTACATATGTCATTGATGAGACTATCCCAGATGAAAAATGTCATGTAATTGAATGGGAAGAACATGTAAATTGTACATGTCCAGGTGCAGAAAAGAAAAAAGCAAACAAAGAAGTGATTTGTGATAAACAACGTCATCGATTTTTGAAAGAGCCTTCTGGTATTATTCCGACGCTTTTGAAGAATCTGTTAGATGCTCGTAAAAAAACCAATGCAGAAATGAAAAAAATGACAAAAGATGTCGATGATATGACAGATAAAGATTGTCAAGAATATATTGATAAAAAACGTATGATTACAGTCTTAGACAAGAGGCAATTATCCTATAAAATTTCGGCAAATAGTATGTATGGCGCCCTTGGAACCAGGGTCGGATATTTACCATTTCTTCCAGGTGCCATGTGTACCACAGCAAAAGGTCGTCAATCCATTGAAAAAGCATCTAAATTTTTAATTGAAAATTACAAAGCTAATTTGATCTACGGAGACACGGACTCGTGTTACATAAATTTTCCTCAGTATTTAACTTTGGAAAAAGCAAAAGATCTTGATGCTTTTTGTCAGCAAGTAGAAGGTGAAATTTCTTCACTATTTCCAAAACCAATGAAATTTGCGTATGAAGAAACCATTTATTGTAAATATCTTATTCTAACCAAGAAACGTTATATGGCATTAAAATGTGACTTGGAAGGTAATGTCGATCAAAAAATTGCAAAACGTGGGGTATTGTTAAGTCGTCGTGATAATAGCAAATATATTCGTGATACTTATTCAACTCTTATTTTAAAATCGTTTTATAAAGAAGATATTGATGTTGTTCTTCACCAATTATATAATGACGTCAAGAAAATTTGTACCAATAATGTAACCATTAAAGATTTAGTAGTAACTAAAAGTATTGGTGAAAAATCAGATTATAAAATCCGCCCGCTTAATCCTGATGATAAGAAATGTAAAAAACGTTTGGAAGAACTGGGTATTTATTCAAGTGATTTAAGTCTTTCGGTTTTACGACAACTTTTAGCTTCATTTAGTAACAAAGAAGATATTGAAGACGAAGGTCTCAAACACAACTTGGAATATGTCACATTAAAAGAATATATTAAAATGTCATTACCAGCTCAAGTCCAATTGGCTGAACGAATGCGATCACGAGGAAGTCGTGTTGATGCAGGAGAACGCTTAGGATATGTGATTACGCAAAATGGAGAAAAATTAGGTGACAAAATGGAAGATACAGACTATTACAAAGAACATGCTACCGCATTAAAACTCGATTATCTTTATTATATTAAATTAATGATCAATCCCTTTGACGAAGTACTTACAGCAGTGTATGGTAAAGAAGATTTATTTAAAAAGTTTTATAAATCACGAGAAACCTATAAAAAAGTAATGTTTCAACTTGAAGAATTATTTCGACCAAAATTAAAATTTATTGATTGAGAGTTTTATGGATAAAATAATAATAATTTGTAGATACTATCTACAAATTTGTTAAAGTAAAAAAGTAATTAAGAAAGATGACTTGTTGCTATACTCGCAAGTATATACAATTTTGAGTGTTCGTGTTTATAATTTTCATATTTAATTTGCCTAATCAAGTCTGCTATTATTATAACTTTTTCAGAGTGAATAATATCACTTCTTTGTAATATATTAAGTATACGGTTACGATTTATAAGCGTTTCATTCAGTACAAAATGTAAAAATTTATATGAAATATCACTTGACATTCGCTTATATTTTTGTTATCTATTTATTATTTTATTTTCAATTTTATGAACGATTTTAATATTGATTTATAAACATTCATAAAATTTTTCTAAAAAATGTGAATTATCGCCTAAATGAACAGTTGTGTCTGATAATTCGTGCTTTAAAGTACCATCTTCACGTGCATAATGAGCATATGGATTAAAATAAATATAATTATTTTTGTTTGAATACTCTTCTAATTTATTATTAACTTTATTTGTGTATCGAACTCTATCTTCATCTTTTCCTACAAATGGAAATTCATGTAATACTGGTCCATGTAATATTTCATAATCATTTTGTTTAGTTGGCGGTATAATGCCGACTATTATTATTTTACTTTTTCCAATTATGTTATTTCTAATCGTTAGAAAATATTTATCAACCAATTCATTAATTATATTATCTTCCTCCTTTCCATTATTTATTTGTCTTTGAATATGACATCTACAATCAACTTCACCATATGATATAATAATAATATCATTTTCACTTGTTATTCTATTTTTATCAAAATTTATAATGATATTATCTCTACCAATTCTAAACATTGTTATAGAAGGACAATGTAAATCTTTATAGTCTAATTTCAAATTCTTGAAACTATAATGGGCATGACTATCGCCATATATATATATCATTTTCCTATAACTTATATAAAGAAAATAATTGTTTAAATATATAATTAGTTTAAATATATAAATAGTTAAACCGTAATTCCAAATATTTATTCATACCTTGATGTATTATAATGCATATTTGGCGAGTTTAAACATATAACACGTTATTATCATAGGAATCATGCAACATATTCAACTACAGGTAACCCAACCATTTGTGTTACCTGATGTCTATCGGTCAGGCTCGGTAGAAGAAGTAGAAGAGGCGCTTTTCATCGGCGCATCCATTCAGCAGTCCGTTCGAACACGCAGATCCAATGACGAAGTTCATGCTATTGAAACACGTCATCAGAAAGAACTCCAACGCATCCAAACAAAATACCAAGACTCCATCGCCTCTCTACAAGACAATCTTCGCCTTATTACTGCGGAAAAAGACCGTATTCATACGGATTATTCAAATGGACTCGCAGAAGCTCGCCTCGTAGAGAAAGAAGTATGCAGCCGCGATGCAGAAGAAAAGATTCGTCTCTTACGAAAAGAACATGACATTCTCGCTTCACGTTATGAAGTGCTGGAGAATCGGAAGCGTGAAATGGAAGCTCTGAGAGCCCAAGATATTCAAGAAGCAGTCAGTCGCACAGAAGTTCTAATGGAAAAAGTCGTTGCCGCCAAGCAACAACAGCTGGAGAGGATGGAATTATCCTATCATAAATTATCGGACGTCATTACGAAACAGTCAGAAGAAGTCGTTAAACTTTCAAATACTCTTGGAAAACGCGGTGCCAATGTAAAAACCAAGGGTTCGGATTATGAAGAAGAATTTGGAGAGAAACTTAAACGAAATTATGGTCTCTGTCGCGGATTTCAACTCAAAGATACTCGTCTCGGTATGGGACATGAGATGGATTTCTCTATGGAATTGGAAGGACATGTGGTTCTCTGGGAACTTAAAAATTATAACAATATCGTGCCGAAGGCCGAAGTTGAGAAATTTTTACGCGATGTTAAGGAAAATCCGCAAGCACAAATTGGCGTCATGATTAGTCGCTATACCGATATGTATGGCAAGCACCAGTCGGGCAATTTATTTACTGAATTTGATGGGGAAAACATGATGATTTATATTAATCGCTTTGAAGAATTCTGTGGAGAGGATGAGAATCGCGTCTTCCAGATGCTCATGTCACTCTTTCGAATCTGGTGGGAATATCATAAAGAAGAGGGGAAAACATTTGACCGCGTAGAAATGATACGTGAATTGGAAAAAGCGGTAGAGGAAATTGGAAAACGGCGTACGGATTGGCGGCGACATAAAGCGCATTTGGATGAGATTTCACGATGGACTGCTGATATACTGGATGAATCGGAAGATCGCCTGGATAGATTGCTAAAGAAGGCGCGGTACACAGAAACCATTAAGACGGGCCCAGAAAGCCCAACTGATGTATTTCGCGAATCAGGCGAAGAAAAGGAACGATTATGGACGACTTCCATTATGAAAGTTTGTTCGGCTGGTGGTGAAATCGAAGTCCGTGAACTCGTATGTCTATTAGAAAAACATCATAAATTGTCGAAAGACACTATTCGCACCAATATTATGTCAATTATAAAGGACTCCGCTGTTGTTAAGAAAGGTATTATTAAATATATTAAAGGCATTTCTAAATGTATTCCACCATGTGAGATTCAATTTGAAAATCAGATTATTACAAAAAAAATATAATATCTAGGTATAAGGATATCATATGGATATTACACAGTTAAAAATTAAACTACCATATGATATGATGTTAGAAGAGCAGAAAGAGAGAAAAGAGCGCAAAGATTACAAAGATAAGGCACGCGTATTCTCTTTTTTGATTGATTTTAAAGAGGAAATTGAGAAATGTAATGCATTTATTGAATTCCATACGCCCTATCCAACGATTTTACAGGAGCATAAGAATGACATACGAAATCGTGTTCGTCAAATCAAACAATTTTATTATGAATTTTATCAACAAATACCACATCATAGCATCACTATCTATCAAACACAGACTGATACAACCTCTAACGATATATGCGCGTTGTATGCTATCATTACCAGTCTGATTTCTACCATGAACACAAATATTCAGTGTATTTCTGAAAAAACAGTCATCTATCCGATTAGATTGTGACGTCCAATTAAAAATAATATAATATATGGTATGTTATGTTATTTTTATTTATTTACTTTTTATAATACACTGAGCCGCTGCGAAGCTCCATGTAGTCCTCCTCTTTCTCTTCCTCTTCCTCCTCTTCTTCCTCTTGATCCTCGTCTTGTTGCTCTTCTTCTTCCTCATCTTGTTGCTCTTCTTCTTGCTCAGACTCGTCATCTGCATATCCATCCTCCTCTTTCATGCGAGTCTCCTCCATTTCTGCGAATCGATCCGACAGACGCTGGCGCTTGACACCATTGAATTGATAGCAGATGTGGCCAGATTTTTGAGGCGCATCTGGAACGGATGCAGCAGAAGGTGCAGGCGATTGATACGCCTGTGCCAGGCGATGATAGTCTTCCAGAATGCCACCCATATTCAACACGAGGCCGCCCCACAGGTGTTGAATATCAGACCACGTCATGTCTACCATGTCCTGTGTAATCGTAATTTCTGACTGATGTTTGAAGGAGAAGGCTGATTGAATGTACAGATTCCGTGTTTGCTCCTCTGAGAGGCACAGAATGCCCTCCAGTGTCTGACGAAGTGTTTCGTTTTTAATAAAGTGGAGGTCGCCCGTGTAATCCTCCACGACAATCTCATGAACGTTGTTGTAGCGACGGAACACATTGAAGTATTCGTAGTGGTAGATGGAGATTGTTCCGAGAAAGTCCAGCTTGTTCGTGGGACGGCCATAGACCATCATCTGCGAACGGGCATGGAGTTCCTGGTTGCGGGCTTCGAGATCAAAGGACATGTTGGATTGGATTCTGACTCTTTTTTTAGAAAAAGGTCCGTCAAATTTTATTACAATTTATAGTATATTTATATCATTTACTATATGTATTCTTATACATAGTAAAAATATTGCATACATAATATTATTGAATGATGTAATTATCAGATAAAATACCTTTTACCATCGGCTGAACTTGATCTTGAATAGATGCTGCAATGGTATCAGGTAGATTTGTGTACAAATTTTGAAGATCGTTGCGAAGCTGATTGGATTGTGCCATGACCGTTTCAGGTGTGTATTCTAATTCTTCAGTGGTAAATGCATTAGGTGGTGGAATCTTATCTTTGATCTGATTCTTGTATAATGGAAAATCAAACAGTATCTGATTACTCACATTGGTTTCAGGACCTGGCTTTGTTTTGGTTGCCGTATCACAGCGAAAGGAGGCGGAAATGGTATTGGATTGATTGCAGTTGGGATCCGTACTCTTTAGGATACGACTGGATAGGCAACGAGATGCATTAGGACACCAGGAACATCCGCTTGCATCCGCGCATGAAGTACAGTTAGTATTGGCAGAACATACATCGTCTAAGAAGGCTTCTTTTGACTCTTGGGATATGAATAGTGCGATACATAGAAGAAGGAACGATATGATGAAAAAGCGCTTCATCTCTATTCAGGGGATTTATTTATGACGGCGTCTGGTTTGTTTGCTTTTGCGTGTGTTGCGTCTGTTTCTGCGAGTGGAACGTTTTGCGCCACCGTGTGGTTTATTCTTATATGTAAGTCTAGTTTTACCTATAAAACGTCTACCTCCTGACATTTTAAGTATTTCATCCATTTCTACAAAGGCAACATCGGGTCGAATACGTTCCGATATTTTAAATTGTGTGATTTTTTTCAATAATTCACGAGTTTTAATAAGTTTTGGATTAGCTGTTCCAGGATATAATGTATCAAATAGTTCTAATAATGCCATTCCTAATCCAAAATTATCAAAATATGGAATAACATCTATCATTGATATATTATGTTGACTCATATATTCCAGATTTTCTGTATTAGACTTATTTATAAGAGTTCTAAGACTACTAAGAGTTATGCCACTAGATATAAAATAAGCTTGACTTCGCTCGTACAATTTAGTTATATAATCTGTCATTATTGCTTTTTTACTCTGTGGTGTATCACTCTCGTTATGAAGTTTAGGGATTCTATCGTATAGCATAAAAAATTCAGGCGGACTCCAAGACCTTATAACATCAGTTTATGAACAATTTTATGAACGATTTTATGATTAATCACTTTCAACTTTCATTAACAACTAGCTTAGAGAATGCATTAGAACATTCCATATCAGAAAAATCTTGAAATGTTAAATACTGTTCATTAGTTGCTATTTCTACAAACATATGAAATTGGTCAGATGAAACACAAATTAAATCATCATGTTGAACAATATTTAATGGTTGCGTGAATGTTTTTACAAAACCACGTGTATTTTCGTAAACATCTGCGTTATTAGGAGTTTGTATAATACAAAACTCATTTGTTTTCATGTGAAACTGTATCAGATCAATACTAACTTCATTATAATCGAAAACACGACCATTGTAGCAACAAGGAAATTGATTTTTTAAATATACAGTATGTAGTGGTTTTTTTAACCATTGAGACCAATAAGCATCTCCAAAAAAATAGGTACCTGGTTGTAATTGAAACATTTACTAGTTTTACCACTTAATTCATTATTTTCAATTTTATACAAAAAGTTTTACTAATAAAGATAAAGATGTCAACTACACCAATTACACCAATTTATAAAAAATTATATAAATACGTTTGCGATACATGCAGTGGTTATAAAAAAACATTAGCAGAGTATATTAATAATAGTGCAGAATACCTTCGGATAAAAATCAGAGAACATCCTATATGTAAAGGTGATCAACCTGTATCTAGGGAATTGTTAGAAAGACTATTTAAAGTTCCCATTACAAAGGAAAATAAACAAAAATATCGTAAAAAGTTTTTGAAAAAATGTAAAGAACTAATGGATATGTTAGAAGATGAAAATCATGTAGCATTTACATTTAATACACTTTACTCTATTGTTCCACGTGAAGAAATTTTACCTAGTAATTTACCTTTGGAAATGTTTATTAATTTTGTGGCGTTCTGTATTTCTATGGGTATATCGTGGAGTGATTACTTATTGGCATATCCATCTGGGCAAAAAATGATTACAGATCTGTTTCTGTCTCCTAAAAAATCAATAGCAATAGCAAACATGTTGATGATTATCAAATCTGTTTATGTAATGGGAGGAAATGAAATTTTATTTAAAAAAGAAATGTTTAGTCTTTTGCCAAATATACAAGAGTTTGTAAAAGGTACTATTTTTGAAAAAAATTTTGTACTTTGGGTATCGAATCAAATCAGTAGCAAACTATTTTTAGCTGCAATTGAAAAATAATTTAAAAAATAATTTAAAGAGATGACATTATTCGTAGGCGACTTGTCCGAGTGGTTAAGGAGGTTGATTAGAAATCAACTGGGTTTTCCCGCAAAGGTTCGAATCCTTTAGTCGTCGATATTTTTCATAACAAGTTTATGAAAAATGTAAATATATTGTTTTATTATAAATGAATTCATTATGCAAATATAAAGATTCATTAGGAAAACTTAATGAAGGGTTACATTCAACAAGATTATTCAACATTGCTATTTTTGATTTATTAGGGACTATTATGATTGCTTTTTTAATTTCATATTTTTTACATAAACCATTTTGGATTATTTTTATGGCTTTATTTATTAGTGGAATTATATTACATCGTTTGTTTTGTGTTAATACAACAATTAATAAACTTGTATTTGGTGAAGTATAATACAAGTTTTTGAAAAACGTATTAGCACGTGGTTTTTTTATCTTTAATGATTTTTGTAATTATATTTAAAATATTATCATTATGTTTTCCTTCACGTTCCATCATGGCAACCAAAATATCATTATCGATTTCTAAAGTTGGATTAGTATCAAATATTTTTTTAATTTCATTTATGGCATCATCATTATCTTTGGAATTAAAAATAATATGAATTAATTTAGCTTTATCATCGTTCATATTTATAATTAATGATAATTATATTTATAAATATAATTAATTAATAGTAAACAATTAATTATGATTTAAAGACATAAAAGATATACGTGTAGGTTTTATTATCTACATATCAGACAGCTTGGCCGAGTGGTTAAGGCGACTGCCTACTAAGCAGTTGGGTTTTCCTTCAGAGGTTCGAATCCTCTAGCTGTCGATACGATTTTTCACCCTGGAAACAGGTTTAAAAATATTTTCAAAACTATTCTAATATTTCCAATACAAACCACTAATTATAACTAATTCCTGTTACACCAAGTGGTATATTTTTTTCTATAGCTCCGTGTTTGTCTTTTATTCCATTGAATCCAAAATAAATACATAAAATTCCTATAACAATTCCAAGAACAAATAATGTTTCTTTTGGATTTCTAAAAAGAGTAGTTAAAAAATCAAGAAATCCTGACGACATTTATAATATAACATTAATTATTTTTTTTATTGGACAACACGTTAGTATTATTAGTTTTAGTAATATTAATTATAAATATAGCAATGTCATTAAAATGTTATCATAAAATGAATAAAATGATGCATCATAATGATAAGAATATCTTAAAAGCTAATCGCCCTGGGCAATACGAAGAATTGGGTTGTTGCTGTAATGGTAAAGAATGCGTTACAGGATATCCAAGTACATGTAAAAAAGATCAATCTTTTTTCAATATGATGGATTGTCCTGTTCAATCAATCGCTAAT
>Ga0114964_10000815_pt1 | contig 23323 bp, 19 predicted proteins | sample C_131016_MF_Meta_FD_92638 | JGI IMG/M metagenome (GOLD analysis project Ga0114964, IMG submission 92638) | Freshwater microbial communities from Lake Croche, Canada to study carbon cycling - C_131016_MF_MetaG | ecosystem: Environmental > Aquatic > Freshwater > Lake | place: Lake Croche, Canada...
GTTTGTAGGTCTTGGTCAGCGCGACAAAGCCTTCGACGAAGCGGTCATAAAGGCTCTCATGCACATAGATGCGCTCAATGCCACAGCAGCACTGCCCGGAATTGAAGAAAGCGCCATCGACCAGATTTTCAACCGCGTGATCGAGATTGGCATCCGCGCGAACATAGGCAGGATCCTTGCCGCCAAGCTCTAAACCCAGCGTGGTGAAGGTTCCTGCCGCCGCTTTCTCAATCGCTCGGCCACCCGCCACCGAGCCGGTGAAATTGCAATGATCCACCGAGCCGGAGGAGAGGATCTTCGCCGTATCGTCATGGGTGAGAACAAGATTGGTAAACAGCCCCTTTGGCAGTTGAGCGGCTTCCATGGCTTTGGCAAAGCGCTCGCCGACCAGAAGGGTTTGAGCGGCTGCTTTCAGGATAACGGCATTGCCCGCCATCAAAGCGGGGACAACCGAATTGACCGCCGTCAGATAGGGATAGTTCCAAGGGGCCACTACGAGCACAACGCCTACGGGCGTCTTTTCGATATAGCGGGTAAAGCCCGCTTTCTTTGTCGGCATGATAGGAGCCAATGCCTCGGGCGCGATGCTGATCATGTGCCGCGCGCGCTCTTCAAAGCCGCGGAACTCCCCGCCCCATTTCACCGGCCGACCCATTTGCTGGGCAATTTCAGGTACAACCTCTTGGTTCATCGTCAGCATCGAATCAACAAAGGCGGTTAGTTTCGCCATGCGCTCGGCCAAGGGCACTTTCACCCAAATCTTTTGCGCCGCGCGGGCTTCTTTCAACGTCGCGTCGATGGCGGCTGGTGTCGCCGATGGACGACGCGCTACTTCCGTGCCGTCGATAGGGGACGTGCAAACAATATCGGTCATTATCATCTCACTGTTCAGATCAAATAATCTCAAAATAGCGCTGCAATTCCCAATCCGTAATCGCCCGGCGGAATTCGCGTTCTTCCCATTCGCGGCTGGCCGCGTAATGCTCGACAAAAGCATCGCCGAACAAAGAGCGGGCAGGCTTAGACGTTTTCAGCTTTTGGGCGGCTTCCCACAAGGTGCGGGGCAAAGCGCGGTTTTTCGGCAGTTTCGCCTCATAGGCATTCCCCGTCTGCGGATCACCCGGCTCAATCTTGTTCTCAATCCCCCAAAGACCGGATCCGATGGCGGCGGCAAGGGCGAGATAGGGGTTAATATCGGCGGCAGCGACGCGGTATTCGACGCGTTGTGATTTTTCCGAACCCTCAATCACGCGGAGCGCGGTAGTACGGTTATCGACCGCCCAGGCAGAATCGGTCGGTGCCCAGAAACCCGGGATCAGGCGAGAATAGGAATTAACGGTGGAGGCTACCATCGCCAACACTTCCGGCATCAAAGCCTGTTGCCCGCCAACGAACCAGCGCATGGTGTCCGACATCGAATAGGGTTTGGACTTGTCGTAGAATACGCCCTTGCCGGTTTTCGTATCTTGCAGCGAGATATGGAGATGGCCCGACTGTCCGGGCCAGTTCGGCGAGCTTTTCGCCATAAAGGACGCCATCCAGCCGCGCTTTTGCGCCAAGACTTTCGTGTAGGTTTTAAACAAGGCCGCTTTATCGGCAGCGGCCAAGGCGCTATCGACCTTGATCGCGGCTTCCAACACGCCGGGGCCGGTTTCGGTATGCAGGCCCTCGATCTCGAAATTCATCTTGCGGCCGAGATCAAGCAAATCGCGGTAGAAATCGGCGTGCACCGAGCTTCTCAGCATCGAATAGCCGAAAAAGCCGGGGGTTATGTTTTTGAGGTCTTTATAATTTTTCTCGCGCACCGAATGCGGCGTTTCCTCAAAGAGAAAAAACTCGAATTCGGCGGCGGCACTGACATGAAAGCCCATGTCAGTAGCGCGCTTTAGCACACGGCGAAGCGTTCCGCGCGGACAAACCTCTTCCCATTTGCCGTCAAACTCGCAGATAAAGAGGGGTAAATCATCCTCGAACGGGATCAGACGCATCGTGTCGGGCACCATGCGGACAGCAGCATCGGGATAGCCCGTGTGCCAGCCCGTGACCTTCACATTGTCATACAACTGGTCGTTTGAATCCCAACCCACCACGACATCGCAAAAGCCGAGCCCCTTTTCCAAGGAGCTTTCGAATTTGTCACGGTTGACATATTTGCCACGAAAAATGCCGTCAATGTCAAAAACACCAAGGCGAACATAAGGCAAATCGCGGCTTCGGACATATTCCAGTGCGTCAGCGGCTGAAAATTTAGCAGGTACGGAGGTCATGGTACTGGTTTCACCGATTCAAAAAAGGGTCGCGGGCTATCAAACCCGCGACCACGTTATCTTGCAAGTAAGAAGTTGTTCAGCGCTCGCCCACTGCCGCTTCAGCCGCCGCAATCGAGGTCTGCCGCTTGGCAATCACATCACCAATCGGTGGGCCTTTGAAGCGTCTGTCCTCGAAGACAAACCAGATCAGCGCGGTTAGAATAAAAAAGCCAACGGTGATGGAAAGCGCCAAATCATTAGGTGGTTGAACGCCGATATAAAAAATCAGCGCCATTGCCAGAACGGAGAGAAGGGCTGTCACTTTAAACAGTCCAGCGCCCATGTTCCAAGGGCCCATCTTGTTCCATTTCGCGGTACCATGGGCGAAAAATCCCAAGGCAATCGGAAGCGTAAACGACAAGAACAAGAAGATGACGGTGCACGACACAACGACCGTATAGATCGACGATCCGCCAATCGACAGGCCGGGGATCGACGTGAGGCCGACAAACAACACAGACGCAATCGATGCCGTCCAGATTGCAGCCACCGGCGTGCGATGCGCCTTGCTGACGCTCGACAGTGCCGTCGAACCTGGCAATCCGCCATCGCGCGCGAAGGCGAAGATCATGCGGGAGGCCGACGTCACAGTTGCTAGGCCGCACAACCATTGGGAAGCGAAGATCGCCAGATAAAGGAGGGTTGCAAAGGCCGGGTTCATTCGGGACTCAATCGCCCAGAAAAAGACGTTGAAGCCCTGCTTGGCGGCTTCATCCATATCGGGGATCACAAGCACGAAGCCGACCAACATGACCCAGCCGGCGACGGAAGACCAAACGATGGACGACACAATACCGCGCGGCACTGCATGAGCTGCCCGCTTGGTTTCTTCCGAGGTGTGGGCCGAAGCATCGTAACCCGTTATCGTATAAATTGGCAGCAAAAGGCCGAGTAAAAACACGCGGAACAACGAATCCGACTGCGGCCAAACCGGACTATCGCCTTCGGGCAATCCGGAATAATTTTTAAACGTCCAGAGCCGCGCAAACTCCCAATGTTCGGCGGCAACAAAGCAGCCAATGGTCAAGGCAAGCGCGGTTGCAAAAATAAGATAGCCGGATAAGTCCGTAAGCTTTGCCGTCAGCTTGATGCCGAAATGGTTTACCAGAGCCTGAAGACCCGTGATGATCGCTACGAAAGCGATTTCATTGATCAGGCCGCCCGTTGTGGTTGAGTCGACATTAATGCCAAGCGCCGCACCAAAGGCACCGGAAAAAAAGCCCCAGGTACCGACATTGATCGCACCCAGAACCGTGATCAGACCAAGCAAATTGAGCCAGGCTGTCAACCATCCGGTGAAACGGTTGCCCAGAATTGAACCCCAATGATAAAGCCCGCCTGCGGTCGGATAGGCCGAACCGATCTGCGCCATTGCAAGGCCAAACACGCCAGAAACGGCGCAGCCAATGATCCACCCGATACCAATCGCACCGCCACCTGCGCCGGAAGTGGCTTGCGCTAGCGAATTAATACCACCGGACAAAATACAAATAATCGAAAACGAAATGGCAAAATTGGAAAACGCGCTCATGCTGCGTTCAAGCTCTTGGGCATAGCCCATCGAATGCAAGGCTTTTAAGTCCTCTTTTTTTGCGTGATCATCATACGGATTATCAACCATACCTACATACCCCCCGGCGTTCGGTTCTTTGAACCTGCCCCCTCCAACGGTCCGCTTCGCTCATTCGAAACGCCCGTAACGGTCGTTATCGTAACGTAAATTTTTAATCCGAAAAGCCCTCTAGACATTTATGTGACGCCCTATCGTTAAATTGCATGAAATGTGCAACCTTAGCGTGTGATTCGATTGTTGTGTGTAGTGTTGCGTTGAGTACCGTGTCATGTCTGAAGTCTCATTTGCCGAAGCGCCCGGCGTGATTGGCACCAATGGCGAGACAATCACCCTTGAAAGTCTGCCTGATACCAACACAACCCGTTGGGTGACGAGCCGCAAGGCGCAAGTCGTTGCCGCCATTCGCGGTGGGCTCTTAACCCTTGAAGAAGCTTCATTGCGCTATCGGCTCACGTTGGACGAATTAGCGGAGTGGCAAGCCTCGTTAGAGCGCCACGGTGCCCGAGGGTTGCGGGCAACCTTCGTGCAGCAATACCGCCATGTGCGCGGCTCTTAAACGCTGAGAGCTGGAAAGACCCGCCGGCACAGGCTGGTATGTCCCAGAGCGACAAAGGTACCGGTCTTGAAACCGGCTTTGCCATAGTGGAACGGCTCGCCATCTCCCCGGACCATTACCCCGCCGGCTGCGCGCACAATCGCGTCCCCCGCCGCGACATCCCATTCCATGGTGGGACCAAAACGGGGATAGACATCGGCCAACCCCTCCGCAACAAGACAAAATTTGAGCGATGACCCGGCCGAAATCCGTTCTTTGACCTCGAGCCGATCAATAAACTCGCCTGTCTGCCGATCGGGATGGGATCGGCTGGCCACAATGTGCAGTCCATCTTGGGGTGGTGTTTTGGTCACGATCCGGCGGGATCCGCTAGCACCAGCAAGGTCTTCGCCAGGGCCAATCTGCATCGCGAGCGCAACGGTTCCCCCCGTCCAAAGCTTACCAAGGGCAGGCGCGTAAATTGCGCCGGCAACGGCAACGCCGTTTTCGATTAATCCTATATTGACGGCAAATTCGTCTCTGCGCCGGACAAATTCGCGCGTTCCGTCCAATGGGTCGACCAGTATAAACCGGTGGCCGATTTTGGGCGTCACCCCTTCGGAAGCCTCTTCTTCCGAGACAACCGGAATATCGGGTAACGCTTTCGCTAACGCTGCTAGAATGATCCGCTCCGATGCCAGATCAGCATCCGTCACCGGACTTCCATCCGGCTTTTTGCGTGCAGATCCTTCCGAACGATAATATTCCATAATCGGAACGGCAGCATTTACCGCGATCTGACCAAATATACGGGCTAATTCGTCCCGATCCACTACCATGCACGCAATCCTTTGGTTGCACGACAGATAGGGTTCGCGCTACGCCATACCCATGTCGATAATCCAATGCCAATGTAGTTGACAACAGGACGAACCGAAAATGTCACTCCCCATCGGTGTATTAACCGTTTCAGACAGAGCGTTTCGCGGTGAATACGAGGATAAAGGCGGGCCGGGCATTGTCGCGGCGCTCCATGAAATATTGGCAACCGGATGGCATCCGGTTTCCGTTGTCGTTCCCGACGAGCAGCCTTTGATTGAAGCGGCACTGGCTGATTTAGCCGACAAACAGGGATGTTCGCTCATTTTAACGACAGGCGGTACGGGGCCGGCGCTGCGCGATGTCACGCCGGAGGCGACCGAAGCGGTGTGCGAAAAAATACTAGCCGGTTTTGGTGAACTTATGCGGACGGCTAGCCTTCAAGAAGTACCAACCGCCATTTTATCGCGTCAGACGGCGGGTATCCGCGGACAAAGCCTGATCATCAATTTGCCCGGTAAGCCTTCGGCCATCCGGACCTGTCTTGATGCGGTTTTTGCGGCGGTGCCCTATTGCATCGATTTGATCGGCGGATACCGGCTCGAAACCAACCCTGATTTTTGTAAAGCCTTTCGGCCCAAAGCCTAAACGTTCAAAAGGCTTTAAAAGCGATCAATGTCCGGGTATCCAGAATGCCCGCGATCGTCTGCACCTTCTCCCCCACAAAATGGCCAATATCGACGCCATCATCGACATAAAATTTGGCCAGAATGTCAAAAGATCCGGCGACGGAATGGATCTCGGAGGCGATTTCGCTATCGGCCAATCGGCTGGCAACGTCGTAGGTTTTGCCGAGCTGACATTTGATTTCAACGAAGAAGGTCTGCATCGTTCAAGCCCTTTACAACAGAAAGAGCACCGTGCGACCGATCAAGGCCGCCCGATGCTTACATAGCGAAAGCCCTTGGCGCGGATATCGGCAGGGCGATAAATATTCCGCAGGTCGACGATCACCGGTTCCTTAACCAGTGATTTAAGCCGATCAAGATCAAGGGCGCGGAAAGCGTCCCATTCGGTGACGATGACCAGAACATCTGCCCCCTCGGCACACGCATAAGCGTCCGTTGCAAATTCAACGTCGTTCAGAAAATGGCCTGCTTGCTCGATACCGACCGGATCATAAGCCCTTACTTTTGCACCCATGTCTTGCAAAGCAGTAATCACGGCAATCGACGGTGCATCACGCATGTCGTCCGTGTTCGGCTTGAAGGTCAGCCCTAAAATGGCAATCTGTTTGCCGCGCACGTCGCCCCCGCAGGCCTGCACGATACGCCGCGCCATGCCACGTTTGCGCTGGTCATTGACCGACACTACGGTTTCGACGATCCGCAGCGGAACGCCCGAATCTTGGGCCGTTTTGACGAGAGCTTGGGTATCCTTTGGAAAACACGAGCCGCCGTAACCGGGGCCCGGATGCAAAAATTTCCCGCCGATCCGGTTATCAAGCCCGATACCGCGGGCCACTTCTTGCACATTGGCACCGACTTGCTCGCACAGATCGGCGATCTCGTTGATATAGGTAATCTTGACGGCCAAGAATGCGTTGGCGGCATATTTGATCAGTTCTGACGTGCGCCGGTCGGTGAAAAGCAGAGGTGGTTCGTTGAGATAGAGCGGCCGGTAAATTTCCGTCATCACCCGACGGGCATTCTCGTCATTGGTGCCGATGACGATACGATCCGGGCGCTTAAAGTCGCCAATCGCTGCGCCTTCGCGTAAAAATTCGGGGTTTGATACGACAGCAATCTTCAGTTCAGGCCGGACTTCGCGCATGATGCGTTCAACCTCATCGCCTGTTCCGACGGGCACGGTAGATTTGGTCACGATGATTGCCTTGCCGTCCGTCAACTCGGCGATATCGCGCGCCGCTGCATAGACAAAAGAAAGATCCGCGTGACCATCACCCCGACGGGACGGTGTACCAACCGCTATAAAAATCGCGTCCGCACCTTTGATGGCGGTTCCCAAATCGGAAGAAAAAACCAGACGGCCGTCGCGCGCGTTTTTGGCGACCAGCTCATCGAGGCCGGGTTCGTAAATCGGCAATTCGCCACGATTCAACGCGTCAATTTTACCTGTATTCAAATCCATACAGGTCACAGAATGCCCGAAATCGGCAAAACAGGCCCCTGAAACGAGACCCACATATCCAGAACCGATCATCGTAATCCGCATGAAACACTCTCCACTTCACCCACGCTGCCCTTCGGCGCACCTGCATTATTCTTGCCACTCCTGTGTGACGGTTCTCCATCACACGTATCTTTGCTTGCAGGCAAGTGGCGACATGGATCAATATAGAACTCCTTGATTCATATGAGAGACAGGTACAATGGAAAATCCGGTTCTGGTCGAAGTTTTGCGCGGGTCAGCCATCGAATCGCGGCATCGTGGTTCGGTTGCTGTAGTGGATGCGGATGGAGGCCTTTTGCTTTCACTCGGCGATATTGAGACACCGGTATTTCCACGTTCCGCTGTGAAAGCCTTTCAAGCGCTTCCTTTGCTTGAAAGCGGCGCTGCCGACCGCTTCGGCCTCAGCCCTAAAGAAATTGCTTTGGCCGTTTCCTCCCACTCGGGAGAGCCGGAACATGTCGAGACAGCGTTGGGTATGTTGAAAAAAGCAGGTCGTGATGTCGGTTGCCTCGAATGTGGTGCGCATTGGCCTGTTTCGGGCGAAGCCGAGCGCGCATTGGCCGCTTCGGGCCAAAAGCCATCGGCGTTGCACAATAATTGCTCGGGCAAGCATTCAGGCTTTGTCTGCCTCGCTTGCGGACTGGACGAAGACCCTGCCGGCTATATCCGGCCAGACCACCGCGTTCAACGCGAAATTCGAGCGGCCGGCGAAGCGATAATGGGCTTCACTTTCCTTGACGGCTACACGGGAACCGATGGCTGTTCTATCCCCACCTATGCTACGCCACTCAAAGACATAGCGCGCGGTTTTGCGCGTCTTGGCACCGGCATCGGTCTTCAGCCTGAGCGGGCAAAAGCCGCCAAGCGTATCCGCGAGGCAGTGGCCGCGAATCCCTTCATGGTTGCAGGCACGGGTCGTTTGGATACGGTTGCGATGGAGCTTTTCCGCGAGCGCGTGTTTATGAAAACCGGCGCTGAGGGTGTCTATTGTGCCACGATCCCTGAGCTTGGCTTAGGGATCGCGTTAAAAGCAGACGATGGCGAAGGCCGCGCCGCGCAAGCAATGCTTGCAGGTGTTTTGCATCGTTATTTGCCGATGGATGATGCGACCCGCACCAGCTTTGATGCAAAGGCATGGCCAACGCTCAAAAATTGGAATGGCATGACCGTCGGCTCAATTCGCGCGACCGAAATATTGATGAAAAGCTAGAGCATCGTCCCATTCTCGTCACGATTCGCCTTTAAAGCAGGAGGCATGAATTTGGCTTTTCGGTAAGGATTTGGCCTAATATGATCGTTTGTTCTGCTTCCAAACAGGCCCTTAGAGCCTTACCTCACCTGTTTGGCGCCTTAGCTTTGTTAGCGCTTGGGGCGTGTACAAGTGCGGGGGACCGGCTTGCTACCGGTTCATCGGCATCGGCCTCGCCGACAACAGGCGAGGTCGTGCCTGTTTTCGTGGCCACAACCCGTAAAATGGGGCCTGACGGAAGCGTTTCGGCTGAACTATCGTCGAAAACCAACTATTTGATGAACCTGATCAGCATACCCAAAGACCACAAAACCGGCACGATTGAGCGACCGAGCTGGGGTAATGAAAGCCGTAAATCGCATTTCGTCTTTATCGGCCAACGTGTGTTGGACCATGACGCGTTTCGCAATGAAATCGCGACGCAACTCTCAGGCCGTATCGGCACCAGTCGCGATGTTCTGGTCTATGTCCATGGCTTTAACACCGGCTACGACGAGGCGCGCTTCCGTTTGGCACAAATTGCCACCGATTCAGGATTTACCGGTGTATCTGTGCTGTTTACCTGGCCCTCCCAGAATAAGATGTTTGCCTATGGCGCAGACAAGGAGAACGCGACCGCCTCGCGCGATGGGTTGCACCAAATGCTGACCGATTTAGGCTCCATCCCCGATATTGGCCGGATCCATGTGCTCGCCCATTCGATGGGGACCTGGCTAACGATGGAAGCGCTGCGCGAGGCCGCTTTGTCGGGACAGGGCGATTTGTCCGGCCATTTAGGCGAAGTGATGTTGGCAGCCCCTGATATTGATCTCGATGTGTTCAAACAACAACTCGCCCGCGTTGGCGGATTTGCGCGCGTGTCGATCTTCGCTGCGGCCGATGACAAGGCGCTATCGATCTCCAGTACGTTGGCGGGCGACCGCAAACGCGTTGGCGCGCTGGACCCCGCGGATAAAGACCAGCGGGCCGAAATTAGTAAACTCGGCGTTCGCGTCTACGATCTCAGCAATACCGATACCGGCGATTTCTTCCGCCACGGCACCTTTGCCGAAGCCCCTGCGGCGATCCGGGCGATAGGCGCGCAATTGGCCTCGGCAACCGATGAAGCGCGGCAATCGCAATCGTTTCAGGGGCAGTGAGGGCAAATTTAGGCTTTACCGCTCACCGTTTCACCTGCCTAAACCCGCGCTTCTCGTTCAGCCTATCCAACACATTCATCGCTGCCTCGGCCACGACCGTGCCGGGCGGGAAAATTGCATCGGCTCCGGCGTGATGAAGGGCTGCAAAATCCTGCTCGGGGATGACCCCGCCCACCACGATCATAATATCCCCCCGACCGGCATGATCGAGCGCGGCTTTCAAAGCGGGCACCAGCGTCAAATGCCCGGCTGCCAGCGTTGAGACACCAACGACATGGACATTTTTGGCAATCGCCTCTTTCGCCGCTTCCTCGGGTGTTGCGAAAAGATCACCGACGTCAACGTCAAAGCCTAAATCGGAAAAGGCGGAGGCGATGACTTTTTGACCGCGATCGTGGCCATCCTGGCCCATTTTGGCTACGAGAATACGTGGAAGGCGCCCATCGTTTTCCTTGAAAGCCGAGACCATGTCCCGTGCCCGACCAAAGGCTTCGTTCAGCGCGCCAATCTCTTTGCGATAGACACCTGAAATGACTTCCGCCTTCGCTTTATGGCGACCAAAGGCGTTCTCCAAGGCCAGCGAAATTTCACCGACCGTGGCTTTCGCCCGCGCGGCATCTACCGCAAGTGCCAAAAGATTACCGGTGCCCCGCGCACCTTGCTCGAGCGCTTCAAGTGTTGCTCTCACATCGCTTTCAATGCGTTCGGCGCGAAGCCGCCTTAATTTATCCAATTGTTGCGCCAGAACGGCGGAATTATCGACTTTTAAAACATCGATCTGCTGCTCGGTTGCCGGACGAAAACGATTAACACCAATAACGGCCTGTTGACCGCCATCAATCCGTGCTTGCGCACGGGCTGCGGCTTCCTCAATCCGACGTTTTGGAATGCCGGCTTCGATGGCTTTCGCCATTCCGCCAAGCGCCTCGACCTCCTCGATATGCGCCCAAGCCTTTTGAGCTAACTCCTCGGTGAGGCGCTCGACATAATAAGAGCCGCCCCATGGATCGATGATGCGCGTTGTCCCGCTCTCATATTGCAAAAAAAGTTGCGTGTTGCGCGCGATACGGGCCGAAAAATCCGTGGGCAGTGCGAGTGCTTCGTCGAGCGAATTGGTGTGTAGCGATTGGGTATGGCCTTGGGTGGCGGCCATCGCCTCAATCTCGGTGCGGATAACATTGTTGAACACGTCTTGCGCGGTAAGCGACCAGCCAGACGTCTGCGAATGGGTCCGCAAGGGCAATGATTTTTCCGATTTCGGGTTGAATTGGCCCACGAGCTTCGTCCAAATCAGACGCGCCGCGCGAAGCTTGGCGACTTCCATAAAAAAGTTCATCCCTATCGCCCAGAAGAACGACAGGCGCGGGGCAAAAGCATCAATATCGATGCCCGCGGCCACACCTGCGCGAAGATATTCGACGCCGTCCGCAATCGTGTAAGCCAGTTCCAAATCCTGCGTCGCTCCGGCTTCCTGCATGTGATAGCCGGAAATCGAAATCGAGTTGAATTTAGGCATATGTTTCGAGGTAAAGGCAAAAATATCAGAGATGATCCGCATCGAAGCGTCAGGCGGATAGATATAGGTGTTGCGCACCATAAACTCTTTCAAGATGTCGTTCTGGATGGTGCCGGATAGCTTTTCGGGGCTAACGCCTTGCTCTTCAGCCGCAACAATATAGAGCGCTAGAATGGGCAATACGGCGCCATTCATTGTCATCGAGACGCTCATCTCGTCGAGCGGAATGCCAGAGAAGAGCGTGCGCATATCGTAGATCGAGTCAATCGCCACACCCGCCATGCCGACATCGCCAGAAACCCGCGGATGATCGGAATCGTACCCGCGATGGGTCGCCAGATCGAAAGCGACCGAGAGGCCCTTTTGTCCGGCGGCAAGGTTGCGGCGATAAAACGCGTTCGAATCTTCCGCCGTCGAAAAGCCGGCATATTGGCGGATCGTCCAAGGCTGGTTGACATACATCGTCGGATAGGGCCCGCGCAGAAAGGGAGCCATTCCGGGCAGGGAATCGACAGCGACCAAACTTTCGCGATCAGCCTCGGTATAAAGGGACTTAACGGGAATACCTTCCGGCGTCATCCAAAGCTCTGGCGAGCCTTCACGCTGTGGTACAGGCGTCGGGGCATAGGGTAGTTTTGAAAAATCGGGGATAAGGCTCATAATGCCGTTCCTTGGCTGACGTCACCACGTTCAAAGGGCTCGGACCACCTTTGGGGCGTTAAAGGCGGGAACGAGGTCGCATGGTGGGTTACCTCCGGCGGCACGGGTGCCAAAACCTCCACCGGCTTTGCGGCTTGATCGAGGAAGGCGGTAACGCCGACGAGTATGGATTGTTGATCAGCGATGGCCTTTTCCCGTTCGGTTTTGGCTACCGATATGCGGGATTGGAGCAAGCCTGCGTTTAACGAGGCGACGATGCCGCCCTCATTCTCGATCTGCCGGAATTGCGACCAGCCCTCGGCGACAAGGGCGTCTGTCAGCGCCTCATATCCCCCCGCCCCTGCCGCTGGGTCGGACACTGCAGCAAGATGCGCTTCTTCCAAAAGGACCAGTTGCGTATTGCGCGCCAGCCGCCGTGCAAACGGATCAGCGAGCCCGAGCGCGGTTGTAAAGGGCAACACGGTAACCGAATCCGCACCACCAATGGCGGCAGCAAAACACCCCATGCCCGTGCGTAACAGATTCACATGCGGGTCGCGCCTGGCCATCATCCGATAGGCCGTTTCCGAGCCGAGCAAAATTGGTTTTGGCTCTAGGAGGCACTGGCGCTCAATGCTCGCCCATAGGCGGCGTAAAGCGCGGTGTTTGGCAATCGAGAGAAATTGATCGGCGTCTGAGCTCAGTCGGAATTCGATCATCCGACGCCCGTCATCCAACGCGATGCCAGAGGCCTCGAGGGCGCGCAGGTAAAACACGGCATTCGCGAGCACAAAGCCGAGTTCATGTGCTTCCGATCCACCCGCATTGTGAACAATCCGACCATCGGCAACGATAAATGGCCCGGCAAAGCCTTGACTGACAAGATCGTTTACGCTGGCTGCCACATTGGCTGCCATTTTGTCGCCTTGAGCCGGAAAGACGCCATCCCGCGCACCAAGGCCGGCGGGATTTAAGCCGAAACGCACACGCACCGTGGCGGGCGGAAAGCCAAGCGCCTTGCAGGCTTGAGCAAAGGCGTGGGCTGCATCGCGGCCACGCGGGCCGCAATCAAGCGTCAGATCAATGCCTGCATCAAGATAAACGCCCTTTAAGGCATCAGCGACATCGGCGGCCTTTGCAGGAAGGCCAAAGCCATAGGCTCCAACGGCATTCTCAAACACAAGGGCGAGGCCCGTGGCACCATTTTCCAAATCGGTTAGCGCTTGCGCATTGGCTTGCACGGCATCGGGATTATCGATGCGGCTCATGATCGACCACGCGGCGGCCGGTGCGCGCCCGGTAATCGGTTGATGGCCCTCCGCTTTGCTATAAAGCGGCGCGATGCGAAGACCATCCGAGGTTTTCGACGTCAGCACCGCGTCAAAATCAGCACCCTTCAACACCGCCTCGGCGCGTTTGCGCCATTGGGCTTCATCGGTTGTGATCGGGTTGTTCAACTCAAACGCCATTCGCATCCCCTTTTTGGTGGGCGGGACAATGGCATAAAGAAGGGCCGGGAAGCCACCTGTTCGTTCGGATTAGTGCGCGAACCTTACGGCCGTCAGAATAATACCAGAAAGGGCTATCATCGTTCCGCCCAGCCAAATAACCGTACGGTTGGCGCTTTGCGATATATCGGCCCGCATATTGGCTTCAGAGGTCTTAATCTCGGCACTGAGGACCGATTCGACACGATCAATTTTCTTGTCGAGAAAGTCTGCTTTGGTTTCAAGTTTTTGATCAAGCGCATCAGTCTTGGAACGCATAAGCTCAAACTTTTGATCAACGGCCTCGAACTTTTGATCAATGACGTCGAACCTGCGATCAATGGCATCGAACTTTTGGTCAACCACGTCGAACCTGCGATCAACGGCCTCGAACTTTTGGTCAACCACGTCGAACCTGCGATCAACGGCATCGAACTTTTGGTCAACCACGTCGAACCTGCGATCAATGGCATCGAACTTTTGGTCAATAATTTCAAACTTATTATCAATGGCTTCAAACCGAAGATCAACGGATTCGAATTTGCGGTCGATCGTATCAAAGCGGCGTTCGACGGATACAAAACCCCGATCAATGACGGCGATGTCCTGCTTCGTTGCCAACCCGTCGCGCATTGCCGCGTCCAGCGCGTTGGCGTGCGCTCGCGCTGAGCCTTCGTCGATCCCCGCTTCTTTTAGCGTGTCAATATAGGTCAATCGGTCAAAATTTCGAGCCGCGTTGTTCATGCTCAAAAAATATCAGAAACCGGACCTAGCGGAAACCTGTATTTTGGAACAGGCCGGACTTACACTTTCACCAATCTCGGCCGTCCCGTCGCCACAGCCGTGATACGGCTTTCGACAAATATTTCCTGCCCGTCGGTGAAGGCGGAGATATCCTTACGGTCGATCACAATCTCGGCGTTGTCGGCTCCGGCGGCCTCGGCGCGGATGAGAATATCGGCGCGTAGGCCTGCTATAGCTGCTTCGGCTGCGGCCTCTAGCGCGTGGAAGTCATGTGTTGTGGCAAGGCCATGGATGCGGTAGCGGCCGGAACCGGGCGATAAAATAAGGCTTTCACCGGTGATTTTCACATGCCCAACCACCGCGCCCAACGCATTAGCGACATCGGCGTGCTCGGGCATGACGGTTTGGCTGTCGAGCAATTCGCCAATCATCGGGTAATAGGTCGGGGCCGAAGCGCCAACGCCGATAATCGGCAAGTTAAAATCAAAACGGATCGACGACACGCCGCGCTTTTTATCAAGCGAGGCGATGATCAGCGGGTGAAGGCTTGGACGGTCCAGTCTGTAGCCATCTTCATCCAACGCAACGTCGATAAGCGCTTCGGCGGAACGGCGAACCAATTTTTTGATTATCGCATTCGCAACAGCCTCAGGCGTTTCAAACAGGATTTCACCTTTTCCACCGCGACGGCGGCTGGCCAGTTCTGCAGCGAGGCGGGCGGCTTCCCCGTCCCATACATCGTGGATGCCCAGCACATGGGCGGCGTCCGATGGGGTAAGCGCCGACATCATGACGAGCCCGTTGGTTACAAGGCGCGTCAATGCGCCCAGCTCCGTGCGGGTTTCGGCAACTTGATCCACCGGCTTTGGCGTATCGCCGATTTTTTGCAGCAAAGCGGCTTCGGCGGCTGACAGACCAGCGCGCGCGGCATCCGTGACCGGCATCGGCACGATAAATCGCGCGTCCGTTGCGCGGGCAACTTCACCACGCAATTGGCGCTCTAAAGCCTGATGCACCATGGTGCGGTGATCGACCGCCAAAAGGCTCACCGGCATGGCGCGGCGAGGCCCAAGCTCCAGCGTGATCGTCAAACCTTCCTCGACCAAGCGAACTTCGCTATCGCCGCCTAAGCCGATGGTGCGCATGGCCACGGCTTGAACCATGGTTTGAAAACCGCCGACCCGCGCTCCCAAGGGATCGAGCCGCGGCGTGCCGTTTTTCATCACGGCGATATCGGTGGTGGTGCCGCCAATATCAGAGACCAACGCATCTTGCGAGCCGGTGAGGAAGGCGGCGCCGACCAAGGTGGCCGCAGGGCCGGACAAAATCGTTTCAATCGGTCGTTCTCGGGCAACATCGGCGGCAATCAATGCCCCGTCGCCGCGCACTACCATCACAGGGGCTTTAATGCCGCGTTCGTCCAAGAAACGACCCGTAGCGGCAATCAACCCGTCGATGAGGGGGATGAGACGGGCATTTAACAAACAGGTCAACGCGCGACGCGGCCCGTCCAGCTGGCTGGTCAATTCGTGGCTACAGGTCACCGGCAGATGGGTGTGCGAACGGATAAAATCACGCGCTGCACTTTCATGCTCGGGATTACGCGTCGAAAAATAGCCCGCGATGGCGTAGCCGGTAACGGTTCCGCCTTCCGCCTTGAGCCAGCTTTCGAGAGCCCCGAGATCCAAAGGCATCGCGGCATCGCCCGTCACGGTATGACCACCAGCGATGCGGATCATCGGGTCGTTGCCGAGCGCCGTTGTAAGCCCGGCGCGTTTTACATCCGCCTCGCCAAAACCGATCATGACGAGACCGATGCGGCGTTGTTGCCCCTCCACCAACGCATTGGTCGCAAGCGTGGTGGAGAGCGAGACGAGTTCGATCGACGATGGTTCGGTTTTGGAGTCCACGATCACGCGGTCTACCGCGCCCGATATGCCGATCGCTAAATCATGCCGTGTGGTGAGGGATTTGGCTTTTGCCACCACCAGACCGGTTTGGTCGTTAAACAAAACGGCATCCGTATAGGTGCCTCCCGTATCTATCCCTAAAAGAAGCGCCATCAGACCCTATACCCAACCCAAATTCGTTTCGCTTACGCGGCAACCTTATCGCCAGACCTGAAATTGCGGCTTACCGTCGGTGATCTCGTACCAATCCGGCTTATCGGCGACATAAATATGTTCTTTGATGTGCAATCCCGTTCGGCCATCCAGCGAACCGGCGGTGATGGAAATCGTATCACTACCAAATCGTCGCCAAAAGAGATTACTGCCGCAGGATTTGCAAAAGCCGCGCTCGGCCTCCCCGGACGATTTGTACCACGCCAGACCGCTTTCCTCGCTAAACGTCACGGCCTCCGCAGAAGCATTCGTCGTTGCAAAGAAATTACCGGTTGTTTTGCGGCATTGCCCGCAATGGCACGCGATGACCTCGCGCATGGGTCCGTCTACTTTGAACTTTACCGCACCACACAAGCACCCACCCGTTAGATGTTTGACGTCATCGGTCATGGCTCATTTCCTTCATCACTCTATTGACGTTTCATCATATCCGAAGGGTATCCACGGAGTATCTCAATTCGGACCTTCGGTGGTGCCATTAGGACGATCAAGACCAGCAAACACGAGCTTGGTGAGGCCATAGACGCGTTCCTCGATAACATGGAAACCTTCAGGGAGAAGATCCTGCTCATTGGCGCGCTCTTCGACAATGATCAACGCGTCGGGCGTCAGCCAGCCGCCTTTAAGCGCCGAGGCGAGCGCGAGCTTCGCCAAGCCTTTGCCATAGGGTGGATCGCAAAACACGAGCGAGAACGGATCGGCGGGCGAGACAGGGCCCATATACGTCGCATCGCGCCGATAAACTTTGGTGATGCCCGCAACACCGAAGGCTTCGACATTGGCCTTGATCAAACCGCGTGCCGACGCAGCCTCTTCGACAAATTGCACGAACGCCGCACCGCGCGACAGCGCCTCGAGGCCCAATGCGCCGGTCCCTGCAAAAAGATCGAGAACACGCGCGCCCGTAATCGGATCATCATAGCCATGCGCCAACACATTAAACAGCGCCTCGCGCAACCGATCCGAGGTCGGGCGTGTTTCATCGCCTTGCGGCGGGATCAGCGCCCTACCTTTAAACCGTCCGGCGATGATCCGCATCGGTCCGTACCCGCCCGATCAGCGCGACCGGGGCGGACGGGGTCCGCGCGGTGCGCCACCGGAAGGCTTGCCACCCGACGGCTTGCCGCCGGAAAGCCTGCCACCGCGATAGGGTTTGCTGTCCGCACGCCCCGTAGTTGGCCGCTCGCCTGAAGGCTTCGCAGCGGAGCGGGGCGCAACTGAGCGACCACCCGGCGACCATTCGCGCTTCGGGGCCTCACTCGGTGGCCGTTCATCGGTTCTCGGCCGTCTTGGCTTGAACGGAGCGGATGGACGGGACGCCTCGACATCCGCACGTTCCCGCACCGGCGCTTCTTTGCGAGAAGGCGCCAATTTTTCGACCAACACCGATTTGCCGCCGCGCGTTTTAATGCTGCCGGAACGGCGATGCTCGCGCTCGGCATTTTCCAAGCGGATTTCCTTCGGATCGGCTCCGCGACGCGGCGCTTTCGGCGTTGTGCGGGTTGAGGTTACTTTTTCCGCATCCTCGGCCCGCCAAATGCTGCGCAGTGGCTCGGTAGGATGGCGCCATTTTGGCCGCACCGGCGCATCACCCGAAACCTCGGGCGCATCATCACGCGAACGCGAAGAGACGGGACGGGAAGGTCGTGGACCCGACCGGCTCATGCGATCCGGCTTGCCGCGACGGTTATCCGTTTCATCCGGACGGCCCCGCTCTGGGCGATCCGTTCGCTCGCTGCGCTCAGCCCTGTCGGGACGCTCAGCCCGCTCCGGACGCTCGGGACGTTGATAACGCTCGCGAACCGGTTCTGGTTCAGGCTCCGGCTCGTGGTTGAAGATGGGTGCTTCGAAATCGACACCTGATTCTTCCGTCAAAGCCGGACCCAATTGGGCCTTCAGGAAACTGGTTTTCACTTCTTCGACCGCGCCATCCGATAAATCGCCCAACTGGAACGGACCGAAGGACACGCGAATCAAACGGTTTACTTGCAGGCCCAAATGCTCCAGCACGCGTTTGACTTCGCGGTTTTTTCCTTCGCGCAAGCCAAGCGTCAGCCAGACATTGTCGCCCTTTTCGCGGTCAAGGGTTGCTTCAATCGGACCGTAATTCATGCCGTCGACGGTAATGCCGCCGCGCAGGCTATCGAGCACGGGTTGACTGATTTCGCCGTAGCACCGCACCCGATAGCGCCTCAACCAGCCGGTTTCAGGCAATTCGATGATGCGGGCCAACCCGCCGTCATTGGTGAGCAACAACAGACCTTCGGTATTGATATCGAGCCGTCCGATGGTGATCACACGGGGCAGATTGGCAGGCAGCCTGGAGAAAACGGTGGGCCGCCCTTCCGGATCGCGCGCTGTGGTCACAAGGCCACGTTCTTTGTTGTAAAGAAAAAGCCGCGTGCGCTCGCGCGTTGGCAAAGGCGCACCATCAACGACAATCTGATCGGTTGGCAGTACGTCGCGCGCTGGGCTTTTGAGAATTTCGTCATTGACCGAAACGCGACCGGCCAAAATCCACTCCTCGGCATCCCGCCGCGAGCAAAGGCCAACACGCGCCATTACCTTGGCGATGCGCTCGCCCGGATTTTCTTTCGGCTTGGATGGGGCCCTTACCTTGCCCTTGAACCCGGACGACCTGCCGCGATCACCCTCCGAGCGGTCACGCGGCGGACGGGCTGAAAATGGTCTGTCACCCGCTGACCGATCGCGCGTTGGACGATCACCCGCTGGACGATCCGTCCTCGGTGTAAACGGACGTTTGCCCTCGCTTGCGCCTTCGCGCGGCGGGCGGGCGGAGAAGGGACGATCCGACGAGCGGCCTGCACCCGCTGGACGATCGCCGAAGCTGCGCTCGGCTTTCGGCTTAAAGGGACGTTTTTCACCCGTGCTGTCGCTTGGCGCGCGCGCCTCAGCTGGGCGACGCGGGCGGAAGGCTTTTTTGGCCTCCTCATCGCCCGATGGACCGCGGGGTGCGGGGGTGCGGGCTTTGTGAAAGCCCCGCGGGGTTGATGAATCGCCACGTGCGCCCGGACCGCGTCCGCGACCTGCACCACCACCAGAGGGTGGCCGACCTTTGCCGCCACCACGATTTTTGCTTTTGTCATTCATGCGCCGCTGATAGCAGAGTATTTCATGCGTTGCGAGCGTCGCATCACACCTTGATGGAACGAAATAGAATGCCGCCAATGGATCAGGCTTTCGAGGCCGCCAAAAAAGCAGGCGAGACGGGCGAGGTGCCCGTAGGCGCCGTCATCGTCCGGGATGGTAAAATCTTGGCGATAGCCGGCAACCGCACCCTTATCGACCGCGACCCGACGGCGCATGCGGAGGTTCTGGCTATCCGCGAGGCAGCCAAAAAAATCGGCTCGGAACGGCTGATCGGCTGCGATCTGTATGTGACGCTCGAGCCCTGCGCGATGTGCGCTGGGGCCATCTCGTTTGCCCGCATCCGCAGGCTTTATTATGGCGCAGCGGACAACAAAGGCGGCGCGGTCGATCACGGGCCGCGCTTTTTCGCGCAACCGACCTGCCACCACGCGCCGGAAGTCTATGGTGGGATTGGGGAGACCCAGTCCGCGGAACTGTTAAAAACATTTTTTATGCAACGCCGGGGCGAATAATGCCTCACGCTCGACAACTGCCGGTTGGTTTATTGTGACCCGGCTTTCTGGAACACTTCGCTCTCATTCATCAGGGGGAGCAAGACGATGAGTAGACACGGCACGTTTTTCTGGAGTGAATTGAACACCGGCGATGTAGAAAAAGCCAAAGCGTTTTTTGGCGCAACCATCGGCTGGAGCTTTGCGAATATGCCGAATGGTGACCCGAATTACTGGATCGCGTTCAACAACGGCATCCCGCAAGCGGGAATTGTGCCGCTCTCGATGTTTTCCCCGCCAGACGCGCCACCGCATTGGTTCTCCTATTTGGCAGTCGATGATGTCGATACGCGGTTAGAAGCGCTGATCGCCGAAGGCGGCACGATTCTGCGCCCACCCTTTGACGTGCCCGATGTCGGCCGCATTGCGATTGTGCAGGACCCAACGGGAGCGGTGATGGGCTGGATGACGCCGGTGGAGCGGGGGTGAGGTGGATTTGAACCAAACCAAGCAGGAGTTTGAAGCCAAAATCGAGGGTGCCAAGGCCGATATGCTAAAATGGATGTTTGGCCAGACCCTGATTATTTTGGGTGCCGTGTTTGCGATGGCCAAGATGATCCATCCGTGAGTGGCGGGAATTGATTCGGACAGCGAGCCTCCCGGCGCGCAGAAAAGAGGCGAGCCGGGAGGCTCGCTGTCCGGGTAAGCTGGACTAAACATCCTTTTGCCAGGGCTCAAAGCGTTCGTCGTTCAAAACGATTCACAAGATCGTTTTGTTTGCTTCGCAAACCTCTCCTCACCCACCCACATTAAACGCCGCCAGCACGGCCATATTCACAATATCCGAATCCTTCGCACCCAAAGGTATGATCTGCACCGAACGGTCTAGACCAACCAGAACGGGGCCGATGACGGTGGACCCACCGATGGTTTGCAGCATTTTGGTGGCGATGGAGGCGGAATGGAATGCGGGCATCACCAGCACGTTGGCCGTGTCGGTGAGGCGACAGAACGGGTATTGCGCCATCAAATCCTTGTTCAGCGCCACATCGGCGGCCATTTCGCCGTCATATTCGAAATCGACGCGGCGTTTGTCGAGCAGTTTGACGGCTTCGATCACTTTGGCCGAGCGTTCGCCCGGCGGGTGGCCGAAGGTGGAATAGGCCAGCATCGCAACGCGTGGCTCATAGCCCAAGCGACGCGAGACGCCTGCGGCTTCAATCGCGATTTCGGCGATGTCTTCGGCTGTTGGCATTTCGGTAATCGCCGTATCGGCCACAACGATCGTATGCCCCCGAGCCAGCACCAGCGACGCACCGATCAACTTATGTCCGGGCTTGGCATCAATCACGTTGAGCACATCGCTTAACGCCACCGAGTAATTGCGCGTGGCCCCCGTAACCATCGCATCCGCATCACCCAACGCCACCATCGCGGCACCGAAATAATTACGGTCCTGATTGATCAGACGCTGGCAATCGCGCAGTAAATAGCCTTTGCGTTGCAAGCGCTCATAGAGATATTGCGCGTAAGCGGGGTTACGCTTCGATAGTTTAGCGTTGTGGATTTCGATACCTTCGCGCCCGTCCATCTCGATGCCGGCCGCCAAGGCCCGCTCACGGACACGCTCTTCGCGACCCACCAAAATCGCCGTGCCAAGCCCCTGCGCGACGAACGATATAGCGGCGCGGATGACCTGCTCCTCCTCGCCCTCGGCAAACACGACGCGTTTGGGGTAACGCCGCACGCGCTCGAAAATACGTTGCAACGCGCCCGCCACCGGATCGCGCCGTGCAGAAAGCTGCGCTTTATAGGCGTCCATATCGGCAATCGGTTTGCGCGCCACACCGGTTTCCATCGCGGCTTTAGCCACCGCTGGCGGAATAACGTGGATCAGGCGCGGGTCAAACGGCACAGGAATGATGTAATCCCGCCCAAAGCGTGGGCGGGCACCTTGATAGGCGGCGGCGACATCATCCGGCACATCTTCTTGCGCGAGTTCCGCCAGCGCATAAGCTGCGGCAATCTTCATTTCCATATTGATGGTGGAGGCGCGGACATCCAACGCACCCCGGAAGATGTAGGGGAAACCCAGCACATTATTGACCTGATTGGGGTAATCCGAGCGGCCTGTGGCGATGATCACATCGTCGCGTACGGCATGAGCCTCTTCCGGCGTGATTTCCGGATCGGGATTGGCCATGGCGAAAATAATCGGGTTCGGGGCCATGCTTTTGACCATCTCCGCCGAGAGCGCGCCCTTGGCGGAGAGGCCGAAAAACACATCGGCACCGCGCATCGCATCATCCAGGGTGCGGGCCTTGGTTTCGACGGCGTGGGAGGATTTCCACTGGTTCATACCCTCGGTACGGCCGCGATAGACAACGCCTTTGGTGTCACACAGGATGACGTTTTCCGCCGCAAAGCCCATGGCCTTGATGAGTTCGAGGCAGGCAATACCCGCCGCGCCTGCACCATTGCAGACGAGCTTGGTGGTTTTAAGCGCGCGGCCCGTAAGCTTCATGGCGTTCATAATGCCTGCGGCGGCGATAATGGCGGTGCCGTGCTGGTCGTCGTGAAAGACCGGAATATCCATTAATTCGCGGAGTTTTTCTTCAATGATGAAGCACTCGGGCGCTTTGATGTCTTCCAAATTAATGCCGCCGAAAGAAGGGCCGAGATAGCGCACGGCATTAATGAATTGCTCGGGGTCTTCGGTATCCACTTCGAGATCAATCGAATCGACATCGGCAAAGCGTTTGAAAAGTACGGCTTTGCCTTCCATCACCGGTTTGGAAGCGAGTGCGCCTAAATTACCAAGGCCCAAAATCGCCGTGCCGTTGGAAATGACAGCCACAAGGTTGCCTTTGGCTGTATATTCAAACGCTAATGCGGGGTTCTCGGCGATTGCTTTGACAGGCACCGCGACGCCCGGGGAATAGGCCAGCGACAAATCACGCTGCGTCGCCATGGGCTTGGTGGCCACAATCTCGATCTTGCCGGGGCGGCCCATCGCATGGAAATCAAGCGCCTCTTTGTCCGATATGGTCGGACGCGTCCGCTTGGCTGGTTTGCCGTCCGCCATGTTGATTTCCCCCACTTAGCATTCTGTAGACACCAACCTTAGGGCGGGAACGCGAGAAGCTCAACAATGCTTATGGTTTAGAGGAGAAAATGTCGGATAACTCCATCTCGGGACGTGAAGAGCGCGCCACACTTTGCTAGCGTAGCCGTTATGAGCCGCACAACAGATATCACCGTCGAGGATCGGGGCCCCACCCCCATGATGGCGCAATATATTGAGATTAAAGGGGCGAACCCGGATTCGCTCCTGTTTTACCGCATGGGCGATTTTTACGAGTTGTTTTTCGACGATGCGGAGATTGCCTCGCGTA
>Ga0114964_10000816_pt1 | contig 23296 bp, 26 predicted proteins | sample C_131016_MF_Meta_FD_92638 | JGI IMG/M metagenome (GOLD analysis project Ga0114964, IMG submission 92638) | Freshwater microbial communities from Lake Croche, Canada to study carbon cycling - C_131016_MF_MetaG | ecosystem: Environmental > Aquatic > Freshwater > Lake | place: Lake Croche, Canada...
GAAATAGAAGTTTTAGCTACCAAATGCGGTATATCCGTGTTGAGCACTGACACTGTAGAGATAATGCAGGAACTTTATGACTTAAAATGGTGGGATGATATAGGCACTCCGATCAATCATGCCTATGATGTTGATGTTGAAACTACCAATCTTGGTAATACGCGGTGGACTCCACACGACTTTACCCCAGAAGATTATAGAAAGACACGTGGCATATCTGCAAAAGTATATGATGACTAAAGAGGGTTAAGATATGAGTAAAGAAAGAGAGGCTGGTGATGACTAAATATTTAGAGGTGAGGAATGAGCATTAGAAACGCACTGGAAGAATTGCTGTTGATTGTAGAGATACACCAAAAATGTGCTAAAAATAATTTTGCATGGGCAGAAATTGTAGAGATACACCAAAAATGTACTAAAAATAATTTTGCATGGGCAGAAGTTGAACATGCAAAAGAACTACTCGCCCAACCTGAGCAAGAGTCACCAACCCATGAGCCTTTGAGTGATGATGAAATATGGGTAGGTATGGGAGACGAGCCGCCAATATCATGTAGCGGTTTTGTGCGAGGCGTTAAGTTTGCAGAAAAACATCACGGCATTAGAGGTGAAGAATGACACAACAAACACATGGCGGTAAAGGCAGCAAACAACGCCCAACAGATCAACAGAAGTATCGGGACAATTGGGATGCTATTTTTGGTAAAAAGAAAGAGGAAAAGAAATGAGCAAATATATAGCAGTAATGTCGTTCGTGATGGAGATAGACGCAGATGATGAAAGAGCAGCCAGAAGCATAGGTGAGCTTGCCTTGCCACATTGGTTTCATTGCACCACGCCAGATGGTGGCAGCGGAAAATACTTAAAAAGTATTGTTCCCATTGTTTATGCGTCATCAACAGACAGCAAGCTAGAGGTTGCAAACATCGAGCGACAAAGACGTATAGGCACAGGCTTTGAGAGGTGCGTAGGACTGTCATGAAAGTTTGCACAATCACATTTAATGCAGCCGAAGATAGCACAACAGTTAAGTTTACCAGCGACTATGAAGCATCAGACGCAATGAACAAGCTAGATGCGCTATCTACTGCAATAAGCATACTCAGGGATGAATACAATAACTTGTACGCAAGCATACTATACAAAGATGAGTATTTATGAAAATTCTAATGTTATCCCTGCTGCTATTCCCCAGCCTAAGCAAATCGTCAGAGCCACTTTGCATGGCTGAGATTATTTACTCAGAAAGCAGAGGCGAGTCGGTAGAAGGTGCAATAGCTGTGGGGTCATCGGTGATGAACCGCAGCAAGCGCCTAGGCAAGGCTATCTGCAAGTTGACAGGTGTCACCGCCAAGAAAATACCCGAACTGCTAAGGCCGCACTACTTGGCCTTAGCTAAGGCGGTCATGGTCAGCAAGTCAACGGTTAAAGATGCCGATAGCTGGAACACTGGCAAAGAGTCCAAGAGCAAAGGCGAGATTACACGGCACATTGGTCGGCATGTTTTTTATAGGATGGCTGAGTTGTGACTGAGTTAATTACGAGAGGGGAGAGGAAGAGGGTGCAGGAAAAAGCCTATCGTGAGGCTAACAAGGAGAGGATTATGGCGGTCAGCAAAGCTTGGCGTGAGGCTAATAAGGAGAGGCTTAGGGAGTACAAAAAAGCCTATCGTGAGGCTAATAAGGATAAGGTGAAGGAGCGCAAAAAAGCCTATTGTGATGCTAATAAGGAGAGGCTTAGGGAGTACAAAAAAGCCTATCGTGATGCTAATAGGGATAAGGTGCTTGCGACCGGCAAGAGTTGGAGGGATGCTAATAAGGATAAGGTGAGGGAGTCCGCCAAAGCTTGGTATGAGGCTAATACTGATGAAGCTAAAGCTAAATCTTTAAGGAAAGTTGCATCACTCGCCAATAGTTATGTAGCTAACACGCTTATCCGCAATCGTAGGCTATCTGCCGCGCTAGTCCCCCAAGAACTCATTGAAGTTAAAAGACTGCAATTAACTTTACTTAGACTCATTAAAGAAAAAACCAAACCACAACTACAGGCAATTACATGAAATCAGTTTTATTTATATTGAAGCGCAAAGAAGATTACAACGAAGTAACCGACAACCAAATAGGCTTAAGCACTGGGCTATACAATTCAGCAGGGTTTGTTAATACCTTTCTGAATAAAAAGACCGTGAGTAACATGGTGGTTGTTATTGACAATAGCGATATAGATCGTGAGGTCACCAAACACCGCCCTGATGTTGTTATTATCGAGGCGTTATGGGTCGTACCATCTAAGATTGAAGAGCTGCAAGCGTTACATCCTAGTGTTAAGTGGGTGATTCGTCTACACAGCGAAATGCCTTTCTTGGCGAATGAGGGTATCGCAATGGAGTGGATAGGCGCTTATAGCAAGATACCTAATGTGCAGCTTGCCGTTAATAGCCCACGCATGAAACGTGAGGCTGAGTTCTTTATCCGCAGCTTGAACAGCGTCCCTAAAGAGCATATCCATAAATACGTGACATACCTGCCAAACTATTACCCACAGGCTTATCACAAGTCTGACTTTAGCCCCAAAAAGAAAGAGATCAACATAGGTTGTTTTGGCGCAGTAAGACCGCTTAAAAATCATCTAGTGCAGGCCATGGCCGCCATTGAGTTTGCGGAGAAGATAGGCAAAAAGCTTAACTTTCACATCAATGGTGACAGGGTGGAAATGAAGGGCGAGACCGTGTTAAGTAACCTTAAAGGCTTGTTTGACCATTATGCCGATAAGGGTCATAAGTTGGTCATACACCAATGGACACCTCGCGAAGAGTTTTTAAAGCTTTGCTCCACTATGGACATCGGTATGCAGGTTAGCTTCTCTGAAACCTTTAACATTGTGGGAGCTGATCTAATCAGTCAAGGTGTGCCGTTAGTGACCAGCAATGAAATTCCTTGGTCATCTAAGTACTTTCAGGCGAACCCAACTGACAGCGCGAGCGTTGTTAGCAAGTTGTTATTGACCTACCTATTGCCAAGGGTTAATACCTCTTTCAACAGAAAACAATTAGACAGCTACGCGAGCTACACCAAAAAAGTTTGGTTTAATTTTTTACGATAGGAGAAAGCATGAATATCCCCGATTTATCTGCATTGAGAGTAAGACTTCAAAAAGAGATTGAGAACCTGCAAGACGGCAAGTCTAGCATCAACCAAGCTAAGGCTATGTCAAACTTAGCCAATGCCGTCATCAGTTCAGTGATGGCTGAAATTGCAGCGGTTAAGTCGCTTCCTGATAACCAAAGCAAGGTAATAAGTTATGACTATATTGATGTCGAGCAAGGATAATAGGAGGGAGTACCACAAAGCTTATTATGAGGCTAATAAGGAGAGAAGGAGGGCGGCCAGCAGAGCTTGGCAGAAGGCTAATAAGGATATGGTGAAGGAGCGCAAAAAAGCCTATCGTGATGCTAATAGGGATAAGGTGCTTGCGACCTGCAAGAGTTGGAGGGATGCTAATAGGGATAAGATGAGGGAGTTCACCAAAGCCTATCGTGAGGCTAATCCAGATAAGGTTAAAGCTAAATCTTTAAGGCAAATTGCATCACTCGCCAATGGTTATGTAGCTAACACGCTTATCCGCAATCATAGGCTATCTACCGCGCTAATCCCCAAAGAACTCATTGAAGTTAAAAGACTGCAATTAACTTTATTTAGACTGATTCAGGAAAAGAAAAAGGAGGTTGTAATATGAAGCTGGCAATGACCATCAGAGAAGTGGCAGACTCGCTATCCCTTGGCGAGTCAACCATCAGAAAGCTTATTAGTGAGGGTAAATTTCCACAGCCCTACCGCGTTGGCAGTGCGGTAAGGTTAAATGTAATTGACATACAGAGGTGGCAAGAAGAGCAAAAGACAGCACCTATAGAAAAAAAGAAAATGGGCAGGCCAAGGCTTGCAGTTTAGTTTGACACGCCTTAAGGTTTCGTGTACGCTTTACTCGTGCTGAACATTCAGCATCGGGATTGGTCTCTCGGAACACTCACGGCATAGGCCGCTTAATGCGGTTTTTTTATGCCACAAATTTAGCGCGTCATATTATGTCGGGCTAGGTGGGCACTCGTAAGAGTGGCCGGTCGTGAGTAGCCGGTAGACCAACCTGCTTAGTCCGGCTCCATGATTGGTCTCATGGAGCTGGGTAATTAACTCTTACTCACGGAATTTAACATGAACGCAATCACCACAACAGAATTTAACCCTTCCTTGGCTGTTATCAACGGCACTATCAAAACCACATCACTTAAGGTTGCTGAACATTTCGGCAAGCAACATAAAAACGTTTTGCAAGCTATAGACCGTTTAGAATGTTCGCTAGAATTTAACCAGCTTAATTTTCAGCCCGTTGAATATTCAGATGCTAAAGGCGAAAAACGCCCAGCCTACGAAATGACCAAAGACGGTTTTACTTTCTTAGCAATGGGCTTTACAGGTAAAGAGGCGGCTAAATGGAAAGAGGCATACATCAATGCGTTTAATAAAATGGCTGAGCAACTGTCAAGTAATCCTTTACAGTTGCCCGAACCCAAAACCAAGAAAGCCTTACTTAATGGCTTAACGCTCGAAATGCAAGATTGCGTTAAGGCAATAGTAAGAGATCGTGTTGCAGCACTTCCAAGACACAAGCAAGCTAAGGCGGCCATTACCTGTTGGTCTGCCATTAAATCAAAATATGGCAAGACTTATAAAGAAGTAGAGCCAGAGCATTTCACCAGCATCGTTTCATTGGTAGGACGGCTACCACTTGAGGGCGAGTTAATTGAAAAGAAAGCGCCTATGCCGCAGACAGATACAGAGATTATTTTAGACTGCCGAAGAATAGTTAGGGAATTAAGTGACTACCTCGACTGGGAGGATGCTAACAGAAAACAGATAGTCATAAAGGAATTGGTCAACGATGGTTATATCGTGATGAAAAAAGATGCGCTTTTAGAAAAGCTGGCGGCTTAGGGAATTGCCCGCCCCAAGGATGGGGAGAGCCAATATCTAGCCAAGAAGTCGTGCAAGCTCATCAGCCTTAAAGTGGGTGTATCTGGCAAGCATTTGCATAGACTTATGACCTGTTATGCTTTTAACTTGCATGACATCAAGACCTTTCTCAAACAGCCGACTGGTAGCTTCGTGGCGCAAGTCATGAAATACTAAGTCGGTTATCTCTAGCCTATCGCATAGCTTGGCAAATTGCTGAGTATATGTGTCAAGTTTAAATTCCCATAGCGAGCCATCCATCCGCAGAGGCAATGAGTTAATAGCCTCCAGCGCTCTTTTGGACAAAGGTACGGAGCGAGCGCTGCCATTCTTAGTGTCTGGCAAGTGAGCCACGCGCCCTTTTATCCACGCCTTTTTTAAGCCATGAATCTCACCACGCCTCATAGCAGTCTCAATCGCTAAAATAATAAACGCACGCAATTCATCAGATGCGTTATTAATAAGCAGTTCTTCTTCGCCATCATACAAGCGTCTATCTCTGCCAGCATCCGCTTTAGGTTTTCGTATCAGTGCAACAGGGTTGGTCAGTGGGTAGCCCCATTCTTTTATGGCAATGGTAAAAACATGTGACAACATTGCTAAGTCTTTTTTTACTGTTGAACCACTTAATCCTGATGCAATTCGTGCATCACGCCACAGGGCAACATCCGTCTGCTTAATTGTGCCTATAGTTTTCTTCGCCAAGGCCTCGCGTTGCCAGAACTTACAGCGTACCAAGTCTCTGGGTGCGCCTTTTTTTGAGGGGATGATCTCAGTGGCATAGCGGCCTAAGCACTCGGCCAAGGTAACAGATAAGGTTTCTCTGTTATCAACATAAGTACCCACCCCCATTCCAGATTCAATAGTTAAAGCCCATCGCTCGCCCTCACTTTTGGTATTAAAAGTCCGGCTTATTGACTCATGACCCTTGCGCCTGATTTGAACTAGCCAGCCGTTTTTTCGTTGTATGTATGTTGCCATTATTGCCTAAAAAAACTGTTCACTTTTGGTCATCTTAAAGCGGATTTTTTAAGGAGTCCATATTTATCAGTGCATCAGAATTGCATCAAATTAGAAATTATTGAATTTTAGGTACAAAAAAAGGGCTTAGAAAAAATCCTAAGCCCTTGATTTTATTTGGTGCCTCGGGCCGGAGTCGAACCGGCACGTCCTTACGAACGAGGGATTTTAAGTCCCTTTGCACCCCTTATTTTGCCTGTTTTTAAAATTTTAAATCTTTGTTTTTAAAAGAAAAAAAAATATGTGGCAGCATAGAATATTACTAGTTTGATGCACTCATTGCATCAGAATTGCAACTTTTCCACGCAAGGGACTAAAAGAGGGACTCCTTATTTTGACCAAAGGGATTGCGTGCATCAACCCCCCAAAATCAAATTAGATTCAGACTTTCTTCTGTCCTTTAATCCCTGCAAAACGACCCCACCAGAATGACAAAATAAAAGTATTTCTTCTGCCGCTAATCCCCACTCTTTTTTATCAATGTAGGGCTTCACTGAATGACCTATGTAGCCATACAATCCCAAGTTATAAATAAGGTCTGCAATCGCAGCTTGTCTGCCTGCTGATTCGCTAGCTAAAACTGGCGAGGCTTTTAACGCAGCGCCTAAAGCTGACCCCGCTCTTCTGGCCATTTCTCTGTCGGCCTCTTCTTGTGTCCATTCTGAGTCCTCATTAATATGCTCACCAGTACATCCCCAGCCTATTGTCCAGCAGTCGCCTGAGTCGTCCCAATAAGCTTGAAGCTTGCAGCCTTCATACGTTTTAATTAATTTAATTAATGTTTCTAATGCAGTCATTTTATTTGTCTCTAGTTGAAAAGGTGTACATATATCGTTCTGGGTCATCTTCTATAGCAATCTCTACATGCGCTTCGGCTTTTTTAGGTGTGCTTTTAACAGCACCATCCCCGCCATCTCCAGCCCCGTTGCCCTTGCCCTCAAGACTAAACAGTGTCTTTTGTAGCTGTTCCATTCTGTGGGATAAAGCATCAATGATGTTATTAAGCTCAAGTATTTGGCGCTTTAGGGTCATGATGATAGATTGGTTACCTATATTTTCCTCAATCACCTCTGCCATTCCAGCCCGCATCTTGACATTAGACTCATTGACACGCTCAACCTCTTTACGCAGCATGTCAATGACGGAATACTGAGCTTCATCAACAATCGTTTCTACCTTTTCTCTAATGGTAGGCTGATAAACTTCTTCTTCCTCTTCTTCATCCTCATCTTCATCTATTTCGTCTTTGGCTCTACCCTTTTTAACGACTACGCCCCAAAGAACGCCAATGCCGCCAATAAGGGCAGAGATAATGCTCGATACGTCTTGCTCAGTTAGCTTGTTGAGTAGGGGTGATAAATCCATATCATTACACCAGCCCCTTACTTAGTAACGCCTTTGTGCTTCTCGAATGACCGCATACCAGCAAGGCCTAATAGCCCTGTCAAAATTTGCATCGTAATGTTGGTGTCGATAACTGGAAATGCGCCTGTATAGGCAAAGATAACCATCGCCACAAACCTAAGTACAGGCTCTAAAATGGCCGCATAAGCAAGCGCAAAGCCGCAAGCCCACCCTACGAATGGCCGCCAACCTGCCACAAACATAGAGGAGCTTGCCGCTTCTGTTTTGTTGATGTCTAGCTGGGCAATTTGTACTTGGTACTCATTGTTGATTTGGGTGGCAGCTGCTTCAAGTTTGCCTTTCAGCTCTGTGTCTGCATCTGGAAAGAACTTGTCCAGTCCTGTTTTAACGAGGTCGAACCCCGCTGTGATTGGGTCTAATGCCATGATAAAGTCTCCCGACTTGAAAAATAAAATTAAGCAACAACGGTTAGTGAGAAGTCCCCCCAAAATAAGCCGTTGGTGCTGTTTACATCGAATACATACAGACTTGCTGTATATACGCCTTTTGCTAGCCCAGCCCTGCCAAGCGTCAGTATCAGCCTGTCATCTTGGGTGAGGTCAAAAAATTCAGGATTTACATCGCTGTCAATTAAGGTCGTTTTGACCTGCAACTGGCATCGAGTAATGCCCTTGTGTGATATAGGCACGCCATCTGTTGATAAAGATAGCTCTATCGCGTTGTCGCGCGAGGTATAAACAAGCTCTTGTACGTCTGACATTAAGTTATGCTCCTTATGCTGTATGTTTTGGATAAATCGACAATGCCCTTAATGTGCAACACATCTAATAGTGACTTAACTGGTGTGACACTGCTCATCGCTCTATTTGCAGTTAAGCTTGTCATGGTGTTAATGCCGACTGGGAACTGGTAGCCAGAGAACGTAATCTCAGTGCCGTAGCTTTTAGCCTTGCTAAAATGGTTTGCTTGCATTGTCATATAAGCAGTAATCTCGCCATTTAATGTAGCGCCACCCCCCATGCTTGTGCCAAACATACCGTTACCAAAGGCAGTGGCATTGCCAGCAATGGGCGTAATCATCATCAGTTCTGATTGCGCTGTTGAAACACTAAAGCCATCAACAGCAAGCTTCATAATTTTAGAAATGTCAGCTGATGCCGAGGCTATCGCTTTGCTAGTGATAGTTATGGGCATGTGCATCATGATGTTTGCTATAGAATCAAAGCCGCTTATGGCATGACCATCCCCAAGCTTAGGGATATACATCATTAGGTTAGTCGAGCTTGCGGCCACAGAGAGGCTATTAGCCGTCATAACCATATCGCTATAAACATCAACCGCACCTGTGGCGACCACCTTAGCTGTGGTGTCAAGTTTAGTGACCACCACAACACCGCTTAGGCTAGAAGCCAAAGATAAGGCATCTGCTTCCATAATCATTAGCCCAAACATGTTAGCTGCGCCCTTAGCCACGCCCTCCGCTGATGCGTCCATATAAAGAGGCATGACGACCTCTGCCTTGGCCGCAGACTTGCTATGACCATCAGCAGCAATCATGCCAAATGCCATCATGTCAGCTTCGCCATATGAAAGAGCAAAGCTGTTGGCAGTAATGGCTGAGGCCATTGTGACATCAGCCACATCAGAACAGCTGGACGCATAGCTATCTGCTTCCAACGGGATGTGGGTCATTAGGTCAGACAAGCTTGATGCTACTGCATGACTATCAGTTGTTATGTCCATGTCGTTGTAGTCATCAACTGCGCCTGTAGCTTGTGCCTGTGCATCAGCCTCTAGGTTTGTGACCACATAAATATCGCCCAAGCTTACGGCCATTGCAAAGGTTTCAGCCGCTATGGGGGTTTGCTTCATTAGGTCTGTGGAGTTTGATGCAACCACAAGCCCGTTGCCTTCAATTATCATTGGCATACTGACATCAGATAAGCTGGTGGCGTTCGACCTTGCGTCAGACTCCATCATCATAATGATGCTTGTGCTTGATAGCCCTGAGCTTTGGGCTGTTGCATCAGCCGAAAGCGAGGTTAGGTCTTGTTCGTCAACCCTAGCTGTTGCGCTAGAATACCCGCTACCTGTGATCTGTAAGAGTGTGCCTAGATTAGTATTGCTGGTCGCTTGTGCGTAAACATTAGCTTCAAAATGCTCAATCATACAAATGTCAGCAGGAGCAGACGCCTTGCTTTGGGCATTTGACTCCATGAACATGGTCACACCAATGACCTCTAAAACGCCTACGCCATTGGCAAGTGCTATGCCCGCTATTGGGCAGCTAACACTAATGTCAGTTAAGCCTAATGCTGTTGCCTGAGCATCGGTGGCCAATGGTTGCCACGGATGCAAGTTAGCACCTGCGGTGTCAATCACGCTGGTGCTTGCTGAAATTTCTAACGTAACATAAATGTCCGCAGAGCTAGTGGCTTGTGCCTGAGCATCAGCTGTTAAGAACATGCCATCATATTCATCGACATGAGCTGTTGCCTGTGCATACGCGTCAGCCATTAGCTGTGATGTCATGAACACATCAGCTGAGGCCGTTGTTAAACATTTTGCGTCAGCCGTTAAGAACATGTCGCCATACTCAGCGACAGCTGCTGTCGCTTGTGCATAAGCGTCAGCTGACATCGAAGTAAGCATGGTGACATCAGAAGTGGTTGTGACTTGCTGGCAAACATTGGCATTTAAGACCATGCTTACATTGAGACCTTGTACAGAGCTTTCAATCACATAGTCATTATCTACATAGCCAGAGGCTATATAAAAGCTACCTGTTGTTGCCCTTGCATGAGCTGAAAGCAATGCTGCTGGCAAAACCTGCATATCAGCCGAAGCGCTGGAGCATACGCGAGCAACACCAGCATGAGCATTGCCAGTAAACGAAATACCCTCAACTATGGCACTTGCAACTACCTTTGCATCAGCAAAAAGCAAGACGGCCTCTAGCAGTTCAGCACCCATACTGACATCTAGTGAGGTTGTAGCCACAGCAAAGGTGTCTGCTGACAAACTAGTGACCATAGTCGCGTCAGTATAGCTGTCACTCTGAGCGTGGGCATCGGCCTCTAAGATTGTGTATAGGTCAGGGCTTTGTACAGAGCTATCAATCACATATTCATTGTCCACGTAACCAGAGGACACGTAGAAGCTATTAGTCGTGGCTCGTGCGTTAGCTGAAAGCAGAACAGCTGGTAGAACCTGCATATCAGCAGAGCTACTAGAGCTTACATAAGCGTTGCCGGTATAGGCATCGCCACCCCAAGAGAGGCTATCAACCATAGCGCTTGTGGTCACTCTCGCATCTGCAAAAAGCATGATGACCTCTGATAGGTCGCCTTCCACATTGACATCAGGCGAGACCGTGGCAACTGCAAAGGTATCCGCAGATAGGCCAACAAGCATAACTGCGTCAGATGGGCTGCCAGTCTGAGCGTGGGCACCAGCGCCTAGGCTAAGGTATAAGGCAGGGCTTTGTACAGGGCTGTCGGTCACATACCCGTTTTCTATATAGCCAGAAGCTACATAAAGACTATTGGTTGTGACTTTTGCGCTACCTGAAAGCAATGCTGCTGGCAAAACCTGCATATCAGCAGAGCAATCAGCGCCTACATAGGCATCGCCTAATATATTCTCACTGAGTATAAGGCCATCAACGATAGCACTCATGGCCGCTTGTACATCCACAGAAAGCATGGCAATCTGTGATAGGTCAGCTAATAAGCCCGCACCAAGGGTGGCTGCACCATCTAAAGGCACATCCACTGCGACATCAAGAGACGTTGTGGCAACAGCAAAAGCGTCAGATGATAGTGACACGTTATCATTTTCATCAACTGAGCCTGTCGCTGTTGCATAAGCATCAGCAGTCAAAGATATAGCCGCGAGCAGATCAGACGAACACCCCGCTTGGCTTAACACGCTGGTTTCTATAAGTGTGGTGATAACGACATCAGATGACGCTGTGTTATTAGCTTTTGCATCAGCTTCAATAGCTTCTGTGGCTTGTATATCAACAAGTGCTGAACAAGAGGCTAGGGCGCTTGCAGATAGCCCTGTATCAACGGATATATCAATAGAGCTGATTGCCGTAGCAAAAGCATCAGCAGAGAGTGATACGTTGTCATTTTCATCAACTGCACCAGTGGCCGCTGCATAAGCATCAGCAGACAGTGGGCATAAGAGCGCAACATCTAAAGAGACTGTAGCGCTGGAGGTCACATCAGCGCCAAGCGCCATTGAGCCTTGTATGTCAGCCGAGCTATGGGGTAGCACTAAGGCATCAGCGAATAAGCGCGTGCCTATAGAGGCATCAGCCAAGCTTGTGGTTGTAGTTGTTGCACCTGCGAGCAGGCTTGTTAGCGCTGTTACATTAGCTGTAGCCGTGCTTAGAGCAAAGGTGTCAGCAGCAAGCTCTATTGAGTCTTGTGTATCACCTAGACCTGTTGCTATTGCATAAGCATCCGAAGCAATGGCTATTAAATTCTGTATGTCAACCGCACCTGTGGCCTGTGCCAAGGTGGTTGCAAATAATGGGGTGTTGATAGTGACATCAACAGAGGCTGTAGCCTGTACTAAGGCATCAGCACTTAGGCTATCAAATACTAATTCGTCAGCGATACAGGTAGCTTGTGCATAGCTATCTGCCGATAAAGACTGAATTAATAATATGTCAGCTGTACCTGTAGTTTGTACTAAGGCATCAGCAGTTAAGGTATCAATCGCCAATTCATCAGCTGCGCATGTGGCCGTAGCCGTGGCATTGGCTGATAAAGACTGAATGATTAAGACATCAGAAGCGCATGTGGCCGTAGCTGCTGTACCGGCAGCCACGGCATTAATAACGCCTACATCGGCCGAGATTATTGCGACAGCTGTTGCATTAGCTGATAATGCAACAGGCGCTAGATTGGTGTTAAAGAAGTAGGCGGTATTAAACATGGCTTACCCAGCGTTATACTGGCACTTCTTCCCAAGAGAAGGAGGCAAGCAACGAAGAGCCGGGCGCAGCAGCAGAGGTATAGATTAAAGCATACGCACCAGCAGGTAGAATAATACTACCTTCTAGGTCGTAGATGATAGATGGTGCAACTGTTGATACTGTGACCGCACCTGAATCTGCACCACCTAAGATGATGTCAAGTGTTGGCGCAGTTGGCAAAGTAATTGCAGATGAAAAATACATCTGGCCTACAGGAGCAGCACCGACACCGATAAAACGGTTTTTAGGTGTCACTGATGTTAATGTGCCCGATAGCGCAGTACCCGCGTTGTAACCAGTGGCAATACCGTAGACCAAAGGTGCAGCAGGAGCGATCACAAAGCCGATGCCGACTTTAGATAACACCAAGTTGACCTGAGAGCCGATTGGGTTATATAAAACTGGCGTACCAGTCACGGCTGTACCTAAGCCCGCGATGGTCGCAGTTGCAAGAACCGCCTGAGTAGCACCAGTAAACATGGTTCTACGATAAGTCGCTTCATAGTAGCGACCATGTAAGTCAGATTTGATTAACTCACCCATGTTGCCTTGACGAACAGCCGCAGCTGTACCCTGAGCAAGTGAGGTGGTTGTGGTATTCGGGCCGACCTGTGCTTGAAATAGCATGTTAGTTTCCTTTTATTGAGTAAATACAGTGGGATCATTTCTAAACGCTTGCGGCTCATCAACCTGTGACATGCCCGCGTTTAAATTTCTAGGTAAATCATATTGATACTGGTTGTTTATACGTAGCTCAACCAGTATTTGATAGAGCAGTTCAACAATGCCTTGCCCCTCAATTTGCGTGGTTTCTTGGACGTTTAGCGCTGCCGTGTTGGTGGCGTTCGCAGCAGAGGGCAATGCGCCCAACGTGGACGCAACACCTAAAGGCGAGTAAGCCGCATCAACAATCAGCCTACCAGCGGTATCTGTTAATACCCTACGTGTTAAGCCAGAGGTATCAACGCCACCAGATAATACAGGGTTAGCCGTTGGTGCAGCACCCACCGCAATGTTACCGCCCACCGCCTGAATACCTGCCACACCGCCTGTCACAACAGCCGTGCCACCTAATTGAGACACGTTGTATGCAATAGGCGAGGTTGTGTAAGCTGCCTGCCATTGCGCCTGCCTTAAGTAACCAGTCACCGAGCCGCCAGTGGTAAATGTCACCCTGATGAAGCGCGACAAACAAGGGAACGAGAACCCAGCCGAAGCTGTTAGTGCAGTCACATACGTGCCAAGCAAGTGGGGTGTACCAGTCAATGCTTGAAAGTTGACACCATCATCAGAGTGCGTAACAGTTGCCGCTGCTGTGGCGTTAGTTTGCAGATTGATGGAGTTGTAACCAGTGGTGTCTATGGTGTAGATAGAACCCACCACACCTTGAAAAAAGATAGGCGCAGGTGCATCTGATAGCACCAAGGCATTGCCAGCATCCCTCTTAATGTTAGTTAAGCCAACATACAAAGGATTGTTAGGGTCAAAGGCCGCAGTTAAGGCATCAGCCGCCAACACCCCTGCATCTGTTCTACCAACAGCGACAAAGCTAAGCTTGCCTCCTGATAGTAGAGTGCAGTTGAAGCGCACCAAAGGATGTGACACCTGAATGACATAAGAGCCATAGCTAGTGAGGGCATCAACAACACCGATCAATTCGCCAACAGGATTAACTAATAGCGTGTCCCATGTAATGCCATCATTACTGCCCTCAATAGTTAGCTGAAAGACAGTACCAATGGCCACACCTGTTTCAGCAAGCGAGTCTGCAAGCTGAAAGACCACTGAGCCGAAACCTTGGGTATTGATGGCCGAACTAACACCTTTGGCTGCAATGTCTACGTTGAGGAGCTGGACGGCATCATTACTAGGTGATACCGCCACCACCAAAGCAGGGTCAGAGGCAAGGGCAGTCGTAGCCTTAACAGCCGCAAAGGTCGTACCTGTTCCATCAGTTAAGACTGCGACTGGTGTTTTGCCAATCGCACCGTTATCTATGTTCTGGACGGTATCCCCGCCAGAACCTAGATTTAAGACCGTTCCGTTGGCCATGAGCTATTAGGCCGCTGCTTTGGCAGCTGCTTCTCTAGCTGCAACAAGCGCCTCAGCCTTAGCTGTCTCTGCTGCATGAATTTCTAAAGCCACTTCTTCGTCAGATTTACCAACGAAGTTGTCGGTCAATACACCTTCAACGACTGAGTATCTGGCCGCAAAGTGTGACTGGCCTTCTGCCAACTCAAATTCAGCAGTATGTACAGGCTCAGCACTGTGTTCGGTTAATTCCATAGCAGCAAGTCTGCCGTCAACAAATTGATAAATTTTCATTATTTCGCTCCATATACGTTAGAAGTAAGTAAGTTGTAGTCAACGACTTGGGTCATTGCAGGGTAGTTAGTTGTAGCGTTGGATGGGGCAAAATAAGGCAGATAGATCGTGCTACTGTTTTGAGTCAACAAGCCTGTGCCATTTCTTACGTAAGTAGCATATATATATGCGCCATACTGATTGGCACCATAACCATTACCGCAATAGAAAAACGCCCAGCCACTATCCTTATAAGGTAGCGGTTGGTATCCGTAGCCAGAGTCCGCCACTGTAAAGCTTGCATACGTATCATTAGCCTTATCAATCATAAAGGCGCAAATACCAGAGCCGTAATAATAGTAAGGACTGAATATGCAGACGCTAGTGCCATCGCGCGAGGTGATTTGTTTTGCCGCATAGTTTATGCCAGAAGCAGCACCATAAGCCGCAGTAGTGCTTGTTGCTAAAGCTGTTACATAAGTAGCTGTTATGCCCGATGTCCCAGAGCGGGTGGCTTTGTATAAAGCTAATTTAGTTGTTGTAAAAAATACCGGAATCCAAACTGTACCAGCATTTGAAACAACAGGCTTAAGGTTGTAATAGCTTTCAGTATCATTAGTGGCCACCCAGTTAGAGGCCAAGGAGACGGTTGCCACAGTCAGCGTTACACCAGTTGCAGCAAAAGCAGCAGCAGGTGATGGGTATAGGTTAAAGTCTATACCTGAATAGGTGTATAAAGTAAATGAGCCGCCAGTCGCAGTGTAGCTAATGATGGTTAGCTCTTTTCTGGCGTAGTTATACGAAGCCGAGCCTTGCATAGAGGTGTTTATGCTAGGAATGGTATAAGCCGTTGTGCCAGCTTTGTCGTAGTTGTAACTGCCATTGAGTCTGTCAACTGCTCTAAGCACACCGTTGTATAATATATAAACAGTGCGCTTATCTGGGTGGTCACTATTGATAGCATAAGCGTTTAGGTAAGCCTTGACTGAGTTATTTGTTCCACCACCTCGTCCAGAATGCTTAAACGTGCCGTCACTATAATTGTCTGTAGAGGCATGACCAAACTCACCGCTTCCAAAGGTTGCGCCATGATATAAGGTGCTTGAGGTAGATGGATTTGTCCCTGATGAGTTTGTCCAATCGCCCGCCAGCCATGAGTATTGGCTTGAGTATCCACTATAAGCCTCAGTTGGTGCTGACATAACCACCACGTTACCAAACTCACAAGGAACTGCTGTAAACTGTGTAGCGCTTGATACCACGCCAGTGCCGCCCGGCAATCTGTCATAGTTTACAAAGTTAAAATCTTCGTCATAGAGTGCATAGCCAGCACCAAAAGTAGTTGTAGCTTGGTTTGAAATCATTACATACGCAGCGCGTCTACCTGTGCTACCCATGCCTGAGTTAATGGCGGCTGCAACAGGGGACAAGCCCATTAAAGTTGAAAGGTTTGTATTCATTAGATTAATCTCCAGCCGTTAAGCGCAGTGTATAAAAAGGTTGCTGATATGTTGTTTACATCCAATACAAATGGATTCAATGACCCCATGACAGGGATAGCGCCTCCATTGACAGTGATGTTTTTACCTGTCTGAGAGCATACTCCACCCACGTCTACCACATAAACCACATCGTTAGCGTTAGGTGTGGCACTTAGTGTGATGGTAATACCCCCTGCTGTGGTGTTGCATAGGTAGCGGTTGTTGCCACTCGCAGCTGTGTTAGCTGTAACTGTTGTGTTAGTTGGAACGGCAGCAGCCCAGAAAGCATTAGTACCGTTGTTGGTCAAGAACATGCCAGAAACAGGACTGGTTATAGTGGGTACACCTGATGCGCCTGATGCTAAGATAGCCCATTTATAACCTGTGTTAGGCTGCATAATATCAATGGCCATCGTTGCGCCTGATGTAAAGGCTGTGCTAGTAATCCATGTATTAATGCCGTCTGTTACCACATCATTAGGCAAGTAAGCAGTGCTAGCCGCCCATGTGCCACGCCATCTAATGCCCGTAGTAAACAATGACCACTTGCTAGCGGTAATGTCGTTTGCCATGACTGTAGAGGTGTGCTGCACGAGAGCAATATAGTTTTGACCGCCATAGTTTACGATGTCGTTAGCGTAGTAATTGGTCGAAGTCGCCCAAGCACCCTTGCTTGACATGCCAGATAAATAGACAGCCCAGTTATTGGTATCTGTTGGTAAGTTACCCAGCGTGTCCTGAATGGCACGGTATTGCAGGTTTCCATACAAAACAATATCGTTCATGTGATACTGAATGGTATTAACGTATGCGCCTTGATTACCCACACCTGACATGAATAATGTAAAGTATGTGGCGTTAGTGGGTAGGTTGCCCTTACTATTTGCAATACACTTAAATATGTTTGCACCATAAGGTACTAAGTCATTAGGCACATAAGAGGTTGCAGCATTATAAACAGCAGTAGGGTTGATGCCCGAAACGAAAGGCGACCAATAAATTACGTTAGTTGGGTCGTTGCCTAGGGTATCTTGTATGGAAATATAAATATTGCCGCCATAGCCTACGATGTCATTTTTGGGGTATTTAACAGTTGGTGAATAAACACCTGCGTAAGAAATACCGTCAATAAATTGTGACCAATACGCGCTGTTAGGTGGTGTAATGTTTTGTGAGTCAGCAATGGCAATATATACCTTACCACCCCAAACGACACCATCACCCACCTCATAGTAAGTCGTGGTGTTAAATACGCCTTCAAATGTGAAGCCTTGTACCATCAACGTCCAGAAAGCGGTGTTTGTTGGCAGGTTGCCGCTACTAGTGAGTGCGTTGGTGTAACAATAGACGTTACCACCATAGCTCACCACGTCATTTAATTCGTAGATATTCGTTGGTGAAAACGTACCTGCAAAATTAAACCTTAGTTTTCCTAGGTCAAAAGTTTGTGTCATTTTAAATCTCCTTATCCAACTGTCATTAACAGGTGGCCGTTAGCTGAAAAGGTAAAGCCAAGCTTGGCTTTTGACCAAACCCATTGTTTGTAATCATTAATATTTAATACGTTGTCCTGTGGCAAGACTACAGGTAGATCGCCATTGGTAATCTCTTCAACTCTGAAATGACCTGTTTTAGTGTTGAGTCGCATCCCATAAAAAGCCTGAGTTGCAAGCTGTTCATCAACACTAAAGCCGCCCATTTGTGCAGCAGTGGTCACGCCAGTGTTTGAACTGGTCATAGTAATCATGGCTATACTCCTTCCATGTATGAAACAAGGACATCAATGCCGCTGTCCACGGAGCTAACGGCATAAAGCTTGTCTGAGGGCAGCAGTGTGATCTTGCCAACAATAAGCTCGGCATTTTCACATGCCCCTAGCTTCTTGTTTTTGATGATATTGGTCAGCACACCACCCCTGTTTAGATAGATGGTTGCATAAACATTTGTGCCTAACAGATTGGCTACGTTAATCCCGCCAATAATGGCGTAATTGCTGGTGCTTAAAACACTGCATACACTGGTTGCTGTTAAGCCTACTGCTTGTGCGCCACTACTTTTATAAGTTGCTGTCATAGCGAAATCCTAATTAACCCATGAAATAAACAAATGCCGCATCAGTGGCTAATGCCTCTGCTGCCTGAGCCCTGCTAGACTCAACAGCAACAATGGCGTTCACATTAGCAGCCGTTAGCGCATCAGTAATGCCATAGCCACTCAGAGTTGTTGGCTTGCCAGTTAGCGTGGCAAAACTAGGCGTGGCAGAAGCAATGGCAGTATCTACCTGCGACTTCGTATATGTAATCGCTTGAGGTGCTGCTAAGGCCTCTGCTGCCTTAGCCCTAGCTGTTTCGTCCGAAACGGCCTTGGTCAAAGCAGCAGCCGCAGACTCGTCACTACTGAGCTGTGTTGCTATCTTGTCTAGGGTGGCTAAGGCCGCAGGTGCTGCCCCAACCACGCTCTGGATTGCAGCATTAACAAACGCTGTAGTTGCCAGCAAAGTACTATGATCGGCTGCATCAGGCGTAGGCGCTTGTGGATTACCTGTTAATACAGGCGAGTCCAATGGCGCTTTGGTTAGCGCGTCTGCTGCTAGATTGGCAAAGTTAGCATCTAGCTCATCCCAGCTAAGGGACGAGCCTTTGCTACTGCGCGTAACAAGGGCAGTCATGTCTAGTTGTCAATTTGGAATGTTAATGCGCCCGCTGCGAAAGAGGGGACAGAACCATTCGTGATGTTACGTGAGTTATTTAATGGAGCGTAGATAATGAGGTTGCCGCCAGTGACCGCATCATAGATGCCGAAGTAAGGTACAAAACCCCAGTCAGCAGTGGCCGCAGGAAAGTTGATGGCGTTGATGTTGTAGGTCGTGCCATTGCCCCCAACCGGAGCTGCCCAGTTAGCATCGAGAGGATTGTACTGCACCCTCGCATAGCCGTTGCCTGATAGCTCAGTCACCGTGCTGGTTTCGCCATTAGTGATGGCAGAAAACAAGGCAATGTACAAATTAGTCGGCTTTGTGAAAGACGATGTTCTAAAAATGTGGTTAATTAATTGCCCTTCGGCATAGTCTGTAAAAGCAGTCATGTAATGTCTCCCGACATGGTTGTTAAGAACTGTATTTTAAACGTGTTTATAGCATTGTTTTTTCACTTGGTCATCAAGAAAGGGCAACTCAATTGCCCTCATTGGCAAATCGACCTAGACTACGTAATGATTCTTGGCTTTTGCTCAGGTATAAGCCGTTCTTGGTGTGCTTATCAGCACCCTGTCTGGCCTTCATGCTCTTTAAAAGCGACTTCTTAGTGATTTGATATTCCACAGGAACGCGCTCATTAAAGTCTGCAATCTCGTCATTAAACAGCTCGGCTCTTTCTTCTTCATCAGAACCAAGGTATCGCTTAACAAGGCGTGATTTTTCCATGCTTTGTTTGTCGCGCTCCTTAGCAATGGCATTGTTGCCATCATAGGCATTGACAATAGCGGTCGGGGTAAAGCCAAGCATCTTCTGGACAATCTCGCCAGTGGACAGGTCTCTGTCAATCATCTTATCGCCCTTAATGGTTCTAACACCATCTTCGCGCATACGTTCAGCAGCTATTAGGTTTGACAAGGCTCTGGGGGTCATGGCCTCCAAAGCTCTGCCTTGCTCACCATCTGCCCAGAGTTTCTTAGCTTGGAATACATTAGCCGCTTGTGAGGCCACCGGCCCAAGCATAGCGTTGGTGATATTGTTAAATTGGTCTCTGCCCTCTAGCTCTTTGTTAGACGGCTGATACCATAAATGTGACATACTGGTGCGACCTGATATGTCGCCAATGGGTAGCAAGCGGGCTGCGCCTTTGGTAATCCACTCGGCAATGTCCGCATTAAAATTATCAGTCAGCCAGTTTCTAAACTCGGTCTCAAGCTCGTCATCATCATCAGCACCAAGGCCAGCCAGCAGCGCTTGGAACACGGCCGCACCTAAGATAGCTCCTGCAACGGTGGCGTTAGCGCCTTTGTACTTAAAGGCTGTATAACCGCCAACACCTGCAAACGCCTCAGCGCCAATGGGCATACCGAACAAGCCTGCTGTTGCAAAGCTCATGGCCATTGTCACCGCCAAGGTTTTGCGAGCCTGCAAGCGTTCAGCAGGTGGCAGGTCAGAAAATGCCTTGGCTGCATGGCTACCAATAAAGTAAGACGTGTTGAGTGCGTAGGCTTTAAACAGCGTCAACACCCTAGCGCCACTGCCCATCATAAACCTAGCTCTGTTGCCTTGGCTGTAATCATACTGTGTGTCGTCAATGGCTTTTTCAGCGTAGTCTAGGGCGGACTCATAGTTCCCACCATTTTTAGCATATTCCAACTCAAAAGCAGCAATGCCCATGATTTGCCTGTTAAGCGCCTCGGCTACGTGAAAGAAATAACCACCCCATTTAGCTGCTGTGGCTAAATGCCTATAGGCTGCATTACTACTATAAGTGGGGTTTTGCCCAGCACCAATGGCATCATGCGTCATGGTAAGGCTGATTTTACCTATCTTCTCAAGATACTGTAGCGCCTCTTTAGTTTTGGCATTAATGTTAGGATTGTTCATCAAGTTAAAGCCGTTCTGCGGGTTCAACACCGCTGGGTTAAACACTTTTCCATAGGCTTTTAAAATGGCATTTCTTGATTGATTAAACCCGTGCCTTCCCGATAGTTCGGGTAAGCCTATACCGACAACCTGTAGCATGTTAACGCCCGCAGAAGCCACGTTAAAGCCTAGCGCACCTATGAAGCCAAGGGTCGTTAAAGCTTGCGCCCAAGCAGCTATCTGGGTGGTCTTAAGAGCTTCTTCACGCGCATCCAGTTCATTCATAATAGAATCAAGGTAGTCAGAGTTTTTAAGGTCTAGTTCCTTAATGGCCTTTCTGCTCTCTTGAAGGGTGTTATAAATCTGATGGTCAAATTTCAATGCGGCCATTTGTTTAGCAGCACTGGTGCGCGTTGCAGCATAAGCGCGTAAAGCGTCAGCTGATTCGCCTAATGTGCCTTTACGATGGATGAAGTGCTTACGATATGAGGTGTCTGGTAATGCCTCAATTAGCTCTTGGTTGAAAGCATCCAGCATCTTGTTGATTTCTTTATCAACATTTTTACCGCCACTTAATTTTTCTTTAATGTCATTAACAGTTTTGTCAGCTAATACCACCACAGCTTTGGCCATTTCAGCGTTCTTGTTCTCTGCATTGTAGCGAGCGCGTAGACTGGTTTTAACATTGTTATAGCCTTGTTCCTCCATAGCCTTGACCAATCTATCTCTGGCTTCGTTGCCCTCTACAAAACTGGTAATCTTCTCGCCATCAGGATTAACGCCTGTCACAACAATGTCACCAAAACGAGAGAGGGGAAAGTACACGCCTTTGTTTAAAGCATTATCAAAGTTCTTTTCAATGTCCTTAATAACCTCAGCCTTACTGACTCTATCAAGCGGGAACTGGTTAATCCTTTCTATCAGTGCTGCTTTTTTAGCGATTAAGTCATCGCGATAGTTGTCACGCATTTGCTTGTAGACATCCTTAATCTTGGCTGGCAGGGCTTGGTAGTCATCGTAGACTTTCTGTTCTTCTTCGGTCTTAGGCTTGCTGCCATCATCCTCAGCAGGGTCGTAGTTCTCCAGCATGGTTGCTGAACTTTGGACACGAGATAACTCGAACATTAAACGCTCAGCTCTGCGATAACTCTTTTTGCCCTTGCCATCCCTAGACGCATCATCAATCGTGTCTTTCATTGCCTTATAGCTTTCTGCAACAATTTGCTCACGCTCATGAATAAAGTTATCTTTTTCTTGAGATAGCTTTTTATAGTCCAGCATCTTAGGTACATGCTTTTGAATCATATCAACCAACTGATTACGCGTGAACGCCTGCGCTGTCCAGCCAAGACTTGGTGTGCCGCTTATCCTTGTGAACATATCCTTAAGCGCTCTTTCATCTGCGGGTGTGTTGACTGGGGTGCTGCGGCTGAATTTGATGTTGTCGTTGCTTCGGCTAAAGTCACCGTTGTTTTCTGTTGCTGATTTGATTTGGGCATTATGACCAAGCGTTACAAAAATATCTGATGGCGGCATTTCTTCATCACCAACATTATCTTCAAGATTACGTAATATTAAACCATCATTACCTTTTCCTCTAGCAAGGTGCGCCAGCATGTTAGTTGTGTGGCTTTTCCCATCATAAGCTATGCTCATCCATTGGCCCCCTTGGGCATCTGTTTCCAATGGTTTTTTTATACGTAAGAACAGTTCTTGTAACACAGGGTCGTTACCATCAGCACCATCGTAATCATCTTCTGAATATGTTTTAGCAACGTCTTTGTTGGATGTAAAAAAAGAATGTTGCGTTGTGGCGTTAATGATTCCCCCACGAGTAGAGCCATGATAAACCACCAAAGGTTCACCATTTTCGTCAACGACTTTTGAAGCATCGTTATTGACTTTTCCTGTAAGTTGGCCTAAAGTTATCTTGCGTCCCGACGGTGCGGGGTAGTTCGTTTGACTTAGGTCAGATTGAGACCGGGATTTTCCAACCGTACCGCCGAGATCAACCTCACTAATCTGATGGTAATAATAACCTCGCCCCCTTGCTTCATCCTTAACAATATCAACAACGATTCTGACTGAATTTAATTTACCGTCAATATCCACTACAGAATAATAAGTTTCATAGCCTTTGATGTTGGGCTTGTTGTCCAGTTTAGTATTTTCTTCATACCCAGCATAAGCAGACTTACTTATCATTTCTGGTAAAATTGCGAATAATCGTCTTGATTGAGTATTGCGATTTTTAAGCGCAGCCTCAATCCCTCCAACAAAGAACCCTATTTTGTTGCCTGTTTGTATATTGGTGACTGGTTCTTCTGTTTTAAATTTGCCTTTAAGATAGCGACGTATAGCCGCAGTATCTTTTAAATCAGGCATATCAGTGTCATCAACTAGCTTTATCGGTGTCATTTCCATATCAGGATTATACAACCAATCCCCGAACCACTCCTTAAACTTAGCCGTCCTAACCTGAGCATGTTGCATAGCATTAAGGTTAGAGGGCTTGCCATTAGGCGCTAGTAGTGGCTTATTTCCCCCGCTTAATTTAACCCCTTCATTCTCC
>Ga0114964_10000822_pt1 | contig 23155 bp, 19 predicted proteins | sample C_131016_MF_Meta_FD_92638 | JGI IMG/M metagenome (GOLD analysis project Ga0114964, IMG submission 92638) | Freshwater microbial communities from Lake Croche, Canada to study carbon cycling - C_131016_MF_MetaG | ecosystem: Environmental > Aquatic > Freshwater > Lake | place: Lake Croche, Canada...
AGCAAGTGCGGTGTTCCATGCGTACACAGCAACGGGGAAATTGAATGCTGAAATAATTACGACCACACCGAGTGGATGCCATGTTTCGGCAAGACGGTGACCCGGACGCTCGGAAGGCATTGTTTTGCCGAATAACTGTCGTGACTGTCCAACGGCTAAATCGCAGATGTCAATCATCTCTTGAACTTCACCACGAGCTTCCGAAGTAATCTTGCCCACTTCGGCGCCAACAACCACGGCCAAGTCATCCTTGTATTCGGTCAGCAATTCGCCCCAACGCTTAATGAGCGCACCGCGAACAGGGGCAGGAACATCGCGCCATTGAATGAATGCATCTGCAGCACGTGTGATCGCAGCCTCAACATCAGCAGCCGAATGAGTCAAAGTACTAAAAATTGTTTCGCCAGTAACTGGAGTGGCAACTGGTACATCACCTTTCCACGCGTTGACATCAACGCCGATGCGGCTAAGTGCTGCTTCAAGTTCCGTAGTGATTTCTTGTGTTGCTGGCTGGACGCTCATGTCATTCCTCTTTGTGGGTGGCGTGCGCCTCAAGCGGTAGCCACGTTGCTAACTCCATTTTGCCCGATAAGTTGACACTCAACTGCACGGGTGTGCCCCTTGATTGTGGTGACTTTGGGCTCAGGCCTTAAACGGTGTGGGGCATGCGGCAATCTTCGGCACGCCCATGCGTGCAATCACACTGCCAGGGCATGGGTGAGTTGATTGGGCGATTCCGGCATCACCTGCAACGGACAAGAATATGAATGCGTCTTCGATGGTGAAACCCCACTGATCAACGAGAAGTTTGGCGGCTTCTTCGCAAGCAATTTTGATGGCCTCGTTCAACGTGCCGCCAGATTCGATTGCACCGTGCGTGTACCAATGAGTCGCCGTTTCAGTGACAGGCCAGCCTGCTGCCCGATTTTTAATCACTTCGACCTTTATTCGCCCGGTACCACCAATTTCAACACCAGTGCCAGAAATCTCGCCGTCACCCATTGACGCGTGCATGTCACCGATTGACAGCATCGCGCCACTTTGGAAGACCGGCATGTGAACAGTCGCGCCGATACCGTTCATGCGGTCGTCCATATTGCCGCCATGCCGCCCGGCAAGGAATGTTGAGATGTCGCCAGACTCAGGTGCAACGCCAATGACGCCAAACATTGGGCGAGTAGGGAAATGCACACGATCATTCATCGTGATGACGCCGTCTTTGACATGGAAGATGCGGGTCTGTGGCGCCGCAACCTGGTCGATGAGTTGTCCCCACTCGGGGATGATCATTCCCGCGCCAATCGGTCCGGGCTGGATATCGAGCAACGTGACAGCCAAAGTATCGCCAGGTTCTGCCCCGTTGACAGCAATTGGCCCAGTTGCACTGTTCACGCGGTTCAGGTCCAAGCTGGCAACCGTGTCGGATTCACTGGTGACCTGCCCAGTGAAGCAATCCCAGGTCTCGATATCAACAATTGACCCTGAATTCACTGTGATCGTGGGCTGAGCCGCCGAATTAAACGACCAGACGTGCGTGTCGCGGGACAGTTGAAATTGGGACTCAGCCATGATTCTCCTCAGATTTACTACCCCTATATATTGTGGTCATTTATGGAATTTCGCTCATTTTCGTCTATATCTAGTGTTTTGTGCCATAGCAAGGCATATTTGCTTAAAAATTGGCGACAATTACTGACTAATAACTAGCAGAACTTCAGGCGAACACATCTATAAATGCGCCATAATCGGCAATAACGTTCTTGTGGCCGTCCCGAGGTGCGCAGGAAAACAACTAGGAGATATCTAGATGAATGACACAGATAAGAAGCTCAAGAAGAGCCTGGGCATTTTGGAAGTTATTGGTATTTCCATTGCTCTGATGGCGCCTTCGATGGCTGCCAACATCAACCCACAGGGTCCTGCAACTATCGTCGGTCGCGCCGTTCCTTTGGCATTCTTGATGGCATTCGTAGGTGTCCTGTTCGTGAGCTATGGCTTTATCCGCTTAACCCAGCGCTTCAACCACTCAGGTTCGATGTATGGCCTAGTTGGCAAGACACTTGGTCCACGTGCCGGTGTTGTCGCTGGTATCTCGCTACTGTTTGCTTACATCTTCTTTATTGGTTTCTGCTTCAACGTGACAGGGCGTTTTCTTGTAGCAACTCTGCAGGAACTCAAGATTTGGAATGGTGAAATCGATCCGCTGGCCTTCGGGTTTGGCCTTTTGGCGCTTGCGGTATCAATCGTCGTTGCAATTCGTCCCGTAAAGCAGGGAACACGTACCCTTTTCTATATCGAAGGTGCAACCGTCGTATTGATTCTGATCACAGCAATTATTATTCTCGTCAAAGTTGGAACCGGACATGCAACACATGGCCAGGTTATTACTGCTGATGTATTTAAGCTACCTACCGGAACCACTACAAGTGCTGCATTCCTTGCAGTCGTCTTTGGCTTCCTGTCGTTCGCAGGTTTCGAAGCCGCTATCACTCTCGGTGAAGAGGCACACGCGCCAAAGAAGGACATTCCAAAAGCACTTCTTTGGTCAGCACTTCTTGTTGGTGCCTATTACGTATTCGTGACATCTGTTGAAGTTATTGGTTTTGGTACCGATGAAGCAGGAGTCAAGGCATTCACTAGTTCAGCATCGTTACTTGGTGACCTAGGTACAGAATTCATTGGGTCGTGGATTGGTATTCTCATCACATTTGGTGCAGCAATTTCAGGTTTCGCCTGCTTGCTTGCCTCAGTACTTGCAGCTGCTCGCGTTCTGTTTGCTCTTGGTCGCGATGCTGACATTAAAACCTTCTCAAAGGTGTCAGACAAAAATGGCGTACCTACAACTGCTGTATTTTGGGTTGCCGGTATTTCGTTGGTCACTATGAGTGTGTGGAAGTTTATCTACAACGCAGGTTCGTTCGATATCTTCTTAGCTACCGGCACCATCGGCACGGTATTCATGCTGATTGCTTACAGTTTGACCACAATTGGTTCAATTCGTTTTGTGTTCTTCTCAAGCAAGAAGCATGCGCCAGCCTATGAATTGATTATTCCTGTTATTGGTTTCGTGGTCCTTGCGTACACCATTTACAAGAATGTATGGCCGATTGCACCAGCAGGACCACCACGTGGATATGTTTTGACCGTTCTTGCTGTTGAAATCATTTCAATCGTCTTCGTAATTGCTGCCGGTGGATTTGCTCGCAAGATGGGTGAGCGCCTGACGAACGACGAAGGACTGGTCGAAGTCGATGTCTAGTCCTTGGGGTAACTACACAGTTGTCGACCTGACACTTCCGTTAGGTCCTGACACCATCATGTGGCCAGGTGCACCAGCACCTTCCGCAGATGTTGCCGTAACTGTGCAGCACGATGGTTACTTTGCTCGTCTTGTTCACTTCTTCGAACACAGTGGAACGCACGTTGATGCGCCAAACCACTTCGTTGAAGGCAGCGCAGCTGTGACGGATCTGCCTTTGCAGACCCTGATCAGCCCAGCGGTGATGATTGATGCGTCGGCAGATATCAATGGAAATGGCGATGCAGTTCTTGAACTCTCTACTGTTCTTGCGTGGGAAGAAAAGAACGGCGCAATTCCAGAAGGCTCAGTCGTGCTCCTTCGCACGGGTTGGGAAGATTACTACGAATCAGAGCCAGAAAAGTATGGCGCTGGTCCGGATGGTCTTCACTTCCCAGGCTTTGGTGCAGAAGCAGCTACCTACCTTGTCGAGACTCGCAAGGTTGCAGGTATCGGTCTAGACACACTTGGTATTGATCGCGGTGTCGATGCGGACTTCCCAGTCCACGCACACGTGACCTTGCCGCGCAATGTCTGGCACATCGAAAATCTGACAAACCTCAAGAGCCTGCCAGCCACGGGTGCACTGGTATTTATCGGTGTTCTCCCGCTGGTTGATGGATCGGGCAGCCCTGCTCGTATCTTGGCTCTGATTCCAGGCAAGTAACGCACGTTAAAAGCGCGCCCGCCAGACTCCGGTTTGGCGGGCGCACTTGTGCGTTAGGTAAGGCTTTAATTTCTGACATGCCGAGTTACACCTAGCGCAGTAGTGTCGGCTTATTACCGAGTGGAGGCATGATGTCGAGAGCGGTTATTGTCATCGGTTCAACAGATGTTGGACGACGAACGTGCGATGCGTTGCGTGTTCGTGGAGTTGAAGTTCTCCATTTAGCAAACCCATCTGATGCCGAACTTTACGATTTGTTGCAAGGTGATGTCATTGGCGTTGCTGTCATGTTGCACAACGATATTGAAGCGCTACGTTATTCGCTTGCTATCGAACACATTAAGCCAGGTATCCGCCTTTTTGTGGCAATCTTTGATCGCAGTGTGCGACATGAAATGGAACGGACAATTCCAAACTGTTTCGTTGCATCGCCCGCTTACGTTTCGATCCCGTCGATCATTGCTGCTGCACTATTGCCAGGACACAGTGCAGTTGTGCGACTGACCGCGACAAAGAACGTTTCGTGGGAGCTCACAACAATCGACGAAGACAATGTTGCGCATGAAAAATTTGAGGTGCCATCAAAATGGCGACGGCAACGCTGGCTATCAATCGCGAAGGGGCAACTTCGATCATATGATTCTGCGTCGCTGGCGCTCCTCGGTGGTTTAGGTGCGCTTGTTGCTACGTTAGTGACAGATATTTTTATTCTGCAGCGCCATGATTCACTGTCGCATGCGTTCTATTCAGCTTCTGCGGTAATTTCTGGAGTCTCGGCTCCCGAGCTGCCAAAGGAGAATTGGCAATTCATCCAATCTGGGGCATTCATGTTGCTCACTGTGATTTTTATGGCTGTCTTTGGTGCAGGCATGGTTAATCATGTTCTGACTGGTCGCCGCGCTGGCTTAGTGGGGCGTCGTGTCATTCCGCGTAGTGGTCACATTGTTGTTGTGGGCCTTGGGCAAGTCGGTGTTCGTCTGTGTAAAGAATTGTCACTGCTGAAGGTGCCGGTTATAGCAATCGAACAAGATGCAAGTGCGCGCGGAGTCTTCTTGGCGCGAGATTTGAACATTCCAGTGATTATTGGAAACGCAAGTGACGTGCGCACACTTAGACGTGCGCAGACAGAAAGTGCGCGAGCAATTCTCGCGATGGGTTCCGATGAACAAGAAAATATCGCAGTCTCGGTTGCAGCACGCGCAATTTCACTGGATACACCGATTATTTTGCGAGCAGGGAATAACGACGCAATTGAGGAAACTCGGTCGCTGTTCGCCATCGGCGTTGTCACCGATGTCAATGGCTTGACAGCTGCATTTGTGACCGAGTCACTTCTTGATAAGCCTCCACTTTTGGTGGTGCCGCAGGCTGAAGAAATTGCAACGATAAGTTCTGACTTTGTCGTATCACGTCAGCCAGTTCCCGGACGTTGTGTGTGCTTCGCGCAATAGCGCTTAGCCAGGTGGGTCTCGGTTCCCACTAGAGTGAAGTCACGTTCATTTATCGGAGGTTCACATGAAGGTTCTCGTAGTAGGCGCATCTGGCTTAATCGGTGCTGGGGTAGCAGATGCCCTGTCCGTTAACCACGACGTCATCCGTGCTTCACGATCAAGCGCAGTATCCGTAGATCTCACCAAGCCAGAATCAATCGCTGCCATGTATTCGGCTGTTGGCAAAGTTGACGCTGTTGTGTCATGCGCAGGTAAGGTCACCTTTAAAACTGTTGAAGAGATGTCGTTTGCCGAGTACCGCGACAGTGTGATGGATAAGGCTCTCGGTCAGGTTGAACTGGTTCGCCAGGGAATCGAATACGTGAATGACAGCGGATCGTTCACCTTGATCACTGGAATCCTTGGTCGCGAAGCTATCCAGACAGGCACAGCCGCGGCGTTGTGCAATGGTGCCCTTGAAGCGTTCACCTACACTGCCTCCATTGAACTTCCACGGGCTATCCGCATCAATGCGGTCAGCCCAACAGTTCTTGTTGAAGCAACTGGCTACCACGCGTACTTCCCAGGATTCGCTCCTGTCACATTGGCCGAAGTTATCGGCGCTTACGTAAAATGTGTCGAAGGCTGGTCCACTGGTTTGGTGCACAAACTCGGCTAGACTTTTGTCAAATGCGTGTGCGCGCAACGATTAATTTAGGAATGTTTTATGCGCTTGCGTTTTTTGTTTTTGGTTGCTCTGACGTTCGGCGTACTCGCAGTTTCATTGCCTTCGTCGGCTGGAACTATTGCGAAAACATCTTGCACATCTGTTGGGGCAAAAAAAGTATCTGCAGGGCGACTGTATACCTGTGCTAAGTCCGGTGCAAAGAAGCAGTGGAACGCTGGAACGAACTGCCCGTCAACTATTTCTATCCTGACATTGTCAAATGTGACCTATGCGTGTAAGCAATCAGGAAACCAAAAACTATGGAAGGTCGCAGTTACACCTGCTGCTCCGACACAGCTGGCAGTAACTAATGGTGACGGTCAGGTAACAGTGCGTTTTACCGCGGGTGTTCCTGGCGATGGACCGGTTACTAATTATCAGTTCAGCGTTAACAACGGCGTGTCATGGGTGTCGTTTCTTCCGACAAAGACGGTCAGCCCCGTGGTCATCTCTGGCCTCAACAACGATGTGACTTACGCGATCAAACTGCGCGGCATCAGCAAGTATGGAATCGGTAACGCTTCGGTTGCAGTGTCAGGTAATCCCGTTGCCGCACCTGTTGCTGTTTCACAGGCAACTATTCGACTTGTTGCACCAGATGTCACTGATGAATTCACAGCCAATGACGCAGCAGACATGTCGTACTTTGTCGACCACAGTTGGTTTGTTGCTGGCAGCCAATACTTCTTTCGCGCAGCAGTAGCAAGTGCGCCGATTTCATTGACTTACGAAGCGCGCAATCAAGACGGAGCGCTCATCACAAACCATGAAATCTTTCTCCGTGTTAATCGCGCAAACTCAAGCTCAAATGCAAAATTTTCAACGTCGGTTGGCGGGGTAAATGGTATGCAGAGTGGTGCAGGTACTGATTCTGCTCGTATCCCGGGAATGACAGATGTTCATGGGCGCGTCACCTTCACTTTTTCGAACTCGGATGCGCTTGCCAGTGCCCCTGATTTCCCATTGGGCGTGTCATTAAATGCCCTTCGCGGTTCGGGAAAAATCATTGGACAAGTTGCCCCGATGGTCGTGCCCGATGGAAAGACCACGACAAGCTTCAACGAGATGGATCAGATTTCAGATGTCCTAAACCTGAGTTTCTTCAAGGAACCAGTAGTGCCAATTGTTGAAGATCCGAATGTTGATTTGAAACCGATTATTGATGGACATGTCATCGGAAATCAACTCTGGAAAGATGCATTTACTGGAGCTTCGGGCACAGCACCGTCCACGAGCAACTGGATTCGTCGTTACTGCGGCCAGACTGCAGCAAATGGTGGTGGCTCGTGCTACGGCGGCGAGCGCCAGCACTACATTCCTGAAGCTTCGAAGCTCGATGGCTCTGCTTTAGGTAATTTGGTCATTACAACAACGCATTTGGCCAGCGCGAGCACGGATAATTGCGGAGCAAATTGGAAATCGTGCGACTTCAACAGTGGACGGCTGGATACCCAGGGAAAGGTGTCCTTCCAGTACGGCTACATTGAGGCGCGTATTGCTACGCCCGTTGGTGGTGGTAACTGGCCAGCATTCTGGATGTTGGGGGACAACATCAATGACGTATCTTGGCCAAACTGTGGCGAGATGGACGTGATGGAGGGCAAGGGTGCCTTCCCTACGTTGACGACTGGCGCATTGCACTATTCGACTGACATCACCAACTGGGAGGCGCACTCCTACAACGCAGAATCTTTTGATGACGGGCGCGCGATAACTGGCAGATACCACCGTTATGGAATTGCCTGGTTGCCCGGAAGTGTGACGCTTTATGTCGATGGTGTTGCGTTCCTAACTCGCACGCCTTCAACTCTGAACCCTAACGCTTACACGAACTCACCGGGCACCGCCCAGTGGCCATACACCCAACCGTTCTTCCTGATTCTCAACAACGCAATCGATTCGCCGCTAGACGGTAATGGTGGATTCGGCGGACCGTACGACGGTTGGCCTACATCACAGATGAAGGTTGACTGGGTTCGTGCCTACCAACTTGATGGGCAAGGTACTGTTACTCAGCATTGAGCAGACTTAGGAGTTTATTGACCTGAGGTACTGAAGATTTCGAAGCCGTACGGACTCAGCGATTGCCGAACGGCATTTCCAAACTTTACTGTTTTACTGTTGCTAAAACGTTTGTAAGTTTTGGTCTGCAATCCAGTTGTGACGGTTGCTGATTGATTAGATCCGGAAATGTTCATCACGACAATGACTGAGTTAGTACCCTTCAGGCGTTTGAAGGCGACGACTTTTGGATTGTTCGTGGCGATGGCTCGCATCTGACCACCGAATGACCCATTCCATAATGCGGCGTTTCGAGTTTTTAGGCTGATGAGCTTTTTGTAAAAAGTGGTGCAGGTCGAAGTTGTCCAAGTGATGGGATCATGTTCAAAGAATGCGAACCGATGGTTGTAGCAAATTTCTTGGCCTGTATAGATCATTGGTATTCCAGATGCGGTAAAAGTCAGAGCCGCAGCTTGGCTTAGTCCAGATCCCATTCGACTCATCTCAGTGGCTCCAGCGTTCAAGTCATGGTTTGTCACGTAGTTCATCGGAATTGCACCACTTGGGTACCAACTCGCACGCCGGCTGATCTGATCTTGCAAAGTTGTTTTTGACGCCGTGCCGTGCGCGACACTTTCCATGTAGCCAGTCAAACTTCCGTCGTAATTCGACAAGAAAGCATTCGTCAACAAATCTGTATGGTCCCAATCCTCAGCAAGCCAGTACACAGATTTCACCGCATTGATTTCCTTGGCTGCCCGATTCCAGAATGACGTTGGCACCATAGCTGCCGCATCGGCCCGAAAACCATCAACACCTTTTGACTGGACCCAAAACTTCATGGCCGCGATCATGGCATCTTGCATGTCTGTATTGCTGTAGTTCAAATCAGCGACATCAGTCCAGCTGCTATTGGGCGGGATGATGTTGCCATTGTTGTCGTGGGTATACCAATCAGGATGCGCGGTGATCCATGGATTGTCCCAGGCTGTGTGGTTTCCGACCCAGTCCAAAATCACATGCATACCGGCACGATGAGCCGCAGCAATAAGTGCTTGGAAATCGGCCATGGTTCCGTACTCGGAGTTCACGCTCGTGTAGTTCGCCACTGAATACGGAGAGCCGAGACTACCCAACCTGTGTGGAACACCAATTGGGTGAATGGGCATCAACCAGAGAATGTCCACGCCTAGTGACTTCAAGCGGGGGATTTGTGCGGTAACTCCAGCAAAGTTGCCTGCTTGACTAAATTGTCGAACATTGACTTCGTAGAGCACAGCATTCTTAATCCATGTTGGCTGATACGTCGAAGCAGGCTTGCCGATATCTGACGGGCTGAGGTAGGTACCTCCGTCATGACCGCGTAGCCAGACTTCTGCGCTGGTGCCCGAGATTGACACGAATCGATTACTCGCAATATCTTTCACCCAATCCACGGCATTGGTCATCACAATGAAACCAACTTGAGTGACTGGGTGGTCGTACGTCACTGTCAGCACTTTGCCGTACGAGTCCGTTGAGGTGAAGGCAAATTCTTGCCCGTTCTGCCCATCTTCCCAAACCCACATGTGCCAGGTATGACTGTCACCGATGGCCTGTTTGTAGTGGAAGGTGACTGTCGTTGAACTGGTGGCACGAGCCGGGGACTGCGAACCGACCGAAGCGCCAAGCATGATGGCCAGCAAGGCGGCAGTAATGACGCGCGTTACAGAAAATTGTTTGTGGCTCACGTCGCAATCGTAACGGGGTTGATGTCAGGTAATGCCGACATCACCCTATTCGCGGAGGCACAATGGACTTATGAGATCACAGACCACACCGGTTAGGTTGCTCTGTGGCTTCGTAGCCTTGGTCCTTTGTCAAACAGCTATCACTGTCGCTCAAAACGCACCGGCACAGGCGTACGCGCCAGTCACTGTTCGAATCAATGAAGTTCAATGTTCGGGTATCGGTCCCGATTGGATTGAATTGTTCAACACAAGTACGACAGCCAAGGCCGATATTTCAAATTTAATTGTCACTGACAACGTCGACAATGTGTGGGATACGAGTCACGTTGGCAGATTTCCTCGCGGAACAGTGATCGGGCCGCACAAGTACTTTCGATTCATGCATGGTTCAACATCGAAAACTTTCCCATTTGATATTGGTTGTGGCGGCGAATCAGTGACGTTCGGGCGGCTCATTGGCTTGCAGGTTGCTGTAGTCGATGCGGTCGCTGTTCCACCCGTAGCGCCGAACATCACCTGGTCACGCCTAGCCTCGGGCACTAATGGTTGGGGAGCGGGGGTTTCTACGCCAGGCACTATGAATAAGGCCGTTGCAACCGGGACATTGGTTGATCGATCTGCCTGGATGTTTGATCCGAATTTGGTTAAGCGCATTGATTTAGCACTGCCGAATGCCACAGTTGCAGATTTTGTGGGAGGAAATCCTGGTGACGTCTTTCAGCCAGGCACATTTTCACTGACTGCTAGTAATGCAGCTGGCGCGACAGTCCGAACCGTAGATTCAATGGCAGTAACGATTCGACTAAAGAAGGGTTACGGGTCGTACAGATCATTTGGCACTTTGGATGCACCTGGTAAGAGTTCGTTCAAAATTAAATTTAATGGTGCAGTGCCAGGTCAACGGCTGGATGGTCTTAAGAAACTGACATTGAACAACATGGTCCAGGACTGGCCTTTGGTGAATGAATGGGCGAGCTACACGCTATTCAGGGCTATGGGTGTGGATGCGCCACGGGTGTCGTTTACTTCCGTTTATATCAATGGAATTTATTGGGGATTTTATCTATCTCTCGAGACTTATGACGATGTGAGCTTGTCCTGGAAATATCCACAGACACAACACCTCTACGAAGCATTGTGGACAGATAAGTATCCCGATATCACTTTTGGGCGAACGTACAAGTCTTTTGAAATCGATGAAGGATCGCTGACCTCCCGAAATGATTTGCAGGCACTTGAAGATGCGCTTGATACAAAAGCCATGTCTTCGCCGGATGTTGCCCGAGTTCTAGATGTAAATGAAGTCGCAACGACAATGGCGATTGAAAATTTCATGGACCATTGGGATGGGTATACAAGTACTAGGGACTGGGCGCCTAACAATTACTATTTGCATAGTACAAATACTGGCGTCTTTCAATTATTGCCGTGGGGGACCGACCAAACATTTGGTGGTCGAATCGGCGATTACGCACATGCAAATGGAATTCTGTTTAAGAAGTGTGTTGCCGATGACTGGTGCCGAAGCTTGTATTACAACGCAATTGCTCGGGTGGCTGCCAAAGCGCAGGCGCTGGGACTAGGGACGCAGGCCGCATCGATTTTGACCATTCAAAAAAATGGAATTGACGCAGATGCAGCGGTTGGTCGTGGGCCGTCATTGTCGGATGCTGTTGGTGGTGCCAATGGCATCACGAACTACGTCGCCCAAGCGGCCAATGATTCCACGTCTTTCCTGAACGCCAACGCAACAGGGCTATTGCGCTTGCGCGCAGTCAAGTCACTACCCAAGGGCGCTTCGCTTTCGGCAGTTCACCTAGGTGCATATTCTGATGTACCCGGAACGTATAAATATGCGCCGGCGCTCAGATCCAAACTCAAGTCTGGCCGGATTCAAGTCACCGTGACTTTTACCCCAACTTATCCCGCGCATTTTCAGAAGCGCGTTGGGACTGCCAGCATTCTGGTATCGCGCTAGTACTTTTACGTTCCCCAACAGGTAAGTGTCTGCTCGGCTCTATTTACGTACGGGAATTTGAATCTCATTACGTCGCAAAAACCATGGCGTTATGGGTGGGTTGAAGCGTGCGAATCGTGCTGGACCCACAACTTGGTAATCCAGTAAGCGCGCAGCGCTGGTCAATTTTGCAAGACGTTCGTTATAAAGCGATTCCGACCAGCGTCCGGAAAATTTGTCCACAATGACTAGTTGCTCAGGGATTACTCGAAGCTTTACTGCGGAATCATTTGGTGTGGGAAGTTCTTCAACGCGCCTGTATTCGCCCGGCATAACAAAGCTCACGGTGTAAGTCGTAGTCCCCATGGTTTCATACCGTGGTTCTGTCAGCGGGATTTGTAACGCTGCTTCTTGAATGACAGGACTTGTCATGGCAATTTTTCCCGCAGTGTGGTTAGACCCAGTGATGTAGTTGAACAGCGGTCGAAACGCCGCACTACCTGCATTATCAAACTCGCTGACAGTGGTGAACTCTGCTACAACACAGGTGTGATAGCGGCGGATCTCATAGGTTCCGTCATTCTTAACTACGTCATAGCGCTGTTGCTCAGTCACATCTTCACAGTAACCATTATTCGGTTCCTGACCTAGTAAATTCGCTCCGAGCGCAACACGCATGCTTAGTTGGCATTTTGACAGAATTGTCAGCATTAGGACTTAACCTGACAACATGAGTAACAATCAAAATACCGATAACGCTGCCAAAAAAGCATCTTGGAGTTTTCATCCAGGTGTTCGAAGTGATGGCCAACTCACGATTGGCGAACGTGCTGCTGATGCAATGCGTAATGGGATGGGCTCATGGCCATTTGTTTTTGGCGCATTCGTGTTCCTTGGCATCTGGATGGGATTCAATGGCCATGGCGGCTTTGATCCGTTTCCGTTCATTCTGCTCAACTTAGTGTTGTCTTGTCTGGCAGCGATGCAGGGAGCAATCTTGTTGATTGCTGCTAAGAGATCGGATCAAATTTCCGCCGAGCTTGCGCAGCATACTTATGATGTGGATCAAGAGACCTTAGATTTAACTCGCAAAATTGAGGAATTAACTATGCAGGTGCATACGCTCACGTCGGCGGTCTATGCGCACATTGGAGCCGATGGCTCTAAGACTCCTGGGTAGGTGACAGCTCGCTGTGTGGAACTGCCACCTCCTGAGGCTTGCTACTTCTTAAGACTTGCTACTTCTTGAGGTATGCCTTGAGAGTTTTGCCTGATGTTGTGGTGAATTTGACGTAAGCGGTTGTTACTGACCCGGTGACATCTGTTGGTGCTTCAGGGTCAGAAAGTTTGACACATGTGGGTGTCGTTGCGCCGACCTTTGCGGCATTCAAGTTCATCGTCTTTTGTCCGGCAGCCCACAGCTGAATCGACTTGAGATTCTTAACCGTGCTCGACTTAATCGTGTAGCAAATCTGTTGCTTGGCAACGTTGACGCTGATTGTGCCTTTGGCAGATCCAAGTGCGTTGCTAGCACTGTAGGTATAACTAGGAGATGCCGCCATTGCTGTTGTTGCACTGAGTGCAATTGCCGCAATCGCAGTTATCGCGGTAACGCTGATTTTCCTGATTTTCATGGACGTCCTTATCGAATCAATATCCGGTCGTTATGGCCGCATGTCTTAACTGTGCCAACCGTCGATGCAAGGGAAGTCCAAGTTAGTGTTTGCTTCAGGTAAATTCCTTGCAAGGAGGTTGAAGGCGAAAATTCCGATTATTCCTGACTAAGTCTTTACTGATAAAAACGGGGATAGCCATGGAATCTTGACATTTTGTGGTGGGCCATTCCGGTAGTGCTTGGAACTTGGGCGCTGTTGGTTGCAAACGGATTTCAAAGAAAGCGTTCTCAGTAAGTAGTGACCTTTGGAATGACGATTGCGGCACGCAGCTGAGCGGTGAAAAAAAGAGTTTAAGTATCTTGGTTCGTTGCTGGTGGATCGATCTTCGAACCTTGTTCACGGTTCACGTATGCGCGCCATTCTCGTAGGCCCGCATCATTGGGGTCGTCTTGCTCGGGTTCACGAATTGTGGGATTTTTCCGTTCCTGGTTGACGCGCCAGACCATCCAGATTGTGATGCCACCGAGGACGGGCCATTCCAGGACGTACGACCAACTTCGTTGGTTCCCACCGCGCGCGCGACCATATTCAACCCACGTCATAAAAATACAGAAAAAAATCCCGAAGAGAATTAGCCGACTCCAAAATCGATCGCTACGCGGTGGCTTTGGTTTCCCGGACATGCTCACAGCCTATTGTCCTGTTCTGCAAACCAGACTTCATTAAATTCTTCGCCTCGACGTTCCTCGTTAGAGAACCACTTCTGTACGGCAATCGCAAGCCAGATGGCATCCACAACCATCGCCAGTGCCCACATCAAGGCACCAGCGAGCTGCTGTTCATGCAAAGCCTGTGCGGTTGGAAGTGTTGATAGAAATTCTGGATAGATGGTTTCCTTTTGGATGTAGATAAAGAAGCCGATCATTGTTTCCGGAACCATCATGGCAAAAAGTGAAAACACTCGATGGGCATGCGACATGTTCTTCGTTTGGGCGGGACTGCCAAGAATTGGCGCGAAGTAAATGTAGCCAACCCAAATTTGAAGCAAAATCGATATGCATTGCCCGACAATCCCAAACTTATAGACAGTCTCAATGCCGATTGGGGAGTGGAAAAAAATCAAAACAGCTACGAATGCACACCAACGTGGTATCGCTCGGTCGGCAAATGAGACGGGAAAGTTGTCGAACGTTACTTGTTCGACTCGATCAGCTTGGCTGGCCTTGGAAAGGATGAACAGGGGAATGAGTCCCATTGTGAGGAATAGTTGCGCTACAAAATTGATCGGCAGGCTGTGCATTTGTCCGAGGAAAGTGGCCGACCAACCGAGTGCCAACAGCATGACAACTGCGTCAGTCCAATTCCTAGGGCGCAATTTCCTCAGCATTCTGATGACACTACCCCTGGGATACCGACCGTTTTGTTGTGTTTTAGGTAAATTATTCGAAGTTCCCGAATTGTGGCGCAATTCCTGATAGACAGAGGTAATTGAAACTTCGGGGTTTCAGCGGAGGGCTGCAATGAAGCGGATTCTAGGAATTGCCAGTTTTGCTGGCTTCGCCGCGCTATTTATTGGTTTAGTTGCGTCGTACCTATCAGTTCAGTCGACTCCAGCACCAGTGTTGGCTGCCCACGTCGAAGGCGTGGCCACCACGACGCAAGGTGTTATGCCGCATGCGTACTTGGAATTGAATACATACCCAGACGGTGAGGTATCGACAAACTTCAATTCGAACCATTCCCCGCATGCGGGTTGGGTCAGTTACGGACCAAGCACCACGCTTCAGGTTCCGGCACATTCTCTCGTTACCATCACTATCACCAATTACGACGGTGGAGAAGTACTGAATAACGATTTCTTTGCAACAGTCCGTGGTGTTGAAGGCCCAGCGATCATGAATGGCAAACCGTTTACCTCGGTTCCACCAGATCACGTCGGACATACGTTCACTATGCGACCTGCTCCAGCAAACATTAACTCGGACTTGTTCATTAATGTTCCCCTGCAGGCGGTTCCCGATGAAAATCTGCCTGAGTCGGGATACACCACAAAGCCAAACGTTGTGACATTTTCATTTATGGCAGGTGAACCAGGAGAGTACTTCTGGAACTGTGAATATCCATGCGGTGACGGCACATACGCCAAGTTTGGTAACGTAATGTCGGCAATGCGTTACATGGCAGGAACGTTGACAGTGGTATGAGTTCAGCTCCAGTATCGACACGCATTCGTCACTTCACCAAGCGAGCCTACGTTCGCCACGTATTCCTCCTCTGGATTTTATTCACGGTCTTAGTCGCGCTTTTTGCTCCGATTCAGTCCAAATTGATGGGGCCGATCGCATCAACACAGATGGCTGTGGTCCAAGAAACCATGACACTGTTCACTCTGATAGCCGCGCCTGTTGCCGGACTCATTTTTGCAGTCATCGCTTACAGTCTTTTCGCTTGGCGGAGCAAAGGACCTGAAGCGCCGATTTCTGAAGGAACCAACAGTCGCGGAAACGGTCCCACAACTGTGGCGTGGATGTTGGTCTCGAGCATGCTGTGTGTATTCCTACTTATTTGGGGTCTGGCCGAAATGGCCGGTGGGCAAACTGCCCGTGGCGCAGAACGCGCACGCGTCATCAACGTCGTTGGCAATCAGTGGGTCTGGAACTTTGATTATGTTGAAGATGGACCTGTTCGTTCGCAGGTGCTTTACCTTCCAGTTAACGAACCTGTTCTCTTCCATGTCACTTCTGTCGACGTCAATCACTCATTCTGGATTGTTCAGATGGGTGTAAAAGTGGATGCTAATGCAGGTGTTATAACCGACATGCGTGTCACGCCTACATTGATCGGTGTTTACGATATTCGGTGTGCTGAGTTATGTGGGCTGAACCATTCAGCAATGTTTACCAAAGTGCATGTCGTGTCCAAGGCTGATTATGCGGCTTGGATTTCCAGTAACGGAGGTCAGCAGTAATGTCGCACGCAACAGATGTCGTACATGTACAAAAGCGCAAAGGCTTGATGCGCAAACTTAACGTAGGTACTGGACTTTTCTTTGGTGTACTTCTTGCAGTTATTGCTCACTACGTAGCTAAGCGTTTCATCCCGATGGACGAAACAGGCACTGTGTTCATGGATCGCGTGGTCATCACAACAATGTTTGGCTGGACGATTGGCTTTATGGCCGGAATTGGTGCATTTGTTGGTCCGTACCGATGGATGATGAACCGCGACTTAGACCACGACGACCAGATGTGGCTCGCTGGTAAGGATGCCGGTCTAGCTCGGTATTTCCGCTTCACAACTGACCACAAAGTTGTTGGCATTCAATACTTGGTCATCACTATGGTGCTCTTTGCTGCAGGTGGAACGATGGCCATGATGATCCGCACGCAACTAATGCATGCAGATTCAACATTTGTAAATAACACTTGGTACAACACGCTGGTTGGAATGCACGGCATCATCATGATCATCGCAACGATCATCATGGTCAGTGGACCATTCGGAAACTTCATTTTGCCAATCATGATTGGCGCCCGTGATATGGCATTCCCTCGGCTCAATGCGCTGAGCTTCTGGCTAATTTTTGCGGCTGTGCCGGTGTTGTTGAGCGCCCCATTCTTGGGCGGCATTTCAACAGGTTGGACCGCGTACGCGCCACTGTCGACACAGGCCCCTCCTGGCATGGACGCCTACATCATGACGATCATTATTTTTGCGGTTTCAAGTGCTGTTGCTGGATCAAACATCACCACCACAGCAATCACTATGCGTGCACGTGGAATGACGTGGAATAGAACTCCTATTTTTGTTTTTGGTGTAGTCGCAAGTGTCGGTGTCGCAATTCCGGCATTTCCAATGTTCATGGCCTCACAAATCTTTAGTGGACTCGACAGAACACAAGGCGCGGCCTTTTATGACGCGGCTAATGGAGGATCCGGTTGGCTTTATGCGAACCTGTTCTGGCTGATGGGCCATCCAGAGGTTTACGTTATTTTGTTGCCGGCCCTTGCAGCATTGCTTGAACTCACTCCAGTCTTTGCACGATCACCACTTTTCAGCTTCAACAGTGCTGTCGGCGGTATTGCAGGCATCACAGGTTTGAGCATGCTTGTGTGGGCACACCACATGTACGCCTCAGGTTGGGCCCCGGATCTCAACGGCCCATTTATGTTGACGACAGAACTTATTTCTATTCCGACTGGAATGTTGTTCTTGGTATTCATTGGAACAATCTGGCGAGGTCGAGTGTGGACACGCTTACCGATGATTGCTGTGTATGCCATGCTCTTCAACTTCCTGATCGGTGGCTTGACCGGTATCTACATGTCGGATGTGCCAGTTGATTATGCATTGCACGGTTCGATGTACATCACAGCCCACTTCCACTACACATTGATGGGTGGAGCTCTCACCGGCATGATTGGTGCGACGGCTTATTGGTTCCCGAAGGTTACCGGCCGCATGCTCAACGAACGAATCGGTATCCCGGCCTTCATCATCATGCAGGTTGGCTTCAACGTTACGTTCATGGGCATGTTCATGGTTGGACTTCAGGGTCAGCAACGACGTGTTGCGCACTACGACAAGTTATTTGAACATGGGAATTTTATTTCCACAATGGGCGCATACACGATCGGAATCGGCGCTCTCACCTTGCTTTATACCGTGATTTCCTCATGGCGTAGTGGCGAAATCGCTAGCTCCAATCCATGGGGGGCAAAGACACTCGAGTGGATGGTTCCAACGCCAGTTCCACTCGAAAACTTCGAAGTACTTCCAGTAGTCACGAGCGATCCGTATGGATTCGGTGGGCCTGACGCATACGACTTTGAATACCAAGAAGATCGTCGGTCACACGACGACCTAGAGACGGAGCTGGTGTAACGATGACTACGACTCATGCTCATACCCCTCATCACGAAAGTCCCGAGACCGTTGGTCGACGCGACCGCATGGGTGTATTACTTCTCATTGTTGCAGATCTAGCATTCGTACTTAGCCTTGTTTTCACGTGGTTTTACCTGCGCACACAGAACACAAATGACCATTGGATTCCAGCGGATGTTACAACCGCGTCACAGTCCGAAGGTTGGATTGTGACTGGTGTTGCTCTGGTCTCTGCTGCTTTGGCATACCTGGGGTTGCGGGCCATTCGTCAGAACTCACAAAAAGGTTTATTGGGATTTTTTACCTTGGCATTTGTCACGATAATTGCAGACTTAATTCTTCAATTACGCGCATTGCAGCATTACCCATTCCATATGAGTAATGGAACGTATGCCTCAACGATGATTGCGCTAGCTGGCGCGAACGTCTTTCACTTAGCGCTAACGTGCTTCCTCGGACTTGGAATGGTCAATCGAATTCGTCAGCATCGCTATACGTCTGAGGATCATTTCCATGTTGCAATAGTGACCTATTGGTGGATTTGGGTGTCGATAGCGTCAGTGATCACGTCTTTAACAACGATGGCAACTTACGCGTAACCTTAATTTGTGAAATATTCTGTTAAATACAACGTCGCGTTATGGACGCTCGTGTCAATTGGAATGCTCACATTTCTATTAATCACATCTGGTGAAACCACGCAGACAGTGCAAGCAGGAATAACTCCGGTGCCGACTGCAACATTATGGCTACTTCCGGTTTCCAGGTTGTTGAGCGATCTTGCTGCCGTCGCAGCAGTAGGTGGGTTTTTGGTCGGTGGATATCTGATTCCTTACCGGTCAGATGATCGCCCACAAAATATCGTGCCATTCGTTAATTGGTCGGTGGCAGCCCTTGGCACATGGTGTCTGGCTTTGGTGCTTCAAGGAATAGCGTCGGCTTCAGAGATTTTTGCCATTCCATTGATAAGGACCCTGGATCCTGTTCTGTTGAAAGCATTCTTTACGTCGTTTACTTCCAGTCGGATTTTACTTATTGAATTAATGCTCATCATGCTGATGTTGGCAATTGTGGCCACAGCGCAATCGCCGAAGTCGCTTCGACGTCTTTGCATACTCGCGCTTATCGCTGCATGTGGACCAGCTGTGTCGGGACACTCGGGAATTTCGGGTGGACACCAGTTAGCGTCATCATCTTTAGCAGTTCATCTTGTTTCGCTATTGCTTTGGTGTGGGGGATTGCTCGTCATTACTGTTTTTGCACATTGGATTGGTCCCAATCTCAATATTGTTATTTCCAGGTACAGTTCCTTAGCACTGTGGTGCTATGTCGGAGTCGGACTGAGTGGGTTAATTAATGCATGGATTCGATTAGGGACTTTCACACATTTACTTGATAGTACATATGGGCGGATTCTGATTTTGAAACTCGGACTTCTCGTCATTCTTGGAGAATTTGGATTACTACACCGCAGAAAGACAATGGTCCGCCTTGCTCGCGGAGAATCTAAGACGATTTTACGATTTGTTGTTGTCGAGGTCAGTGTCATGTTCGCTGCGATCGCGTCGGCAGTTGTGCTGGCACGTACTGCGTTTCCGATTCCAAGTACGTCAAAAGTTCCGACTGCGAGCGAATTGGCTCTTGGTATTTCAATTCCACCAGAACCCAACACTTGGCTTATGACAATCGGTTCATTCCAACCAGATTTGTTATGGCTTACGTTGTCATTTCTTGCGCTTGGGACGTACCTACAACTTTGCTCGCGCGTCGCATCATGGCCACGACAACGAATTGGCTGTCTAGTAAGTGCACTAAGTTTGTTGACCTGGGGAACCAGCGGCGGGATTGGTGTGTACTCACACGTGTTGTTCAGTGCGCATATGGTTCAGCACATGATCATGGTTCTTGGTGTCCCAGTCCTGTTGTATTTTTCCCGCCCATACGAGTTGATTCTCGAAGCGAGGCCTCAAGGCACTGACTATGAGGGACTTGCTGACTGGCTATCAGCCACTGAGTCTGGTCGATTCTGGCGGTTTGCCACACAACCCAAAACGGTAGTTTCCCTGACGGCACTTGGTTTTTGGGGAATCTACTTCACCCCAATTTTCCAACACTTAATGTCGTCTCACTGGGGTCACGTTGTGATGCAGAGCTATTTACTCGCATCAGGATTCCTATTTGTTTCCTGCGTGCTGGGCAATTCGCTGGCCGGTCCAGCTACGTCGATGTCCCAGATTCGAACGCTTCTTGTCACAGAACCGATCCATATCGTTTTCAGTTTGGCTGTCATGTTCTCGGGACACCTTATTGGAGCAGAAAGTTATGCTCGATTGCATCGTACGTATCGTCAAGATTTGCTCAGCGACCAACGTACGGGTGGAGTCCTGGGTTTGATTATTGGCGAAACTATTTTCTTATTGCTACTTGGAATTTTGCTTCGGCGTAAACGTATAGGAGGGTATTCAGGTTTAGAGCGCATCACCGTCAATCATCTGGCTGACTAGTTGACTTACGCGTTTGTCTGATTTGTCTGATTTTTCGAAGTATAAATTCAAATTGCGTTGAAATTATAGAGTGCGAAATACTCCCATTCCCTTAGGCTTTGGAATACACAAATCTATCCAAAGGAATTACTCAATGCGTCGACTTGCGGCTGCCATCACCTTACTTGTCCTAGCCATGTCTGGATTGGTATCAAGTCCTGCTAGTGCGACCGATAGTGGGCTTCAGTACGTCAACCGGACCACCGCTAATGGATTGGGTAGCAACCACGTACAGGCTGTTTATGTTGTTGGCAGCAATGTTTATGCTGCGACTGACGCTGGACTGAGCATCTCTACAAACGGTGGCACCAGCTTTACCAACGCGACGATAGCCAATGGCCTAGGCAGCAACGATGTCCGTAGCGTATTTGTCGTCGGCAATACTATCTATGCAGCAACTGCAGATACTACGTACGGAATCGGGGATACGCCACTTGGCGGCTTGAGCATCTCCACGGATGGCGGAGCACATTTCACCAACAAGAACATGGCTGATGGACTGGGCAGTTCAGATGTTAATGCAGTGTTCGTCGACCAGAACACAATTTACGTCGGTACCTCCGCTTCCAACCGAGCCATCGCTACAGCCCCCGTCACTTCAATGTCGATCACCTCAAACGTCGTGACCCTGACCACATCAACCGCCCACGGGCTTGCTGTTGGGTCAATCGTGACTGTAAGTGGTGTCGATAACACTGTGGACGGCATTTACTCTGTTACTGCCGTGCCGTCGAGTACGCAGTTCTCGTACGCAAAGACTGTTGCGGACCGCGCGACCACTGCTGTCGACCCGTTGTACAGCGCAGCCGTACTTAAGGTTTCCGGCGGCTTGAGTATTTCCATTAATGGCGGGAGTACTTTCACCAACTACAACAGCACTGCGCTGTGCGGTTCCGTTAGCTGCACTAGTGTGCGCGGAATCTACGCCAGCGGTTCCAATATCTATCTCGCCACAAGTAACCATTTGGTTTATTCAACAAATAGTGCAAAGAATTTCACCAATGCATCATTTGGAGAGTTGTCAGAGAAGGGGGTCTACGCGGATGGGAGCACTGTGTATGTCGCTACCGGGTTTGGCGTACAGTCTTCTACTAACAATTTTGCAACTGAACCCACCGGCGCTGGCGAAGCTGAAGGCCTCGGAAATCGTTATGTGACTGGGGTTTATGTGAATGGCGGAAAACTTTATGCCACAACGTGGGGAGGTTTAGGCATCTCAACTAACGGTGGAACGACATTCACCAACGACACGACCGAGAACTGTCTCGGCGACGATTCCGTTGCTGGGGTATTTGTCAGCAACGGCGTTGTCTATGCGGCGACCTACGGTGGTCTCAGCATCTCGACCGGGCCAGGCAAGGGTTGTCACAAATCGGGCGGTGGCAGTGGCACGCCGGCCAGCTCATCGAAAAAATCCCTTACATTGACGGTTGCCTTCGCAGCTGGCTCGTCCACACTTTCTGCTAAGGAAAAGACGAAGTTACTGCGCGCACTTGCCAATGTTGGCTCAAAAGTCACAAGGGGCACAATCGCTGGCTACGTTCAGCGCGATGGCAATAGTTCAAATGACAAGAAGCTATCTGCCGCCCGTGCCCGCGTCATCGCACGATTCCTCGCCGATCATGGCATCAAGGTTCACCTGGTGGCCACTGGTAAAGGTGCGCTTAATTCCAGCGAGGGTGCACGCAAGGCAGTTATCACACTGTCGTACACCAAGTAAGTCGAGCAACTTTCAATACCGTTAGGCCAATTGGTCAGACATACAGTCTTGCCACGACACAATCTTGGTACTGCCGTAGTTCATAGTTTTCGATTTGTCCGGCATTTTTGTACTTTTGTTCTTGGGTCATGATTTAACGTTACCCATAACCCATGGATTGAAACCGAGATTGCCTTCACAGCGTAATCGTTCCTACAAAATCGCTCAGCAATGGCGATTAGGCTTAGAAGAGAGATTTTTAATGCAGTATTTGGTAAACATTCAGGTAAATCTATGACTCAATCTGAGTATTGCTGTGAAATCGAATGTGAGAGATGAATCGGAGTACACGTGTCGCGAAAACAAGCTGCAATTTCAGTAGTTTGTGCTGCGCTAATCTCGGGTGGATTTACTTCTAAAGCTTGGGCAGATGTCCTTCCTGTGTTTGCATCTAACGGTGAAGTGTGCACGATTCTGGGGACTACAGGGGACGACATCCTTACTGGGACCGCTGGCGACGACGTTATCTGTGGCCTCGATGGTAACGACGCAATTAATGGCCTCGAAGGAAATGATTTCATCGATGGCGGTATTGGTAAT
>Ga0114964_10000823_pt1 | contig 23141 bp, 18 predicted proteins | sample C_131016_MF_Meta_FD_92638 | JGI IMG/M metagenome (GOLD analysis project Ga0114964, IMG submission 92638) | Freshwater microbial communities from Lake Croche, Canada to study carbon cycling - C_131016_MF_MetaG | ecosystem: Environmental > Aquatic > Freshwater > Lake | place: Lake Croche, Canada...
GCGCTGGTCCAAGCCGTTGCCACGCAATTTCGCCGCACCGATGGCGATCTCAAAGCCGTGGCTGTGGCCTTGTTCAGCCACGACTTGGCATGGCAAGAAAATCATCCCCCCAAATTCAAGCGACCCGAGGAATGCTTGATCTCGGCCCATCGCCTGATGCAAAAAAAAGTCATCCATATCGAAAATTCTGCCTATTGGGTGCAAACCATGGGACAAGCCTTGGCGCGTGCGCCTTCACCTCAAGGCTGGCCCGACCTGAGTGCGGATTGGCTCTCGCCGGATGCGGTACTCAAACGGATTCAATGGGCTGAACGTTATGGCGAGCTGCATGGCAAAGACTTGGACGCCAGAGACTTGATGCAGCAAGCTTTCGGCACCCACTTGAGCAACAGCACCGCGCAAACCATCGCCCGTGCCGAAAGTGGCGCCCAAGCGCTGGCGTTTGCCTTGGCCAGTCCAGAACATTTGCGGAGATAAGCCCATGACACGCTCAAAATTTTCGCGCCGCATGCATCTGCAACAACTGGCCTTGGGCGCTGGGCTCCTTGCCTCGGGCCTGCTGCCAGCCCGACTGAGCTTGGCAGCGCTGGGTGATCAAACTCTGTCGGAGCAGCGCTTGGTGGTGGTGCTTCTCAGGGGCGCCTTGGACGGATTGGCGGCTGTGCCCGCAACAGGGGATCCCGCGTGGGAGGCCCTGCGCGGCGGGACAGAAACACCCCCGGCGCTGCCATTGGACAGCACTTTTGGCATGCACCCCGGTCTGGCGCATTTGCACCGTTGGTATCTGAACAAAGAGCTGGCTGTCGTGCATGCTGTGGCCAGTTCTTACCGCGAACGCTCGCACTTCGATGCCCAGCAGCAGCTCGAGAGTGGCGGCGACCGGCCCTTTGTCTTGAGCACCGGTTGGCTGGCGCGCGCCCTGCAAGCCACCCCACATTCTGCGGTGGCCATGACGCCCGCCATGCCCTTGGCCTTGCGCGGTGCTGACCGCGCCAACACCTGGACGCCCAACCGCCGGCCCAACAAGTCGCAAGACACGCTCGAGCGCATCGCAGCCCTGTACGCCGACGATCTCCCCTTGGCAAGTGCCTTGGCCCAAGCCATGGCGCAGCAAGACAAGTCCATGGGTGCAGAATCTGCAACGGGTGCAGGCTTAACCGCTTTGGCCCAACACGCAGGGACCTTTTTGTCCGCACCCCGTGGCCCGCGCGTGGCTTGGCTCGAAGTCGGCGGTTGGGACACACACAGCCAACAAACAGCGCGCCTGGGCCGGATGCTGCCAGCGCTGGACGAAGCGTTGGCGGGTTTGCGTGAATCCCTCTCAGGGCATTGGGCCACCACCACGGTGTTGGTGATGACCGAATTTGGCCGCTCAGCGGCCTGGAACGGCACCCAAGGCACTGACCACGGCACCGCAGGCGTGGCATTTGTTGCGGGTGGGCAGGTTGCCGGCGGCCAAGTCTTCACCGATTGGCCGGGATTGGGACGCCCTCAATTGCGCGACGGCCGTGACTTGCGGCCAACGCAGGACCTTCGCGCCGTGATCATGCCGATTGTGCAAAGGCAATTCCAGTTGAGCACGGGGGCCATGAACGCGGTGCTTCCCGGCGCCACCCAGCCCCTGGACGCTTTGTGGCGGGCCTGAAGACACCTGACAACACGCCTTGCCCAACCGCTGCCGGTTGTTCAAAATGGCCTGACTTGACAGGTGTGTACGGAAAAAAGTACGATCGTTCTTTTATTGTATTTGTGGCCATGCGCTGTTTACCACTCTTTCACAGAATCGAATCTGCATGAGCGACTCCTACCTGAACTTTGCCAATTCGCCCTGGGGCGCCAAGCTGACAGAAAGCCTGGGGCTGCCCAAGCCCCTGGTCCTTGAGCGCTACGAGGCCGGACAGCCTGTGGTGCGTGGCAGCATTCTGGTGGGCGGTACGACCGACTCCGCATTGCTGCCCACATTGGCGCAGATCTTCAAATCCATCGGTGCCCACACCTTGGCGCACCGGCAATTGCCGCATTGGATGGGCGCGGCCAACCATGCAGGCCTGATGACGGGCCGTTGGGGTCATGAAGATCAACCAGGCGAAAAAGTCAAGGCCTTGGTATTTGATGCCACGGGCTTGACCGACAGCACCCAGTCCACTGCGCTGTATCAATTTTTCCATGACGCCGCACGCTCCGTCTTGCCCTGTGGCCGTGTGGTGGTGCTGGGGCGACCTCCCGAGTCTTGCGCAACTGCCCGTCAAGCCACCATCCAGCGCGCATTGGAAGGCTTGACCCGGTCACTTGCCAAAGAACTCAAAAAAGCCATTGCGGTTCAACTCGTTTACGTCGCCCCAGACGCACAAGAGGCATTGGCATCCACTTTGCGTTTCTTGTTATCAGCCCGCAGCACCTATGTCAGCGGGCAAGTCATCCGGGTAGGCCCATCGGTCGACAGCCAACCCCCCCCTGCCGATTGGACCCAGCCCTTGGCCGGAAAAAAAGTCCTGGTCACCGGTGCGTCGCGTGGGATTGGCGCGGCCATTGCACAGGTCATGGCACGCGAAGGGGCCGACGTCATTTGCCTTGACGTGCCGCAGGCCCAAGACAGCCTGAACGCCATGGCCAGTCAAGTCGCCGGCCGGGCCATGGCCCTGGACATTGGCTCCCCGGAGGCACCCCAGGCCTTGGTGCAAGCCGCGCTGGCCGATGGGGGATGGGACGTCATCGTGCACAACGCGGGCATCACCCGCGACAAGACACTGGCCAACATGAAAGAACACCTGTGGGATTCGGTCATCAATATCAACCTGTCGACCCAAGAGCGCATCAATGACGCACTGGTCGACAGCGGCGCCTTGCGCAAGGGCGCACGCATCGTCTGCGTGTCGTCCATCTCGGGCATCGCGGGCAACATGGGGCAAACCAATTACGCCCTGTCCAAAGCCGGTGTGGTGGGGATGGTGCAGAGTTTGGCGCCCCTTTTGGCCCAGCGCGGCATCACCATCAATGCGGTAGCCCCCGGGTTCATAGAGACGGCCATGACCGCCGCGGTTCCTTTTGCCCTGCGTGAAGCGGGGCGGCGCATGAATTCTTTGAGCCAAGGCGGTCTGCCGCAAGATGTGGCCGAAGCCATTTGCTGGTTGGCCTCGCCCGCCTCGGGCGGCGTCACAGGCAACGTGGTGCGTGTCTGCGGTCAAAGCATCATGGGCGCTTGAGCCATGTCACAGATCCCGACCCTCGAAATTTCGTCGACCCCCAGCACCTTGGCGGGCTTGATGGCTGTGCTTCAAGCCCGCCGCAAACGTCCAGGCACCGTCGAATCTCTGGCGTCGGTGATGTATGTTCGCCCCGTTGTGACTTTGGACACGCGAGCCATGGCGGCTTATGCCCAGGTCTGCGCCAGCACGCCGGCGCCAGGCGTGCCGCTGCTGTATCCGCAAATGCTCACCTTTCCCTTGGCCATGGCCTACTTCGCTTCCAGCGACTGCCCTTGGCCCGCCATGGGCACTGTGCATCTGGCCAACCGTGTGCAGCAACATGCGCCGCTCAAAGCTGGCGATGTATTGCGGGTTGAAATGCAAACGGGTCAACTTATGGCGCACGACAAAGGCCAAGTGTTCAAGCTTGAATTTCGCGTTTTGAAGGCCGGCCAATTGGTCTGGGAGGCCACGCAAACCTTGCTTCGTCTGGGCATCCCACATCCCGTCGGCCCCGCTTATGTCAGCGCATTGAACCACCAGCATCCGCTGTCCCTGCAAACGAGTTTCAAGGCAGACCGTGGCATTGGCCGTCGCTACGGCCGCATGTCGGGAGACTTGAACCCGATTCACCTGAGCGCACTGTCGGCCCGCATTTTTGGCTTTCGACGGGCCATCGCACACGGCATGTGGACCCAAGCCCGGGCTTTGTCGGCGATGTTGCCGCACCAAATCCTGGCCCAAGCGCAAGTGCAGGCCGAATTCAAAACCCCCTTGTTCTTGCCAGCACGCCCCACGCTGTGGAGCACCCGCGCTATTGAAGGTGATTTGACCCACAACGCCCTGTTTGAAGTTCGCAATGCCCAAGGCGACAAACCCCATCGTCGCGCAAGCCTGAGTTACAACTTGGCGTGGCCCCCCCTCACTTATTACCCCCGCCCGATGACACCAGACTTTCCCCCCATTCGCCGCGTGGCCATTGTGGGCGGCAATCGCATTCCGTTTGCCCGCTCCAACACGGTGTATGCCAACGCCAGCAACCACGCCATGATGACCGCCACCTTGCAAGGCTTGGTGGACCGGTTCAATCTGCATGGAGAACGCTTGGGCGAGGTCGTGGGCGGTGCGGTCATGAAGCACGCGCGCGACTTCAACTTGATTCGTGAATGCGTGCTGTCCACCACTTTGGCGCCCGAGACCCCCGCTTTCGATATTCAGCAAGCCTGCGGCACGGGCCTGGAAGCGGCCCTGCTGGTGGCCAACAAGATTGCTTTGGGGCATATGGAATGCGGCATTGCGGGCGGCGTGGACACGACCTCTGACGCGCCCATGGGCCTGAACGAACACTTGCGCAAAATTTTATTGAAAGTCAGCCGCGCCAAAACCACCGGACAGCGGCTGGCCGCCTTGAGCGCATTCAGACCTTCGATGTTGGTCAAGCCCGCTCTTCCGCGCAATGGCGAACCCCGCACAGGGTATTCGATGGGCGAGCACTGTGAATTGATGGCCCAAGAATGGGACATTACCCGCGAAGACCAAGATGCATTGGCCTTGCAAAGCCATCAGAACCTGGCCCGCGCTTATGCAGACGGCTTCTTCACCGACCTGATGACCCCTTACAACAGTGTCACCCAGGACAACCATTTGCGCACTGATTTGAGTCTTGACAAATTGCGCAGCCTGCGGCCTTGTTTTGACAAAAAAGTGCGTCCTGAACAAGGCACTGTGACCCCAGGCAACGCCACGCCACTGACCGATGGGGCCTCCGCCGTATTGCTGGCCAGCGAAGCCTGGGCTGCGGCCCATCAGCTTCCGGTGTTGGCGTATTTGACCTTCAGTGAAGTGGCCGCAGTGGATTTCTTTGACAAAAAAGAAGGCCTGCTGATGGCGCCCGCCTACGCAGTGCCACGGATGCTCGCGCGAGCCCAGCTGAGTTTGCAAGATTTTGACTTTTATGAAATTCACGAAGCCTTTGCGGCGCAAGTCTTGTGCACGCTCAAGGCTTGGGAAGACCCCCATTTTTGCAAGACACGCCTGGGGTTGGACCAGGCTTTAGGTCGCATCGACACCCGTAAACTCAACGTCAACGGCAGCTCTTTGGCTGCAGGCCATCCGTTTGCCGCCACAGGCGGGCGCATTGTGGCGACGCTGGCCAAAATGCTGGCCCAAAAAGGCAGCGGTCGCGGCCTTATTTCCATCTGCGCTGCGGGCGGACAAGGCGTCGTGGCCATCCTCGAGCGCTGAACCTTTTGAATTCACTGTTTTTTTACCCCGTCATTTCATGATCACTTACAAAGCCCCCCTGCGCGATATGCGCTTTCTCTTGAACGAAGTGTTGGATTTTCCCAAGCACTATGCCAGTTTGCCGGGCGGCAACGACGCAGATGTCGACACCGTCAACGCCATTTTGGAAGGCGCAGCCCAACTCTGTGAAGACGTGCTCGCCCCCCTCAATGCCTCAGGCGACAGCGAAGGCTGTCACCATGACCAAGGCATGGTGACCACGCCTGCAGGCTTCAAAGAGGCCTATCAACAATACCAAGCGGGGGGTTGGCAGGGCATCTCCTTTCCGCTCGAGTACGGCGGGCAAGGACTGCCGGCTTCGTTGAATTTATTCAAAACCGAGATGATGGGGACCGCCAATTGGTCGTTCTCCATGTACCCTGGCCTGAGCGTGGGTTGCATCAACACCTTGCTGCGCTATGGCACCCCAGCCCAAAAGCACCAGTACCTGCCCAAACTGGTGTCGGGCGAATGGTGCGGCACCATGTGCCTGACCGAGCCGCAATGCGGCAGCGATCTGGCGCAAATCACCACCAAAGCGGTGCCACAGCCCGACGGCAGCTACGCCATGACCGGCACCAAAATCTACATCTCGGCGGGTGAACACGACTTGACCGCAAACATCATTCACATCGTGCTGGCTCGGCTGCCCGATGCGCCTGAAGGCACCCGCGGCATCTCGTTGTTTGTGGTGCCCAAAGTCCTGGTCGATGCCCAAGGCGAGTTGACTGAGCGCAATGGTGTGCTGTGCGGCTCGATTGAGCACAAGATGGGCATTCGCGCGTCCGCAACAGCCGTCTTGCATTTTGAGGCGGCCAAAGCCTTTTTGATTTCTGAGCCCAACAAGGGCCTGGAAGCCATGTTCACCTTCATGAACACCGCCCGGATCGGCACCGCGATCCAGGGCGTTTGCCATGCCGAAGCGGCTTACCAAGGCTCGCTGCCCTATGCCAAAGAGCGCCGCTCCATGCGCGCCTTGTCGGGCAAAAAAGAGCCGCAGCACAAAGCCGATGCCCTGATCTGGCACCCCGATGTGCGCCGCATGCTGCTGACGCAAAAAGCCATCGCCGAGGGCGGCCGCTTCATGGTGTACGACGCGCTCAAAATTGCCGACCACATGTTCCATGCCGGCACTGTGGGAGATGAAGCCGGCTACAAAGCGAGCGACTTGCGTTTGGGATTTTTCACCCCCATCCTCAAGGGCTTTCTCACAGAACTGGGTCTGGAGGCGGCCAACCTGGGCATCCAGGTGTATGGCGGCCACGGTTTTGTGAAAGATTACGGCATGGAACAAAATGCACGGGATGCCCGTATCTCCACCTTGTACGAAGGCACCACCGGCATCCAAGCCTTGGACCTGCTCGGGCGCAAAGTGCTGTTGGCCAGCAAAGGCCAATGCGTGCGGGACTACACCGCAGAGATGCTCCACTTTGCCAAGCCCTACCTGCTCCAGTCGGGACCCTTGGGCGCCATGGCACGCCGCCTGGCCCTCAAAGCCCTGGAATGGAATGTGATGACCTTGGCCATCATGCTGCGTGCCCCCAAGGACCGCGAATTGGTCGGCTCAGCCAGCGTGGACTACCTGATGTACAGCGGCTACGTGATGATGGCGCTGGCCTGGGCAAAGCAAGCCGCCGCCGCGCAAAGCCATTTGGACACAGGCCACGGCGCGGAGTTACCTGAGTTTTACCGCGCCAAAATCCAGACGGCTGAGTTTTACTTTGCCCGCTTGCTGCCCCGCACCCATAGCCACCGCAAAGCCGCTTTGGCCTCGACACAGTCGGTGATGCAAATGGACAAAGATCACTTTGCCTTCCACTGAGCCGCCTCAGTCGAGCTTGATATCGGCCTTGGTGATGATGGCGCCCCATTTGCGGGACTCGCTGTCAATGAAGGTCTTGAACTTGGCTGCTGTGCCGCCGCCAATGACCAAGCCCTGCTTGGCCATGTTCTGCTTGAAAGCCGCATCGTTCAGGGCGGCATTCACATCGGCATTGATGCGGTTGACCACATCCAACGGTGTGCCAGCGGGCGCAAACAAGCCGTTCCAGGCCAAGGCATCAAAACCGGCAAAACCTGACTCTGCCACCGTGGGCAAATCGGGCCGCGAAGGCAGACGCTGTGGGCTGGTGACCGCAATCAATTTCAGGCGGCCCCCTTGAACGAGTGACAACAAGGCCGGCTCGACCGCCAGCAAGGCTTGCGTCTCACCTTGCGCGACAGACAAAGCTGCGGGAGGGGACCCATTGAAAGGCACATGGGTGGCCTCAAAGCCCGCTGTGGTTTTGAGCAACTCCATGGACAAATGCGACGAACTGCCCAGCCCCACCGACGCATAACTCACCTTGTTGCCCTGCGATTTGGCCCAGGCCACAAACTCACGCAAATTGTTCGCCGGATGGTTGGCAGGCACGGCCAGCACATTGGGCTGCGAGGTGGTCAGCACAATGGGCAGCAAGTCTTTGGCGGGGTCATAAGGCATCTTCTTGAACATGAAAGGGCCAAAGGCAATCGGACCATTGAAGCCGATGCCCAAGGTATAGCCATCAGGGGCGGCCTTGGCCACCGCGTCCATGCCGATCGTGCCGCCTGCGCCGGGTTTGTTGTCGACCACCAAAGGCTGACCCCATTTGGTTTTCAAGGATTCAGACAAACTGCGCACGATCACGTCCAAAGAACTGCCCGCTGGCGCTGGCACCAGGACGCGAACAGGCTTGTCGGGCCATTCGGCCTGCGCAGACATCGACAGCAGGGCCAAAGCACTGCAGGCTGCGGCCAAGGCCTTGGAGACAACACGATGGACAGAGGCTGGAATCATGGGCAAATCCTGAAAGTGAAAAAAAGCATGCTTTGCCATGATAACCAAGGGTCTGAATCGCGAAAAATGTCGAGCATCTCAAAAAATTATCAACTGACACCAAACCGTCAAAAACATGACACACAGCAGCCCAACAATGCAGGCTTCCGATCCACTTTTTGAGTCGCGCCATGAACCATCCCCAGCCAGTTGTGCTTCGCCTGTCCGTCCTGCCATTGGCCCTGGCCAGTGCTTTGCTCGCCGCCTGCGGCGCCACAGACCCCGGCATCCCTTCGAACACCAAGGCCACCTTGGCGTTGCTGGAAACCACCGACCTGCACACCAACGTGATGAGCTATGACTACTTCAAGCTTGCCGAAGACAAATCTTTGGGCTTTGAACGCACAGCGACTTTGATCAATGCGGCACGCGCAGAATTCCCGAACACCATGCTGCTTGACAACGGCGACACCATTCAAGGTACCGCCCTGTCCGACTACCAGTCACTGGTCAGCCCATTGCCTTGCAACCAAACCCTGGCCATGTACAAGGTCATGAACTTGATGAAGTTTGAGGGTGGCGGCATCGGCAACCACGAGTTCAACTACGGCCTGCCCTTTTTGAACCAAGTGACTGGCAGCAAGTTTGACGTCGATGGCGTGACCAACGGCGCCGCCCCTTGCGCGGGCCCGAGCTTCCCTCAGGCGCTGGCCAACGTCTACAGCGCCAAGACCAAAGAGCCTCTTTTTGCGCCCTACCACATCATCACTAAAAACGTGAGCGCCACACAACCTGATGGCAAAACTGTGATGACAGCGGTCAAGGTGGGCATCATCGGCTTCACACCGCCCACCATCATGGCTTGGGACAAGCGCTGGCTCGACGGCAAGGTCTATACCGCAGGCTTGGTGGAAACGGCGACCAAATACATCCCCGAAATGCGCAGCAAAGGTGCTGACGTGGTGGTGGTGATTTCGCACGGTGGTTTGGACAACACAGCCTATGACCCCACCATGGAAAACGGCAACTGGCACTTGTCCAAAGTGCCTGGCATTGACGCCATGCTGATTGGCCACTCGCACCAAGTCTTCCCTGATGCTGCCAGCACTTCGGCGCAGTTCAACCTGCCTGGCGTGGACAAAGTCAAAGGCACTGTGAACGGCGTTCCAACCGTCATGGCCAACTACTGGGGCAAGCACCTGGGTGTGATCAAACTGGACCTCGTGTTTGACGGCGCCAAATGGGCGGTCAACAGCGCAGGCACCAAAGTCGAAGCCCGTTCAGCTCAAAACGCCGACAAAACCTATGTGGCTGTGGAACCCACCATCGCACCTGCAGTGGCCACAGAACATGCAGCGACCATCCAGTACGTGAAGACCCCGATTGGCACCACCAATTTCAACATGCACAGTTACTTTGCTGATTTGGGCGAAGTCTCTGCCATTGAAATCGTGAACCAAGCGCAAGCGGACTATGTTTCAACCTACGTCACAGCCAACTTGCCCCAGTACAAAACCTTGCCCGTGCTGTCGATCAGCGCACCCTTCAAGAGCGGCTTTGCTGGCGGCAACGACTACACCGATGTGGCATCTGGCAACGTGGCCATCAACAACGCAGCCGACCTGTACCTCTACCCCAACACGGTCTATGCGTTGCGTGTGCAAGGTAAAGACATCAAGAACTGGCTGGAAACCGCTGCCAAGCGTTTCAACAAGATCGACCCCAACTTGACCACAGACCAGCCCTTGATCAGCAGCTTTCCAGGCTACAACTTTGACATGTTCACTTCGCCTGACATCAAGTACGAAATTGATGTGACCCAAGCCGAAGGCAGCCGCATCAAGAAACTGACCTACAAAGGTGTGGACCTTGATCCCGCCGCTTACTTCATTGTGGCCACCAACAACTACCGTGGCAGCGGTGGCGGCAACTTCCCGGGCATTGACAGCACCAAGGTCATTTATGCATCACCCGATGCCAACCGCGATGTCTTGATCAGCTACATCAAAACCTTGAAGACGCTGAGCTTGGCCAAAAACGGTTCAGATCGCAGCTGGAACTTCACCAAAGTCAGCACCAATGGTCGGGTGACTTTCAAGTCCGCCCCGAACAAGCTGTCCTTGGCGACGGCTGCAGGCTTGACCAATATCTCATCCCTCAACAACAGCGACGGCACAACCAACAACTTGGCCGACTACGCGATCGATCTGTCCAAGTAAGCCGGGATGCCACGCAAGTTACGACCCGGTCAATACACCTTGATCAGTCTGGCTGCCCTGACCACCCTTGTGGTGGCGGGCGTGTTTTGGCAGTACCCAACACGGCTCCCAGACGCGGCCCAAATTGAGCAATGGGGCGTTCTGGCTGGCGTGCAGGACAAAGAGGCCACCCAGTCTTTGCACCGCGCCGCCGATCAGGGCTCTGCCTTGGCGGCCCGTGCGCTGGGGCAGGTTTTGGTGCTCAGGCCTGATGAAGCCGCTGTTCAAGAGGGACAACGCTGGTTGCAACGTGCCGCTCTAGCCGGCGATGCGCGCGCACAATTACTGCTTGGCAAATTGCTTTTAAAAGGCGCACCTGGCATGCCAGCCCAAGCCTTGGCGGCACAAGCTTGGTTAGAGGCTGCATTCAAGGGGGGTCAACCCGGCGCAGCCCACTACCTGGGGTTGATTCACAGGCAAGATGTACCGGGTCAAGCCCGTTCCCCCGAAAAAGCGCTGCAATGGCTGGAAGAGGCTGCCAAGGCGGGCTTTGCGGACTCTCAATTTCTGTTGGGTCAAATGGTCATGACGGGCGACGGTACCGCCGCAGACCCTGTGCGCGCACGCAAATGGTTTGAGGCTGCAGCAGAGCAAGACCACCCCGAAGCCAATTTACAGCTGCTGATGGCCTACACCCGCAACGAACTGGGCCTGAAACGCAATGCCGAAGCCGAAACAAGGCAGTGGATGGAAGCGCAGCACTCTTTGCGTCACCGGCCGGCGGCGCCTTGATGACCAAGCGGTCATGCACAGGGGGTTTGTCAAAACCCATGTAACGACGTTGTTATAAAAATCGAGTAAATTAAAAAAACTGCTTGAATATCATCAGCCTGCAGTTTTTATTGATTCATTTATTTAAACACGGAGAATCCAATGGATTTGCAACACAACGCTTCCAGGTATGTCCCCCTTTGCTGCGGCGCTCGCCTCACCCAGCCAAGCCGACGCGCCTTCCTGAGCCTGACAGGTGGTTCTGTTTTGGCTGCCAGTTTCGGCATGATTGCCTCTGGTGCCTTGGCAGCCAGCGGTAACTACGAAGCCATGGTGCTTTCTTGCATTGACCCCCGCTTCCAGGACCTCGTCGACAAACAACAGGCCAAGGATGGCTTGGTTGGCAAATACAGCGCCTTCACCATTGCGGGCGCTTCGATTGCCGTGGTGGCACCGGCATTCAAAGCCTGGCACGAAACCTTCTGGGACAACCTTGCCGCTTCCATCCAGCTACACAACATTAAAAAAGTCATCGTTGTGAATCACCGCGACTGCGGTGCGGCCAAGATCGCTTATGGCGAAAAGATGGTGGCTACAGCCGAAATCGAAACCGCAACCCACAAAGCCGCGCTCATCGAGTTCAACCAACAATTGAAGCAAAAACACCCCACATTGACATCGCAATTGGGCCTGATGTCCATTGACGGGACACTGGAAATCTTCTCCTGATCTTTTCACAGACAGGTGTTCAAAGGGCCTTGATTCATGACGGCCCCTTTTTTTCATTTTTTTATTCAAGAAAGACATTCACCATGATTTTCAAAGCTGCTTTGGGCGCCGCTTGTTCCATCACATTGCTGGTCAACTCTGCTGTCGCAGGGGACGCAGACTTTACTTTGACCAACCGCACGGGGTTTGACATTGATTCTGTGTATGTCGTTCCCAGCAAACAAAGGGATTGGGGCAACGACCGTCTCGGCAAAAGCATTCTGGCCAACGGAAATTCACGCTTTATGGCATTCAATAAATCGGGTGGTACCTGCATTTATGACCTGAGCGTGGGCTGGGTGGGCTACAGTGAAGACGACGACAGTGTTTGGGAAAGAATCAACCTGTGCGAAATCCACACAATCACCCTGCGTTACAACGCCAAGACCAAAGTCACCAGCATGACAGCAGAGTGAGAAACGGGGCTGTGATCGGCTTTGGGAAGTCCTTGGGCAACCCCAGTGCTTATTTTTGAGGTCAACACGGCCGCTATTGAGGCGTAATGAAGTCATGTCCATGAGATCCATCCCCCTTTTGCGCCGTGTCTTATGGACTCTGCTTGTCTTTATCACGGGCCATGCGCTGGCTGCTGCGCCGCAGGATGGTTGGTGGTGGAATCCTGCTGAAAGTGGCAGTGGCTACGCCATAGAACGACAAGGCGACTCCCTTTTCATGGCGGCGTTTCTGTATGAGGCTGGGGGGGCTGCCACTTGGTACGCGGCTTCTTTGGCCCTGCAACCCGATGGCACCTACAAAGGGGATATGACCCGGTTTGTGGGGGGCAAATCGCTTTTAGGCGCCTACAAAGCCCCGGCATCCAATTCGATCGTTGCCAAAGCAACAGCCTCATTTCCATTTCCTTACATGGGCACCCTGTCCATTGCATTTCCTGACAATACACCCGCTCGGGTGATACCGATAAACCGATTTGCTTTCAGCTCACCTGTATTCGATCCTTCTCAAGCTGCTTTTCAAAATGGCTGGTGGTGGAACGAACAGGAAAGTGGCACCGGTTATTTCATCGAGGTGCAAGGATCTCAGGCCTTCATTGCCAGTTTCATGTACGACACTTCTGGCCAACCGACTTGGTATGCCAGCGTGGCCAATCTGTTCACGACCAGTTCTCTGTCAGGCCCTTTGGATCTGTTTGCCAACGGACAGTCTTTGTCCGGTAATTACAAAGCGCCATCCGTCAGCGCAGGTGCGGCTGGAACCATGGCGTACGGGTTTTCAAGCAACGCCATCGGCTTCATGACCTTGCCCAATAAAAAAAATGTCAATATCAAACGCTTTGTCTTTGATCCGGTGGTTTCAAGCAATCATGCCCCGGTGCCTTTTGCGGGAATGGATCAAACAGTGACTGTGGGCGATACAGTCACCTTGAACGGATCAGCCAGCGACGCCGACGCAGACAATCTGACCTACTCTTGGCATTTTTTACAGGCGCCTAAAAATTCAAACACCGTCTTGACGGGAATCAAAAAATTAAATCCGACTTTTACAGCCGATGTGGCTGGCAAATACCGGTTTGAATTGATAACCGATGACGGCAAAGTCAGTGCGGGTCAATCCGTCGTCACCGTCACAGCCAATCCTGCAAAAGTCGCCAACATTGCGCCTGTGGCCAATGCAGGTTCCAATCAAACCGTCGCCCTGGGCACGAATGTCAAACTCAGTGGCGCGGCCAGTTCCGATGCCAACGGCGATGCTTTGACTTATGCTTGGTTTTTTGTGACGAAACCAGCGGCAAGCAACGCTGCACTGACCAACTCAACCTCGGTCTCAAGCAGTTTCATTGGCGACTCAGCGGGTAACTATGTGGTGGGTTTGAATGTCAATGACGGGAAAATCACAAGTCCACAAGCCACTGTCAGCATCACAGTGCTGCCCAATCTTCAATCGATTGCCGTGGATTGTTCGGGTGCCTCGTGTTCGTCCACCAATTCATCCGCCTATGCAGGAACCGGCATAGGTGTCTGGAAGTATGTCAATTCCTCCTCACAGGATTCGAAGATAGATGTGAACATTTCAGGTGTGGGTTCGGGTAAGTCTGTGACTTTGTTGTTTTCCAATGGCAGCAGTTCCAAATCCAAAACAGCACCGTCGAGTGGCACTCTGGCCAATGTCAATCCCTCACCGAGCAGGCCGGTCGCGACGCTGCCATCCGAAAAAAATCTGGCATTCCAAGCACATCACGGTTTGAGACAGGCCCACTTTGAGGCGCATAACGCTCAACTCCAACGCAATCGAGCGGCAAGCATCCGGTTATTGTCCTCGGCCAAGCACAGCCTTCTGTTCAAACCGTCACCGAGCCCCGTTGCCGCGCCCGCACTGGGTTCATCCAAGACTTGGGTCGATACCTATGATTCAAATAATCCTGTCAAATACAATTCAACCTTAATGTCTCGGTGTGCCATTGGATTGGGCAGATCTGTCAATATTTGGGCAGACAAGACTGCGATTGCCAGTAAAAAAATAAATACCACTTTAGTGGATAAGATTGTTCAAATATACTGCGGACCCAATGGAGGCGCAGCGAGATTAACTGCACTTTTAGGTGATTTTTGGGGTCCAAGTCCTTATGCCACGACGATACAAGATGCACCCTTGTCGGATGTGAATATTTCCATTATTGATGTTCCTGCATCAACCGGTTGGGCCGGCTATTTCAGTGGCGACAACACTTTTTTGAAATCCGATTCTCCTGACAGTAATCAAGCGCTGGTTTTCTTTATCAACGCAACGACTTTGAGTACAAATTTAAACTACACATTGAGTACACTTATTCATGAGTCAACTCACATGATTAATTATTATCAACAGTCCATCAAAAATGAAGGCAACACTGGTTATGACACCTGGCTTGAAGAATCCTCTGCCAATGCCAGTGAAGATATTATTTCTCCCAGCGTGATCAAGAACACGGATGGCACGGACTACAACGGCATTGCCACAGGGGATATTCCGGGTTATTTGGGAACTGGCGGCGGTGTGGATTACATCGACTGGGTGGATCTTTCATCCAACAATTATTTTATTGCTTCATCGTTCATGGCTTATCTGAACAGAAAATACGGTCTGGTGATATATAAAAGCATCATCAATTGCACTTTACCCAGCTATGATTGCCTGGATACACTGATCAAAGCAAATGGCGGCACTGGTTTTTCTGATGATTTTGCGCACATGGGTGCCAGCATTTTCTCCTTGATGCCGGCGACGAATACACCCAAAAATTACGGCTTTCCTGCAAAATCTGACGGTGGATATAACTTACTGCCCATTGACTTGAAGATTTATGCCTCCTACCGACCCAAAACTGCCAAAAAGTTAGTTTCAGGTTTCACACCCACGACCCAGACTTACACTGTTGACAATACAGCAGCAAATAAAACCAACTACAACAGAACCGGGGTTTTGGTTCCAGCCAATACCACGCTCATTGTGACGGTTCAATAAGCCTTTTAAATTCAGGTGCAGACGCAAGCCAATTCACAGCTTGCGCCTTGAAGTTAAAAACCTCGGTCACAGAGCACGGTCATTTACGCAATGACCGCCACTGTCTTGATGTGCGCCCAAACAGCCGCGCCCGTTGCGAGGTTCAAGGCACTGAGGGATCTTTGGGTTACCCGCGCCAACAGGATGGATTCACCGCTGCGGATTCGGACCATCGCCTGCGACGGGTGGGCATCGGCAACAATGGCTTCGATGGTTCCCTGGAGGTGATTTTGAATGCTGGTGTCCTGCGGTTCGTCAGATGAGATGCTGATGTCTCTGGCCAGGACCCGCAGGCGAACTCGCTGGCCCAGCGCCCTGCCGAGATCACGCACCCACAGACATCCGCCTGGAAATTCAACCTGCGCCAGGTGCCATTGCGCATCGCGCTGAACCACGGTGCCGTGCAGCAAGACGCCCGCGTCTTCACCCACAAGGGCCGGACTTTCAAGCCGCGCCAGCACGTCTTGCGCAGCGCCGCAAGCCTTGACTGAACCGTTTTCAAGAACCACAAGGGCGTCTGCCAAACGCGCCACTTCGTCCGCTGAGTGGGTGATGTAGAGCATGGGCACACGCAACTCGTCACGCATCTTTTCAAGCCATGGAAGAATCTCCTGACGCCGCGCCAGATCCAGCGCTGCCAGCGGTTCGTCCAGCAGCAAGAGTCTGGGTTGGGTGGCCCATGCACGAGCCATCGCCACACGCTGCCTTTCGCCGCCGGACAAACTGGCGGGCTGGCGATGCATCAGGTGCCCGATCCCCAACAGTTCAATGGCCGCGGCCAGCGCCTCGGTGGCGCCTTGTTTGGGTGACCGTTTGAGCCCATAAGCCACATTTTTTTGCACGTTCAGGTGTTCAAAAAGACTGGCCTCTTGAAAGACGTAGCCCAGGTCGCGTTGCCACGTCGGTACAAAAATACCCTGCGCATCATCCTGCCAAAGATCCTGCCCCACCCGAACCCAAGCATTTGCAGGGCGTTCAAGTCCGGCTACGCAGCGCATCAAAGTTGTTTTGCCAGAACCCGATGCGCCATACAGCACGGTGATCCCTTTGGCGGGCAGGTCCAGATCCACATGCAGCTCAAAGTCACTGCGCGCCCAATGCAGCCGGATGCGCAGGCCGTCTGCAGAACTCATGGCAACACCCGCCTAACCGGTTGACGCAACATGGACAAAGCCAACAGCACCGCAAATGAGAAAACCAACATCCCGCCTGCGAGCCAATGCGCCTGCGCATATTCCAGGGCTTCGACATGGCCATAAATTTGCGTCGACACCACACGCGTCTTGCCCGGAATGTTGCCGCCGATCATCAACACGACGCCGAACTCGCCCACCGTGTGCGAGAAACTCAAAATGGCCGCCGTGAGCAGCCCGGGCCTTGCCATCGGCAAGGCCACAGTGAAAAATGCATCCAAAGGGGAGGCACGCAGCGTAGAAGCCACCTCCATGGGCCTGACACCCATCGACTCGAAAGCGTTTTGAATCGGTTGCACCGCGAACGGCAAGGAAAAAATAACGGAACCCAACAGCAAGCCACTGAAGGTAAACGACAAAACGCCCCACCCCAACGCTTGCGTCAGCTGCCCCAGCGGGCCGTGCGGGCCCATGGCCACCAACAGGTAAAAACCCAGCACCGAAGGCGGCAGCACCAAGGGCAAGGTGGCCAATGCAGCCACAGGGGCTCGCCATTTGGAGCGTGTTTGCGACAGCCACCAAGCCAGTGGCGTAGCCACAATCAACAAAATCAGCGTGGCGCAGGCCGCCAATTCAAGGGTCAGGCCAATGGCGTCCCAGGCCTCTTTGTTCAATGGCAAATTCATGCGTAACCGTAGGAACGAATGAGCAACTTGGCCCGGTCACTGCGCAAGAAATGCAGCAATGCGCGGGCCGCTGGGTTGTCAATGCCTTTGTTCAGCAAGATGGCGTCTTGCTGAAGGGGCGCATGCAGATGGGATGGAACGATCCATGCCGAGCCGTGTGTGATTTTGCCGTTTGCCATCACCTGCGACAAAGCGACAAAACCCAATGGCACGTTCTCGGTGGCGAGGAACTGGTAGGTTTGTGCAATGTTCTCACCCTGAACCCATTTGGGTTGAAGCGCTTGCAAAATACCCAGTTGGGTCACTGCCTCCAAGGCCGCTGCGCCATACGGTGCCAGTTTGGGATTGGCAATGGCGATGCGCTGAAAGTGAGCGCTGCGCAGGATGTCGCCCTTGTCGTCGACAAAGCCTGGCCTTTTGCTCCAGACCACCAATTTGCCGATCGCGTACGTGAACCGGCTACCGGCCACCCCAAAGCCTTCTTTTTCGATCTTGGCAGGCGTCTCATCGTCGGCCGCCAACAAAATTTGAAAGGGTGCGCCGTTGCGGATTTGGGCATAAAAGTGACCGGTCGACCCCAAGGACAGAACGGCTTGATGCCCAGTTTCCTGCTCAAAAGCCTGCGCAATTTTTTGCATGGGGGCTGCGAAGTTGGCGGCCACAGCCACGTTGACTTGGGCCGCCTGCACTGGACCCACTTGAGCCGACAGGCTCAACAGGGCGACTGAAACAAAGATTATTCTGGACAATGGGCGGCTCGTTGTTCAAAATTGGAATAACGAGTGTAGCACCGCTATACCATTTTAGCATAGCGAAATCCCGAACCCGCTCACCATGAAAAACACAAGCGCATTGCATTTCGCCCAGGCATTTGGGCACGACGCGACCGACAAACGGCTGGACATCCTGCGGCGGATTGGTGAGTTGGGCTCCATTTCGGAAGCGGCGCGCAGCGCCCAGGTCAGCTACAAGGCCGCCTGGCAAGCCTTGGAAACATTGAGCAACTTGGCCGGCTCGCCCTTGGTCGACAAAGCGGTTGGCGGCAGCGGCGGCGGCGGCGCCAAGTTGACGCAAGCGGGTGTGCAACTGCTGGAGGCGGCCGAACTCCTCAACCAAGCCCGGGCCAATGTGCTCGCCAAGCTGGAGCAACGCAGCGACAACACCTTGCGCATGGCAGGCCTGATGGGGCTGGGTCTGCGAACAAGCATGCGCAATCAGCTGCCCTGTCACATCCAGTCCATCGCACTGAACAAGGGAACTGCAAGGGTCCAACTCGAACTGGCCAACGGCGCCAGCCTGAACTCCAAAATCACCATCGAAAGTGCCGAGCTCTTAGGCCTGAAGGCGGGCATGCCTGCACTGGCTTTGTGCAAAGCCACGGCAGTGGCCATAGGCGAGGGGCTTGGAGGCCCCGAAAGCCTGAACCTCATCCATGGCGAAGTTTGGCGCACCGCATCGCCCCAGGACGGCGGCGAGACAGCCATTGCGCTCATGCCCGGACTTCAGCTGGTGGGCTTTTCCGCTGGACAACAAGCACTCACTGAAGGACAAAAGGTCATGGCCGCGGTGGAGGCGTCGGCTGTGGTCATTGCCGTCACGGGCTAGTTGCTTGGGCCACCATTCAAAGAGGGTTGTGTCACTGGCGGGGCAGAACATGCTTCATCACAAACCGCCTGAGATTTGGATGGACATGCAAATCAAGCACTTGGTGTCCGGTTCATCTTTCGCAATGTCGATATTGATGTCACTCGCGCTGCAGATCGACTGGATACTTGGCTTTACATTCATTTCCTCCCGGATTAAGATGTACGTGTACATCCACAAAAGCTTCGCCATGGCCAACACCAAACTTTTCAAGAACGGCAACTCGCAAGCCGTTCGCATTCCTGCCGAACTTGCCTACAGCTCTTGGGACGTTGATCTGGTCATCGAGCGACAAGGGGACGAGTTGCGCATCCGTCCGGCCCAGCGCCGCATGGGCGATGTGTTGGGCAAACTGGCCAAGTTCTCACCTGACTTCATGGCCCAGGGCCGGGGCGAAAACATGGAGGGCGAGCGCGAGACTTTATGAATCCGAAATACATGCTCGACACCAACATCTGCATCTACCTCATGAAGCATCAGCCTCCTGAGGTGCGCGAGCGGTTTGCCCAGTGCTTTGTGGGCGACGTTGTTATTTCTGCTGTGACTTTGGCTGAGCTTGAATTCGGTATCGCCTGCTCAAGCGCTGCGGCACAGGCATCCAACCGGTCAGCACTGGAGAGCTTGCTCGACGACATCAAGGTTGCGCCTTTTGATGCACAAGCTGCCCAGGCCTACGGCCCCATCCGCGCAGCCTACAAAGATCGCAACCGCAATGCCCTTGACAAACTCATCGCATCCCATGCGGTCGCTTTAGGAGTGACACTGGTTACCAACAACGAAGCCGACTTTGTGAACTACGCCGGATTGAGTGTTGAAAACTGGGTCAGCAGTCATTGAGATTGTGCCATCTAGATTGGCAGTGTCTCTCAAGCAGTCACCCAGAAACACTTCATAACTTGTTTGTTTTGATCCCAGGTCGAGGAGTCAAACAAAGAACCCCTTTTGCAGTCCTGCATCAGGGGTTTTTCTTTTGATCCATTCAAATCAAGACACTACACGATGCCGCTCAAATTAGTTCGACCAACTGGCATCAACTTGTCTATTCTTGCGAGTTGACGTTTCTTGTGATTGCAACCAAGCTCTTACATATTCAGCACTGATTTGAGTTGGAGAGACTTTGACGCGCAAGTGACCTGAACTACTCTGGATTTCTCCAGAGTTGTAGTGGTAATCTTTCGCGATGCTCGCACCACTACTGAAGTTTTTAGCACTGGGCTGAGGAACTGTCTGATACACAATGCCATCTAAAACTTGTTTGGCATACAAATGATCATGGCCATGAAAAACTGCTTTCACTTGGTTTTTGACTAACAAGTCATGAATAGGCAATTCCCATCCCGGTCTGTGTGCGCTAAAACCTGCGGTGCCGTCTAAATTTTTACCACCCCACTCAAAAAATGGTGCAGCCTCAACGCCGCCCCTCATTTGTCCGTCCAAGCCCCCCACCAAATTGTGAATGAATATCATTTTGTGTTTGGCTTTGCTGTCAGCCAAAGTCTTGGCAAGCCACTGGTACTGCCTATCACCCAGGGTTAAATTCCAACCATCCTTACTAGACTGCGCCGGACTGTTCCAATACGGGTCCAGCGCCACGAACAAAGCATCACCCCAATGCCATGCGTACCAAGAGGCTCTATCGCCTGTCAAAGCATCCTTTAAGGTGTCGCCCAAATAAAAACCATTCGGCTGCGGATTGGCGAAGTATGTTTGTCGGGCTGTTGTGGCCCACACAGGAAGACTGTTGTTCGTTCCGTTCAGCATCCAGCCCAATTCACCGTCGTGGTTGCCATTCACTAAGAACAATGGTGCCGAATGGGTGATCAGTCCAAAATTATTTCTTTCATAGACATATCGCTGGTTCACGATGTTGGCGTTTGATGCAGCTTGAAGCGTTGCAGAAAGCGGCGCACTGTATTTTTCAGTCATGAAGGTATCGCCCAAATCGATATGAAAATCGGGTTGATCCAACAAAATATTTCCCAAGGTTTGTTTGTAAACCTCAAGATCTGAGTTTTCGTCTAAATGCGAGTCAGCTTGCAGCGTAAATGTGAAGGTTGAACCTAAGGGCTTGGCTGTGCTGAAGGAATACGCCGAAGTAGTCAATGTGCCTGACGCGGTTTGCATCGACAACTTATATGTATAGCGGGTGTTGGGCTTCAGTCCAGTCAATAGTATTTCTTTGGGGACGTTAGGGGTCACCATGCCAGCAGGCCATTGAAGGTCTTGCATTGCCAAATTCGATTGATAAGTCACCGCAATTGACCCGGTTCTTGGCGTCAAAACCAACATTTTGATGCTGGTATCAGTCGGCGCTGCCAGCAGGATATTTCCCTCAAAGGCCTGCGGTACATCGGACGAAGGGGGTGGCGTGACAACGACTGGTGTAGTGCTGCCTGTACCCGGACTGACCACACTGGAAACTGGGTCTGCACCACCTCCACCGCAACTTATACAAATTAAACCGGACAAGACCAAAGTGCTTGCACGCAATGGATTGAAAACCATCAGCTCACCTTTAAGGTAACGTGTAAGAAAATGCAACTTCCCCGTGAACTTTGCCAGGCCCCTCGTCTTTTTGCAGATAAGTTCTGACGTACTCCACTTTGACTTGACTGGGGCTGACGTTCACACGCGTGTAACCTGTATTCGGGAATTTATCGCCCGTGAGATAGGCATCTGCATTCCAGAGTGTGTAATTAGGATCCGCGGGTTGTGAAAGCGTTTGATATGTAACACCGTCAAGCTTTTGCCGTACCCAAATGTGGTCATGTCCCTGGAAAAAAATACTCACCTTGTTAGCCACCATGAGCTGATGAATGGGTGTCGTCCACGAAGGCCGTTGTGAAACAAAATCGAATTGACCATTTTGACTTTCACCGCCCCACTCCCACAACTTGGCCAATTCAATACCACCACGACCAGTACCCATCACGTGGTGCGCAAACACAAATTTATACTTGGCCTTACTTTGCTCCAGTGTTCTTTTTAACCATACGTATTGCGCATCGCCATGCGTCACATCCCACATACTTTGCCGCTTGGTAGTGCCTCCAAACTGATTGTCTACAGCAACCGGTGATTCCCAGTAGGGATCAATCACAACGAACAGTGCATCTCCCCAGGTCCAAGAAAAGTAATTGCGAAGCAACCCAATATTTGGAATTACCTCTGAATTTCCAGTGTAAAAACCATCTGGGGCTGGTTGAGAGTACAAAGAATTTCGTGAATTTTGGGCCCAGACAGCAACATTGTTTGGTGTTCCATCCAATAAGTACCTGGCCGCCTGTTCATGATTGCCATTGACCAAGAAAAGTGGTGATGTTCGACCTATCAAATTCAAATACGGCCTTTGCAAGGTATATCGCTCACGAACTTGAGCCGCATTGATAGTGTCAGGATTCAGCGTATCTACGCTGAAATCATCACCGCTCAAAATATAAAAGTCAGGTTTATCTGCTGCAACCCTTAACAATGTACGCTTGTACAAATCAGCATCAAACTGTGTTTTCAATCGCTCGGGGTGAGAGTCACCTTGGATGGCAAAAACAAACGACTGTCCTACTTGTTTGGCAGTTTGAAATTCATATTCTGGCGTGGCAGTCCATTGCTTGCTGGCACTGCTCTGAAATAGCAATCGATAAAAGTAACGTGTTCCAGGCTTCAAATTTTGAAGACGTAACTCCAAAGGCTTGTCAATTTCTAACAAGGTGGGGGCTAATTGCTGCGTGTATTGGAGACTGGTCAGGCTATAGTCAATTGCCACAAGTCCAGCTTGATCGGCGCTGTGCACATTGAATGTGACACCATCAGTAGTGGGTGAACCCATGACCCAGGTTCCACCAAAGTCGTTACCTGTATTGACCACAACAGGAGTTGACACAATCGAGGGCGGTGAACTTGTTGAATCATTAGAGGTGACAACTGCCCCGCCTCCGCTTCCACCGCAGCCGATCAAGGCCACTGAGGCAAAGAGACCCACAAAAATGTATCGCCAATTCAGAATTTGATCCATGTTGCACCTTGCGCGCTGTCTAACCAAATTTGCTGGGGTTTGTTGGCAATCACCAGCACTTTGCCAAAATTTGATGGGAGCTTAGGCTGTATCTTGGAAAGATCAGTTCTGCCGGTCAGTTGTACAGTGAATTGAACGGGTTCAAAGTGGGCATGTGAGCCGGGCA
>Ga0114964_10000824_pt1 | contig 23139 bp, 32 predicted proteins | sample C_131016_MF_Meta_FD_92638 | JGI IMG/M metagenome (GOLD analysis project Ga0114964, IMG submission 92638) | Freshwater microbial communities from Lake Croche, Canada to study carbon cycling - C_131016_MF_MetaG | ecosystem: Environmental > Aquatic > Freshwater > Lake | place: Lake Croche, Canada...
CCCCGTGCCGTACCCAACCCGGAGACACCCACACCATGAGCAAACCCAAAATCAACCCCACCCAGCGCACGCAGCAGCTGCAGCCGCCCAAGCCCTCGCTATGGGGCTGGTACCCCGCCACCCCTGCCACTGCCGCACCGCGTGCTACGCAAAAGATGGTCGGCCTGTACGACCCCCGCACCGACCAGCACACCACCCGCCCCGGCGCGACCAACGCGCTGGCCCTGCCCAGCCGCATGGGGGACCGGCTGATCTACCGTGATGGCACGGTGGGGAAGACCATGCATGGAGTGCGGGCATGACCCCCACCATCCTCACCCACAGCGGCCTGCACTTCAACCTGCTGGCCCCCGACCCCGATCTGATCGAGATCGAGGACATCGCCCACGCGCTGTCGCACCTGTGCCGCTTCACCGGCCACACGCGGCAGTTTTACAGCGTGGCCGAGCACAGCGTGCGCGTCTCGTGCCTGGTGCCGCCAGCGTACCGGCTGGAGGCCCTGCTGCACGACGCGGCCGAGGCCTACATCGGCGACGTGTCCAGCCCGCTCAAAGCCCTGCTGCCCGCGTACCGGGGCATTGAGCACAACATCGACCACGCCATCCGTGCGCGCTTCGGCTTGCCACTTGCGCAGACCCACTGCGTCAAGCAAGCAGACCTGGTGATGCTGGCCACCGAGCGGCGCGACCTCATGTCCAACGACGACACGCCATGGGAGATGCCGCAAGGCATCGAGCCCGACGCGCTGCGCATCCATCCCGCAATCAGCAGCTACGCAGCCCGCATGTTTTTGCAGTGCTTTGCGGAGTACCAAGCTGAGCAACTTGATTCGAAAGTTAACCCATGAACACCCCATCTACCCTAGCCCAAATCCCTCTAGACCAAATAGCGCCCAGCCTCACCAACCCGCGCAAAACCTTTCACGCGGGCAAACTGGTCGAATTGGCCGATGACATCAAGCGCCGGGGCATTGACACGCCCGTCACCGTGCGCCCCTTGCCCGGGGCCCGCGTGGGCGACACCGACCGGGGCGTGCAGTACGAACTGGTTTGCGGCGAGCGCCGCTACCGGGCCAGCGAGCAGGCCGGCCTGCGCACCATCCCGGCCATCGTGCGCGCGCTCACTGATGAGCAGGCGCTGGAGATCCAGCTGTGTGAAAACCTCAAGCGAGACGACCTCACCGAGTTGGAAGAAGCCGAGGGCTACCAGACCCTTATGCAGCATGCCAACATTAATGCCGACCAGGTGGCCGAGCGCATCGGCAAAAGCCGCAGCTATGTCTACGGCCGCACCAAGCTGCTGGCCCTGGGCCAAGAGGCCAAGCAGGCCCTGCGCGACGGCGGCATTGACGCCAGCCGCGCCCTGCTGATCGCCCGCATACCCGATGGCAAATTGCAAATCAAGGCGCTGGAGTGGGCCAGCAAGCCCGGCGAATACACCGGCGAGCTGCCCAGCGTGCGCCAGTTGACCGAGTGGCTGCAATCGAACGTGATGCTCAAGCTGAAAGACGCCACCTTCAAAATCACTGACGCGCGCCTGTTGCCCGATGCAGGCAGCTGCACCGACTGCCCCAAGAGGACCGGCGCTAACCCCGACTTGTTCTCAGACGTGAAGAGTGCAGACATCTGCACCGACCCGCCCTGCTACCACAGCAAGACCGACGCCCACCGCGAAGCCATCATGCAAAAAGCCCAAGCCCGTGGCCTGCAGATCGTGCAAGGCAAAGAGGCGACTGAGATGCTGGGTGGCAATCAATACCGCAGCCAGCCAGAGGACTACAGCTTGCTGCACGAACCCCGCCTCGACCTCACCCCCGAGGGCGAGCGCCCTCTGACGCTGGCACAAGCCCTGGGCAAAGACGCGCCCACGCCCATCTTGTTTGTGCACCCCCGCACCCAAGAGCACATGGAGCTGGTACCCACCAGCCAGGTGCTGGCCGCGCTGCGGGCCAAGGGGCTGGAGCGGCCGGATGAGCCGGTGGTGATAGCGCGCGGTGACGACCCGCAGGAGACCCTGAACGACTTGTTAGAGCGGATGCAAAAGATTATTGACAAGCAGAGCGACCAAGCCCTGCGCAATGCAGCTATAAATGCCGTGCACACCAGCACCGCAGAGCAGGCCCAGCAGCTGACCAACGACATGCTGCGCGCTTTTTTGCTATGGGAGCAGAGCAGCACCGATCCATTCGACATGGCCGAGACGATTGGCTTTGAGATACCCGATGGCGGCGACGAAGACGAGGCGCTGACCCAGCACATCCAACGCCTGGACAGCACCGGACTGTTACGCGCCGCAATCAGCGTGCTGCTGGCCAACACCTGGGCCTACGACCCGACATTCATGCGCGTCGTGGTCAAACACCTGGACATCGATGTCAAACCCCTGCAGCGCAAAGCTACCGCCGAAGTCAAAGCCAAATTTGCGTACATGATCAAGGATCTGCAAGCCCAAATCGCCGCAAAACAAGCCCCTCCCCCTACGGCCTCTGCTGCGCAGTCCAAGCGGGTTGCCCCCGCTTCCGCGCGCCCGGCCAAATTAACCCCCGAGCAGGCCAAATCAGGCATCGCTGCCGCGATGCAGGGCTTGGAAGGGTCGACTGCTGCGCCCGAGGGCGCAGTGGCGTCGCCCGGTGCAGCCCCACCAGACCCACTGTTGCAAAGCGCAATCAACCTCGTCACCCGCGAACAAAAAGCCACCGTGCGCCTGCTCAAAACCGAGCTCAAGGTCGGCACCACCAAAGCCCTGGAAATCATGGACAAGCTGCAAGCAACCGGCACGGTCAGCGCGGTGGGAGCGGATGGGGTGCGGAAAGTGATGGTGGCGGTATGAGCGGCGCGGGTGGTTTTCCCGCCAAGCGGTCGGCGGCTGCGGACAAGGTGCAGGATGTGCGCGCGTATCTGGCCAGCAAGCTGCACTGCTGGCATCGCTTGACCGGCGAAGAGTCAGACCAGCTGGTGGCGCTGTTTGAGGGGCTGGCAATGCAGCATCTATCACTGGACGAGCAATTGGCAGCTGCGATGGGCTCGCTGGTTTTGTACAAGTCCCGCGTCCAAAAACTGGAGCAGTGGCAAAGCAAAATGCGCGACCCGGAGCGCACGATTGTGTGCGACATCATTGCAAACGGCCACACTCTAGGACCTGCTGGCGACCGCTACACCCCACCCGCACCCCTGCCAGCGCAGGAGCCGGTGGGTCACTTTACTGGGAAATTTTGGAACGACGACGCCCACAATCGCATGGTCTGTGAAGTGGTGTGTGATGCCATTCCTACCGCCGGGGCATCCATTTACACCACTGCACCCGCGCCACAGATAGCGCAGGATCCTTCGCAATTTGGGTCACCAGAAATGCAGGCGTTGATTCTTGCGCAGGCCTTGGAAAAGTCGGTGCAGGAGCCTGTGGCGCGCATCGTCGAAACAGGCGTCGGCGCAGATGTGTTTGTGTTTGGCGTGAAGGTGCCCGATTTTGCGATTGGAACTGCTGCAAATTTGCAGCGTCAAGCGTTTGTTGATGCAGTCAACACTGCCGCCGCAGCGAAGCCTGTGCAGGAGCCTTCTGATCATCCTGATTTTCCCGGAACATCAAAGGTCGAACGTCAATTGCGTCGAATGCTTTGTTTGTCACGCGGCAACCAGCCATATATGGACGATGGTGAGGCCAGTGATGGGAGCATGCATCCATTCATTGATTACATGCGCGATACGCCAGACGAGATTGCTGCAAAGTGGGAAGAACGCAACCGTAAAACCTTATCTGCACACCTTGCCGCTGCTCTGAGTCTACGACTTGATGAGCTTGAAGCCGCCCACGGCATAGGAACAAAGCACCTGCCAGCAGACGACACCGCGATGGGAAAGGCCATGCCATGAAAGAACGCAAATTCACAGTCCGCATCAGCGGTTTTTGGGTTGTGGTCGCGGTTTATTTTTTGGTTTGCTTGATTGGGTATTGGGGGAAACCATGACCAAGCCTGAACTCCTTGACTTGAACGACGTTGCTCAGCTGTATAAATGCAGCCGTCGCCACGCCCGCGATGTGATCACCAAGCGCAATGGCTGGCCAGACATCGCACCGGCCAGCTCTCCCCGCAACCCGCTGTGGCTAAGCATCGAAGTGCGTGCGTTTCTGATGCGAAAGCAGCATAAATCCCGCACAAATCCCGCACAAGTCGAAAATCGCCTCTGAGTTCGATTCCGGCCCCGGGCACCATTGACAGGTCTTTCATTGGAAAGATGCTACTGGTACATTACAAGCCTCCCTCTGGGGGGCTTTTTTGTTTCCCGCATCTCCCCGCAGAAATCCCGCATTCAATCCCGCACGGAATCCCGCATGGCCTACGTCCGCAAAGTCAAAACAGGGTGGCGCGCTGAGGTGCAGCGCAATGGTCAGCGGTCCAGCAAAGTCCTGCCCACCAAGCGCGAAGCCCAGGCCTGGGCCCTGGAGCAGGACAATTTAGCCAAAAAGCCCGGGGGCAACCGCAGTTTTCATGCGGCCCTGGAACGCTACCGCGACCATGTCAGCGACAAAAAAGCGGGCGCGGTGTGGGAGGTGCGACGCATCAACGCCATGCTGACGCTGTTTGCGGACCGCCCGCTGTCCCACATCGACGCGCCACTGATCGCCAAGTGGCGCGATGCGCGCCTCAAAACCGTCAGCGGCAGCACCGTGGTGCGCGAAGCCAACCTGCTGCGCAACGTCTTCACGGTGGCCCGGCTGGAGTGGCGCTGGATGGACCACAGCCCGTTCGATGGCGTCAAGCTCCCCCGCTCCGCTGCGCCCCGCACCGCCGTATGGCCCTGGCAGCTGATCAAACGCGTGCTGCGCGCGCCGCGTATGGGCAAGACGGCCGAGATGCAGGCGGCCTTTCACATCGCCTTGAGATCCGGCATGCGCCTGCAAGAGGTGCTGGCCGCCCCGGCGCACTTTGACGCCAAGCGCCGCGTGGTGACCATCAAGACCAAGACCGAGGCAAGCGCAAATATCCCCATCGGCCGCATCGCTGCGCGCCTGTTGCAACGGCCCGCGTTCACAGTGGGGGCAAATGAGGGCAGCGTGCTATTTGGAAAGCTGTGCCGTGAACTGCTGATTGAAGGGCTAACGTTTCACGATGCCCGCGCGACCGCCCTCACCCACCTGGCCAAGCGCGTCGACGTGCTGACCCTGGCCAAGATCAGCCGTCACAAAGACCTCAGTTTGCTTAGCAATGTGTATTACCGCGAGCGGGCAGATCAGATTGCGGCGCGTATTTGATCGGCCTAAATGCAAAAAAACCCCCGACCCTTGCGGGTCGGGGGCAAAAGCGCGAGTGATGCGCTGGAGACTACTTGGTGTTATCGGTCAGGGTGACCGGCTTATCCCATTGCGATCCGCTATGGCGCGCTCTCGGCAGCTGGCGTAGGCGACGTTGATGACGTCGGCCTCGCGCTGAAGGCGCTGAAGTAGTCCACTAAGCTCTGCTGAAAGTAACCCACCGGCATCGGCTGGGTCTGCTGCACGATCACCGGCAGCGCTGGCAGTTGTACTTGCGGCGCTACCACCACCCGCCCAACATCCGGTGGTTTGGCTGGTGGCGTAAGGGTCCCGCAGCCGCCCAGCAGAGCCAGCAGCAGCACGCAAGCGGGCAGATAGATCAGCGATAGTTTTTGCATGGTTGGCGTCCTGGGTGTTTTGGATATTGGTTTGGGCTTGCAGGGCTTGTTCGGCTTGGAGCGTTTTGGCAGTCTCCGTGGCCAGGGCAGTGGCTGCATCGGCCTTGAGTTGCTCAGTGGCCAGCTTGGTGTCGGCCTGGTATTGCGCCAACTCCGCGCGCGCCTTGGCCCCACCCAAGCCGTAGGCCTGCCAATGCGTCCAAGCCAGCGCGCAGGCCAGCGCAAGGCATACCCACAGGCGCGGGTTAGCCAGTTGGGATAGCAGGGCGATCATGCGGTCACCGGCTCCGCTGCCGCGTTGCGGATCTCGATAGTCACGCTGCGGCCGTTGTCGATGGCTGTGCGCACCACCTGGTTGACCAGCGCAACCGCCGGGCGGCTGGTGCCGCCGATCAGGGCAGTGTCGCTTGCGCGCAGGCCAAGCAGAATGCAGCCCTCAGTATCGGCAGCGGTGTTGCCCGCGTGCATGCGGATGTACTGGTAGCCGGGTACATCTTCGATGGTGAGGGTGTCCGGGCCGTATTTGGGGCTGTATTCCAGGCCAATGCGGTAGGTGCCAGACGGTATGGCCGTTGCGCCTTTGACCTTCCATTCGGCCACGGGAACGCCTAAGCGCTCGCGCACGGTGTCTTCGAGGGTGTAGCACAGGTGTAGCCCGTCCTGCAACAGTTCGCCAATGGTGGCGTCGGCATGGGTGGGGCGGCGTTGCAATACGAGGTGCAGGGTATTTGGCATGGTCAAGTCCCAGGTTGTTCAGAGCCCAGCCGATCAGTCGCGCGCCGCCCATAGTTGACGCGGGCGATAGCCGGGATGTTTTGCCAGCTGGGGATGGTGAGCCACAGGTAGGTGGCCGCGACGATGCAGATGCACTTTTCCAGCGCGGTGGCCTCGCCGTTGATCAGGTGCGCCAGCGCCGTCCACGCCAGCACAAACACGGCGACGTAAATCCACAGCCAAGCCCATTTGGTGACGCGGCCCGGCTGCATTTTGCGCAGGCGGCAGGCTGCGGCCGCTACGCAGATGAGCGCGCCAAAAGCGGCGCAGATGCTGAGAATGGCTATGGCGGCTTCGGGGATGTACTGCATGCTTTCAGGCTCCTGCTTTGCCAAATATCACATCAATGACCCGTTCCAATTTGCCACCCAATTTGTCGCTGATTAGCGGCAACAGTCGGTGCAGGCCAAAACCGTAGACCACCGCAGCCACGCTGACCCACAGCGAGTCACTGGCCAGCCCGGCGCTGCCGGTAAGCGCCAGTGCAAAAAGGGCTCCCACTGGCACGCCAATGATGGTGACGCAGACCTGTATGAGGGTTTGCGCTCGTGTGAGAGGGGCCGTAGGTGGCGGACTGATGCCAAAATACAAGGCACCCCCCAGCGCGCTCCAAATGATGGGGGTAAGGGGTATGTGCAGCACCTCCAACGAAATGGCGCTGAGCGCCGCAAACGTGGTCAATTGCTGGGCATGGGCTTTGGTACAGAGCCCGGTGATGAGAGTGACAATTTTCTTCATGGCGGGCAGTGTTTCACAGCTTAGGGAAATTTACGGAATCGTGAATCGGTACAAAGTTTCGCGCTGGTGCGCGATGGCCGCGCGCACCACGCTGGGTGGCGTGGCACGGTCGCCCAAATCGACGCCAGCCTGACGGGCCAGACGTATGGACATCTCAGCGCATTGCTCGACGTCGTCGTCAACCGGCATGCCCCATAAGCCCACTGCGCAGTCGCGCAGGCTGTAGCGGTCGCCCAGCTGCTCCATGGCATAAGCCCGCTGCGCCGGGCCCCAGGCCGCGTGCAGCGGCACCCAGTAGGTGGACAGGCCGGTGTACATGCTGAGCGGCACCAGCCGCACGCGGGGCATGACGGCCTCTAAAACACACAGCCGCCCATCCACCCACAGCGCCTGCGCCACGTGGGTAAAACAGTCCCATGGCACCACGCCAAACCGCTGTTGCATCAAGCGCCACTTCCAGGCCAATAAATCACCATCTCGCACGCGGGTGCGAACGGTGTCGTAGTCGATTGGAGCGGGGTCTGGAAAGGCGTCTGGTTTGTGGGGCATGGGCCAGATCAGGTGCTGGGCTTGGGGTATTTGGCTTTGACAGCCAAACACGCGGCCACGTATGCATCCATCTGCGCCTGATCGTTTTTGACCAGGCCGTCCATGTAGTCGACAACCGGCGGGTATTCGGCTGCGCGCTTTTCAGCGTAGGTGCGTGCGGCTTCGGCGGCGGCGGCCTCTGCGGCACGGATTGATTCGGCCTCTGCATCAGTGATTTGCACGCAGCCTGCGGGCAAAAGGTAGTCGTATTCCGATGAGTCGAGCCAATGGAGCTTGTTTTGGGGGTCTTTGTAGTGGGGCATTTTGTAGTCCTTAACGAAGTTCTGCACATGAAGTTAAAGATGCTGAACTCACCGTAAATACATAAGATTGCCCCGGTGGAACAACTGCGCTAAATTGAGCGTTATTACCAGCAACACCACCCTCGCTTAGATAGGCAACTTGAATACCATTAACACTTATCGCCACGTTGCTATTTGACGGCGCATTAAATACTGGCGATGTGATGATAGTCCGTCCTGTGGTGTTGTAGTAGGTTGTGCCCGAAGTGCGAGTTACGCTTTGCCAAGTCTGCCCATACCCCAGCGACGCCATTGATGCCAGAGCCTGCCCACCCACACCCTGCACTGTCGATGGTGCAGTTGCCCAAGTGCCAGCCGTAGCCTGTGTAGATATGATTTGCCCAACTACGCGATACGGCACATTGGTGCGCGCTGTTGCGCTAAACACCTGATTGACGGAAACAGCACCAGAAGTAAGCGTGGTTGTACTGATTAAACCAGTTTCACTTAAATCATTTCCCCCCGCAAGGTTGACAACCGCCAGCTCCACCGTGCCTGCGTTATCCAGCGCAAGCAGGATGATGCGGCTTAACACGCCGCTCACCGTTCCCAGCGTTGCACCGGCTGGAATGGTTAGCGACAGTGCCGATGCAATGGTGCGGGTATTGGGCACGCCATTGGTCAAAGTGGCGCTGCGGAAATCCAACGAAGTCGGGTTAAGGCCAACGGTCAGCGCGTTGCTGGCCACCGAGGCAGTAACCGGCTGAATCTGCGGATTCGTTGGCGTCAACAGCTGCCGAGCAAAAGTCAGCGCAGTAGTGCCAATGGTGATGATGCCATCGGTGGTCAGCGTCCACAAACTGTCCGCGTTGGTAGCGCCCTCTTCTACAGGCACGATAGAGCCACTGGTGAGCTCCCCCGCAGCGTCCGCGTCGGTAGCTCGCGTCCAGGTGCCGTTGGCTCCAGTGCCCAGCGTGGCCACGTAGTAAATGCCGTTTTGGCTGGCGGTGCTCTGGTCTTTGACCAAGATGCGGTCATTGACAACCAGCGTGATGCCATCCAAGGTGCTGGGCGCACCACCTGCCAGGCTGGCGATATTGGCCGTGGTGGCCACGCGCACGCTGGCTTTGTAATCGGTAGCGGCGCCGGCCGCGATCAGCGCCAGAATGGCGTCGCGCAGTTGCGTAGTGCTTGATGCGCTAGGAGTGATACCCGCAGCCACGATAACGGCGCGCTGCTCCTCGGTCATCATGTAATACCAGTACGGTCCAGGCGTAGTGGGCGGCGTTCCCAATGCAGGGTTACCGCTGGTGGGGTAACCCACGCTGGGGCTGGCAGGCGCAGTCGGCGGGCTGGCCGATGCGCCGGATGAATATGCACGATCCATGGGGTAATGATCCTTTCAAAAAAAACTTTAGGTGTACGAAAAAATGACTGTTGTGTGCGCCGGTGCCACGCGTTTAAGCACGCATTCCAGCAAGCTGCTGCCCCATGAGGCCAGGGGTTCATCGACCGTGGAGTCCACGTCGGCATACGTCACTGTGTTGAGCGGCGCGTTAACTTGCCACGCAAAACTCCACGGCGTGTCGTACAGCAGGTCATCGACCGTGGAGTCCACGGTATGCGGCGCAAACTCGGTGATGCTGATGGTGTAGCCCAGCGTGGCGGCCAGGGCGATGTAATAGGCGCGCGATTGCCCGCCCAGCGTGGCCAAGCGACCCACCAGCGCGGCGCGGCGCTGGTTCACGGTTTGGGTACCGGCAAAGGCGCTTACACACGCATCTGGCAGGCCAGCCACGCGCTCCCAATCGGCAAACAGCTCTGCCGTGGTGCGCGGGTCTGCCTCTTCCAGCAGGCCGCCGGTGCGCCCGTCCATACGGGCCATTTCTTGCGCCAACCCGCCTAGCAGCCGGGTGGTGTAGGCGGCAGGGTCTGTGCTCCATGCTGCGCCAGGTGGCAGCAGGCCCTGCATGGCCAGCAGGTAGTCGTCTGCGGTCACAGCCATTTGATGGTCCCCATGGTGCTCATGTTGCCGGTGGTGTTGGTGACGTTGGTTGTGGGGCTTGTCAGCGTGTAGTCGGTCTCGCCGGTGGCGGCGCTGATGGCGGCGCGGATATGGCTGAGCAGCAAATTGCCGCCGGGCACGGCCTCTCGCAACAGCAGATCTTGCAGCTCGGCCTGCACGGCGGCTTGCACGTCTGCAGTCGCTGGTGTCAGCCCGCTGATCTGAAAATTCAGCGGTACGGCCACGGGCGCGACCACCGTCACTTGCGCGGTAACCGGGCGCAGCGCGTCGATATAGGCCTGTACCGCGGCCACCTCTGTGCTGTCAGGGATGATGGCGCTGCCCGTGCCGTCGTTGTCGCGCACAAAGCGCACAGTCACCGTGCCCACACCCAGCTCTTGCGCGTACACCCATGCACGGGTGACGCCGCTGACCTGCAGCGCCCAGGTGCTGTAGTCGCTGGCCGCACCACCCTGCGGCGGGGTTTGCAAGCGGGTGAGCAGGCGGGCACGCAGCGCGTCGTCCGTCTCCACGTCTGCACCACCGCTCAGCAGCCCGGCGGTGACCGTGGCTTGCACACCAGCCACCGGCGATACCAGCGACAGGCTTTCGCCCGCGTCGCGGTTGCCAGCTTCTGCGGCGGTGCTGGCAGCTACCGGCGCGGTGAAGTTCATGGCATTGAACATAGCGTCTGCGGTGGTGACGTACAGCGTGCCGTCAAGCGCCTGTAGTTGTGTGCCTGCGGGTATGGCTGCACCGGCTTGCACCACAAATGTCACAGTGCCAGTCGCCGCAGCAGCGGCTTTGCGGCTGATACCCCACAGGCTGGCCCAGCGCTCCAGGTATTCGGTGTCTGCGGTGTCGTAGATGATCTGGGTGGCCATGTAGTCGATGTACGCATACAAGCCATGCGCTGTGCCAGCCAGCACGCTGGCGTAGACCTCTGCGTCCGAGCGGCGCAAGGCATCGTCATCGCTGAGGCGCGAGAGCACGTCTGCGCGCACGCGCTGGGTCAGCTCAAGCAGGGTTGGGCGGCTATACATTGATGTTGCTCCAGGCATTGGCAAAACGAACGTCCAGGGTCAGGTCGTTCGTGGTCTTAAAAATCTGCACATTCAGCGCCAGTGTGTCCAGGCCCTGGCGTGCGGCTTGCACTTCCACACGGGCAGCCACGCCATCGTCTAGCAGCCACTGCAAGGCTTCCAGCGCGTATTCGCGGGCGCGCTCTGCGGTCTCGGTGGTCAACTTGGAGCGGCTGAGAAGCCACAGGCGTGAACCGATTTGATCATTGGCCACGGGCGCAAAGGTGTCGCCCCACCAGCCCTGCATGTCGTCGCTGGGCAGTAGGTCGTCCGCGCGGGCGCGGCGGTGGGTGAACAGGGAGATGATCACTGCGCGCAGCAGCGGATTGGTGCTGTCCATGCCCAAATTGCTGACGTTTCCGTCAATGGTGATAGTGCTTGCTTGATTACCCAGCATGGTCAAGGCCCCTCGGGTGGGTTAATGGCAGTGGCCACGGTGGTGACGGTTGCGCCGGTTTGCCAGGTTTTGTGCTGCCAGGTAGTGCCGCTCATATACGTCCAGCGCTCACCAAAGCCGTTGACATCCCAGCTGTACGACTGGCTGGCGTGCAGCTCGATGTTGGCCGCGTCGATGCGGCATTTTTTGGCGGTCTTGATCACAATGCCGTCGCGCGTGATGTGTACCTTTTGCCCTTGGTCGTCATACAGCGCGACCTCACCCTCGGCCAAACCTTTGAGCCGGTAGCGCCGGTCGGCCACCACGATGGTGATGCCATGGCTGCGGTCGCCATCCAGAAACACGGTGACGTGCTCCGCGCCCGACTTGGGGCGGCTGGTGAAGCCGTAGGCCTCAAAGTGCTCGACCTCGTCTTTGGTCTCACCGGCCAGCAGCCCAACCTGCAGGGTTTGCATGCTGGCACTGGCGGCACTGGCCCGCACCTCGCCACGCGTGATCATGTTGTTGATGCGCCGCGCCAGTGGGCCCAGGGCTGCTGCAATTTCGCGCATGCTCATTTCACATCGCTCCAATTTGCAACAGGCGCAGTCTTTTTGCGTTTGAGTGCCTGGCTGACATAGCCGTCAACCGGGCCCATGCGCAGCTCGGTGCGCATGCCCTGCGCGTCTAGCAGGTAGGTGACTTCGGCGCTGAGCATTTCAGTGTCAAAACCGATGACGCCATCACGCACGCGCACCAGCGTATTGGGACTCCATAGCGTGCCATCGGCCTGCCGCCACCCGGATACGGTGTAGGTGGTTTGCAGCGCCAAAGCTGAGCGGTGCGCACGCTCGTAGTTGGCGCGGTCTTGGCAAGTGCCTGCATCGGCCTGGCCGCTTTGCTTGAGCACCAACACGCGGGTGCGTTTGGCGCGCGCATCAATTGCGGTGGCTGTTTCGCCCAGCATGTTGGTGCTGGAATCGTCCAGCGATTCGCCCTCTTCTTCGGATACTGCCGAGCCATAGGCATCAGGGCTGCCGCTGCGCTGGCCGCGCACGATGTAACGGCTGAACACGCCGCTGTAGTCCAAATCGGTGCTGGCGGCCAGCACGTTGACGCCCAGCTCGATGGCCGTGCCTGCGCGCCCGGCGCTGCCTGCGTCGATAAACACCAGATCGCCGGTGACATTATCGGTAGACAGCACGTGGCGCAGGCGCATCATGCGGTCTATGCTCTCAAACACAGTCTCGCCCACTTGCACGGTGTGGTCGGTGATGACGCGGCCCGTATCAATCTCAGTGAGCACCCGCACGCCATAGGGCGCGGCCAGTGCAGCGGCAATTTTTTCCAGTTTTTGATTGCGCCACTGCGCGCCAGCAATAGCGGGTGCGCTGACCAGTTTGGCAAGGGGCACGCCTTGCGATCCCCGTCCTGCACCGGCGCCTTGACTACCTGCAGGCTGTGCAATGCCTTGCATGCCGCGCCCGGCCCCAGCAACCGGCTTGGCAACGGTGGTACTTTTGATTACCACGTCGCCCCACAGCTTGCCCGCATTGTTGACAGGGCTGCTGGGCAGTGGGCAGCAGTCCACCAGGTCAGCCGTTTTGCTGCGTCCGCGCACGGCTACGCTGACCGACGTGCCGTCATAGCGGATGGTCGTTGCGTCCACATAGCCGGTGAGCACCAGATCTGCACCCAAATACAGCTGGCATGCGTCGCCCGGCTGGATGCGCCGGGGTATGTCGGTCTGGCCGGGCCAACGGTCGGTGGCTTCCAGAGCAAAGTCACGCGCCTGGCGCTCAATGCCGGCCGATACACGCACGCTGATCCAGCCCGCATAGGTTTGCCCGTTGATCAGCAGACGCACCGTGTTGGTGGCATCGGCACTCATCGGGTCAGCACCTTGAGGATGGCCATGCCTGCAAACAGCGGGTTTTTGTTTTTGTTACGCGTGGCAATTTCGGTCACGCGCATGGCGTCTTGGTAGAGCTTGTAGGCGGTGACCAAATTGGGTATGCCGCTGCTGGTGCTGACGCTGGTAAGACGGGCGCTGTCTTTAGACCGGCTGGTCAGGTCGCTCCACACCGTGCGCCGGGCAACTTGCAGGGCTTGGTAGGCGGTGTCACCGGCGCGGCGGGACTCACCATCGAGCGCGCTGGTGAGGGTTTTGCGCAGGGCGATGGAATCGTCATACACGGTCGCATCCGTCAGACTGGACGCGCCCACAGCCTGGGCCAGCAGGCCTTGACGCCACAGACTATTGACCGCCGCACTGTTGATGCTGTTTTGCTTGCGACTGGGCGTGGTGTCTAAAAATGGGGGCACGGCAAAGCCGGAAGACTTGGCCAAGCGCACCAGCGCATTGGTGGTGGCCATCCAATTCAGCGTGCCATCGGCTTTGCTGGTGATACGCAAAAACGCCATGATGTTGGTAGCCAGTGCAGTCGGGTCGCTCAAGAGCGCCAGCGAGCTACTCAGCGCTGATTCGCTGTTATCGCCATATCCCACGGCCAATATGCCCGGAGATAAATCGTCTTCCATTTCCACAAATCCACTGGTAATCGACGTGCGGGCATTTGCCACCACAAAGTCTTGCATGCCATCTACAGAAAAAGCTGCGGCAAAGTCGGTGATAGCGGCCTTTTCTAAACCCGCAGCAGCCAGACGCGATTGCGCGGCAGTGGAGGCCACGGCGGCCGGAAAGGTCAGCTCTCCGGACTCGACAAACGACAGCGATATGCGCGCCTGCCCCAGCCCGGCATCAAACGACACGCGGGCCAGCTCTTTGAGCGACACCTGCATGGTGCCAAGCCACGGATGCACCAGCGTGCCGGGGCCCGGCTCTTCCAGCGCGACCAGCAGGGCATTAGCCTGGGCCACGTAGTCAGCACCCACCACAAAGGCCTGTATGCTGATCTCGCGCGTGGCACGGCCCAGATCCTCAGCGTAGGGCTTATCGCGCTGCGGGTAGGTGTGCACCTCTACCCGGCGACCTGCCGCCAAGTCTGCGTCCACCACGCAAAAAGGCACGCCCCGAAAGCTGGCGGGGCGCAGTTGGTCTTTCAGCGCCATGCTTACGGTGCCCCGGTGGCAAAGCTGCGGTAGCCCACGGCCACGCTGATCGGCACAATGCCCTTGGGCCCGGCCTGCTGCACGCGGGTACCGGCGGGCGCACCGTCGATGCTGATTTTGATTTCACCGTCCACGCGGCCCCCTGCGCGGCTTTGCAGGGCCGACAGCGCAGCGCCCGGCGGCGCACGCACCACGGGCGCAGACGCCCCCGGCACGCTGGTGCTGCCCACCAAGCTGCTGGCAATACCGGCCAGCTCACGCGCCCAGTTGACGATGGTCATAAATTTGTCGGCGATCCAGTCGAAGAACGAACTGAACCAGCTTTTGAGCGTGTCCCAGTTGCGGTAAATCAGGTAGGCGGCTGCGCCAATGGCAGCAAGCGTCAGGCCAATAGGGTTGGCCATGACCACAGCGCCCAGCGTGGCAAATGCGGCGCTGATACCGCCAACCCAGCCTGCTGTGGCAATAGATACCGTTGCAATCCGCAGCATGGCCAACACGCTGGCGCTGGATGCTGCGTAGGCCTTGATTGCCATGGCACTGAAAGCAAAGCCAGTTTTAACCAGCGCAATCACCAAGCTCCCCAGCGCCATAAGGGTCTGCAAATTGATCAGCACCACAAAGCCAAGCAGCGCATTTTTAGCCCCACCCACCATGTCCACAAAGCGCCCCATACCTTTGACAAAGTCGCTCACGCCTTGCAGCACTGCGGCGAAGTCAATGGTCTTGAGCCAATTGCCAAAGTCACGCGCCATCTGCCCTACTTGCACAGACACGAGCCGTTTATTGGCCGCCCACCAGTCGGTGAGGCTTACGATGAGTGGGCGGATAACAGGCACCAGCTCTTTACTGACCGTTGCACCCACGGCTGTAAACACCAGACGCAGCTTGGCAAATTCGTCGCCCAGGTCTTTCGCGGCGCGGATCTCACTGGCGCCTATAGCGCCTTGCAGCCGGTCAAATTCGGTCATGTTTGCGCGCAGGCTGTCACCCCCTTCAGTGAGCAGCGGCAACATGCTGGCGTAGCTTTTGCCAAACGCAGCCATACCCATGCGGGCGCGCACGGCGGCGTTGCCATTGCGCTCAAAGGCGTCACTCAGCTCGGGCAGTAGCTCTGCGCCACTGCGCACCTGGCCATTTGCATCGCGCAGGCTGATACCCAGGCGGGCAAACAAGGCGGCCAGGTCTTTGTTTTGCCCGGCAGCGGCCTGCCCGATGTTGACGTTGAGCTTGGCCAGCGCGCTTTGCAAATCTTCCACACCCACGCCCGCTTGCTCTCCGGCAAACTTGAGGCGTTGGAACTGTTCGGCAGTCACCCCCGCAGCGAGCGCACCTTTTTGTATCGCCTCTGCAAACTCAGTAAAGCCCACCACCGAGCGCGCCACAGCGGCCACCGACAGGCCGCTGAGCACCGTGCCTAGCGCGGCCAAGGGCAGGCCCACGCGGTTGCCTAAGTTGCCACCGGCTTTGACCACGTCGGCCAGGTGCTTGCGCGTGGCGCGGCTGGCGCTGTCCACGCTTTTAAGGGCGGCCAGCATGCCAGCGGCGTTGGCGCTGATAACCGCTTTGAGTTGCCATTTGTCTGCCATATTTACTCCGAGGGTTTGGATTTGTGGGCGATGCGCTCAGCCTGGGCGAGGTAGGTGTCAAAGCGCGCCAGGCTGAGCGCGCAGATGGCGGCGGGGTCGGTGTGCCAGAAGTGGGCGACGTCAAACACCAGATCGGTAAACCGGTCTAGGCTTCCGTATCCCCATCCCCGAAAAAACCCATCACCGCGTTTTGCCCTTTCTGGAAGTCAGACATGCTCAGGCTTTTGATGGTGGACAGCGGCACTGCGCCCAGGCGCATGAGGTAGTTGCCCACCACCTTGGCGCGGATCTCCACGCCCACCGAGTTGCCGTCCGCGCCGGGAATGAGCAGCGTGGGCTGGCCCAGCTCCATAACGTCTTCAACGGTGACCGGGCGCAGAAGGAGCTCGGTGATCTCTTTGCCATGCGCCATGATGGGCTTGGAGAGCGTGATGGTGACTGCCTCGTTCATTGCCACTGCCCTTTGTCGCCGTAAAACTCCATATCCACGGTGCCGTCTTCGGTCTTGACTGGCGCGTCACCAGCCAAATAGGCACCGCTGAGCGTGTAGACCATGCTGTTGGGCAGCTCGACGGTGATGGTCAGATCAGTGCCCTCGGTGATGCCGTCCAACGGGAAGTCTTTGGTGAGGAAAAAAGTGCCCTTCACGTATGGCGCTACGACCGTTTCCTTGTAGCCAATCGGTCCACTGGCCGATATAACGGTTTCGCGTTTTTTGTCGGACATGGGCAGCTCAATGCTGCCATTGATCTCCAGCTGTTCGCCGTCGACCTTGAAGTAGCAGATGCCTGCAATACGTTGACCCATGGTGATCTCCTAAATTGGGGGTGGGTGGATGTGAACGGGTGGGCTTAGGCGTTGCTGGCGTACTGCAAGCGGAACTGGTTGAGCACCGCAAAAATGCGCAGTTGGTTGACCAGGTCTGGCGGCAGCAGCACATCAAGCCGGTTGGGGTTGTTGGCATTGCGCTCCACGATCAGGTACTTGGCAAACAGCGCGGCGTTTTCTACCAGGCCGTCGAGCTCCATGAGTGCGTACTCGGCCAACAGCTCGCCCCGGATGACCGATGGCGTGACGATGGCCTGCCCCGCACCAAAGCGCGTGCCGTCAGAAGCCAATTTGTGGCGTGGGTACTTGGTGGTGATGCGGCTGCGCAGGCGGCGGGTGACCTCGGTGAGCTGGTGCAGGGTCTCGCTGTCCAGGTAGCTGGCGTCGGCATAGCCCAGGGCGTTTTTCTGGTAGGTGGTGATGGCGCGCTCCACGCGCAGCACACCACCGCTGACGGTGCTGGTGGCCATACCGTACTGCAGTAGGCTTTGCCGCTCAGCCAGCAAAAAGCGCTTGCCCGCACTCGGCACCAGCAGGCCGGTGAGCACGGTGGTTTGGGTAGGGCGGCCCGCGTCAGCGTTGAGGCACACGGCGTTGGCGGAGCCATACGATGCCGCGTATTCCCACACCGGGCTGGGCGTGTCAGCATCGATCGCGGCGATGGTGTGGTGCGGGTCGTTGCGCAGGCCGCCAGCGGTGGTGAGCGCAGACAGGGTGCCGCGCTGCGCGGTGTACACATGGCCGTAGACCTGGCGGCTGTAGGCCCAGCGCCCGGAGGTGTTGTTGTACTCGGTCTGGAAGGCGTCCAGGCTGGTGCTGTCGGTGTAGGGCTGGATGACGTAGTCGTATTCGTCATCGCCCATGGCTGCAATAGCGCCGGTGGTGAGCACGGGGTTGGTGGTACCGCCGCTCAAAAAGCCAGATCCGCTGTAGGCCAGGGCCATACCCGCAGGCAGGGCCTCCCCGCCGGTGTAGCCCGCGTAACTGTCTTGCACGGTGATGTCGTTGCCGGTGAGGCCTTTCCAACGGCAAGTGAGCGTGACCACGCTGCTGGCCACGGTGGCGGTAACGGGCAGATCGGTAGCAGAGTTGATGGCTGCGCCAATAGCAGTGGCGATGGTGGCAGATGCGTCACCCGAGGCGACGCCCACGTTTACTTTTTGCCCGGCGACGTACAAGGCAATGGTGCCAGCGGCGGTGGCCGGGCCGCTGACGGTGATGGTGCCGGTGGCCTGCACGCCCGCCGCAGCGTCTGCTACAGCCAGGCACCAGACCTCGCCGATGGTATCGGTAGCGCGGTAGAGCGCATGCATACGCGCCAGCATGGAGCCCACGCCAAACAGCGCTTTGGCCTGGTCGGTGGTGCTGACGAGCACGGGGGTGTTAACCGCTTGCGAACCGGTGCTGAGCTTTTGGCCGATCAGCAGAGCGCGTTTGTTTTGCGTGAAATAGCCCGCCTGGCTGGCGTCCATCTCCGCATAAAAAAGCGGGACGCGCAGGTTGGTGGGGATGGTGGGAAAAGAAACAGGCATGGTGGCTTACTCCTTGGGTGTTTGGGTAGGGCTGGCGGGTGCATCGACAAGCGGTGCGCACTCGGTCACGTCTTCATCGAGCAGGCGGCGCTGCCAGTACTGGCTGGGCTCCACGGCGCGGCCTTGCGCGGGCAAGGTGTCGCCCCGGGCGGGGTCCGGCACAGTGCGGCCGGTGGCGGGTTTGAGGTACATGGCAAGGACTCCAGGGGTTGAAAAAACAGAGGGTGAAAATCAGCTCGGCAGGTTGCCGGTTTTGGGAATGGTGAGCAGCACGTCGGTTTGCCCATCGGGCGCGCCATTGGCCAGCATGTCGATGGATACGCTTGCGCCGTCAAAGTGCGGCAAGGCGGCCAGCGCAGTGGCCTGGTAACCGTCGGAGGCGTCGATGGTCATGCTGGCGGTGAACTCAAACTGGTACCACAGGCGTGCGCGGTCCATGGCGAGCAGCGTGCCACCGGCGTACTGGATGGGGCCGTAGGTATCGCTGGGTTGCCAGCCCAGCAGCGCAGACCACAGCAGCGCGCGCAGGGCATGCATGCTGGTGGCGCTGCCCTGCCCGCGCGGATCTGCGGCGTTGCTGACACACACCACCACGGCAAAGGTATCGCGTAGGTTTTGCCGCACGCTGTTGGCCGAGGTGTCGTCGTCAGGGTTGTCGTCCATGGGGATGACAAAGGCGCAGGGCAACGGCAAGGCGGTGGCTTCGTCCAAACCTTTGAACTCAGCCGCACCCGCCACGTTGTCGCCAAACGTAGCGGCGCAGCGCGTGCGCAGGGCCGCGATGATGAGGTCGATTTGCATAGTGGTGGGATGCTGGACTTAACGCGGCACCAGGGCGTCGCGCAGGGCGGTTTGAATGAGGTCCTTGACCGCATCACGCTTAGACATCAAAGCGGCTTGGATGTAGTTGCCACGTGGCGCAACAAAATATTTATCCGAAGTCCGTCGCTCAGCGATCAATGCGGCCCGTTCACCGCGTGCGCGCCGGTTCGATTTACCCAGTCCCTCGCCAGCTGCCAGTCGCTCAATCTTTCCTTGCTTTTTGACTCCGTAGAAAAGAAATGCCGGATAAAACGCATTCATTTTTGGGGTTTTCTTGACGCCTACTTTGATCCAGCCACCACCATTGGGCGCTTTGGAAACCACGCCAATGGCGCGCTTAAGTTGGCCCGTGTCAGTACCAGGAAAAGCGCCGGGCTCTGAGATGGCTTTGCGTGCAACAAGTCGGCGGGCTTCTCGGCGAATTTCGGCTGCGCCCTTCACCAGTGCGCGACGCAAGACCTTGCGGTCATAGTCAATGATTTCGTGGAATTGCAAACCCACATTGATCTTGACATATTGACCCGCGTAGCTGCTTGTTAGCTTTTCCATCACAGTCCTCCAATGTCTTTCACGGTCACGCGCGTAAACCGCCGCAGCCCACCCAGATCAATCGCATCGATCACCCGCAGCCGCCGCCCATCGAACTCGATGACATGGGCGGCGGTGATGTCGGTGGGTTGGGTGCCAGCGCCCCAGCGCAGCCATACCAGGTGCGTGGGCGCTTCGCCGATGGGCTGGCTGTAGCGCAGGGCCAGGCCGTGGATGGGTTCTACCTTGGCCCAGCGGATGACGCCTGCGCTGTAGTTGGCGTTGAGCCCATACACGCCATTGGGAACATCGGTCCACAGGCGCAGGGTGACGCGGCGGGTGAGGTCACCCGCCGATGGCATGCTGGCTGCCATGGACTAGCCCCAGACCTTGGCGCGGTCTAGCAGGCGGTCGGCAAAGCCCAGTGCATACGTCTGCACAGCGCCCTCGGCCTCGCGGTTGGCGTACATAGCGCCCACTTGCAGCTTGATCCAGGCTTTGACGCTGTCGGGCACCAAGGCAGCGCTGTCATAGCCTGCGGTGTAGCGCAGGGTGACGGCGTTGACCTGGTCCAAGGTCTCGGGCCAGGTGGTGCCATAGGCGGGCACGACGTAGGCAAAGCTGTGGTCGCTGGCGTTATCGAGCACGTAGGCGTTGCTGGCCAGTTGAATGAGCGAGCCGGTGGTGTCAACATACTTGAGCGAGACGATGCTGCTGACCGGAACGCGGGTCAGCTCAAAAGCGGCGGGGAAGGCGTCGAGCGCGAGCTCCCAGGTCTGCGGCATGAGGGCGCGGCTTGTGGCGTGTTCGGCGGACTCGATGGCGGCATCGAGCAGAGCGGCGATAAGGGTGTCTTCATCGTCTACGTCGACACGCAAATGCTCTTTGACCTGGGCCAGGGTGAGCGGGTGCGTGGTGGGCGCGGTGATGCGCTTGAGTGACATGGCGGCGGTCTACTTTCTGCGCCCGCCGGTGTTGGCCGGGCGGGTGCTGCTGGAAATTTGCGCGGCACGCTGGATGGCGGCTGCTGCAGGTCTTACGGTGGCGGTGTCAGGTGTACGGTCAGTATCAGAAGCAAGTGGCCGCAAGGCGGTTTGCAAGGCCGCAGTGCGGATGCCTGTCAGGGCGGCTATGCGGGCTGTTGCAGGGCTTTGCGGGCGCTGGGTATTGGTGGGTGGGCGCTTGCTTGCAAGGGCGCCGCTCACCACCCTGTCTTGCAACAAGTGCTGCATGGCCGTGCCAACTGGCAAGCCAGAGTAGGCCACCAGCAAGGCCCCAGCAAGACCCGTGGTGCCCGCCAGGCGCGTTAATGCAGCGCCGGTAGTACCTGAGGCGCCTGCAAGCAGGCGCAGGCGCTCTAGGGCCGTCATGTCAGCTCCTTGGCCCAGACAGCATCAGCAATCTCGGCTGCAGTAGGAAACCTAGTACCACCGTTTATATTGGCAGTAATAAGGCCAGCCGAGTTACCGATAATGAGCGACACTTGATTAATATTTTTAACGTCTGCAATGTTGTGATTTGCGCCAATACACGTCACCGTGTACGGTGTACCCAAATCCTCAAAAGTAACGGTATACCCATTAATGATTTCAAATTGCCTGGCATATGTAACCCCCGACAATGTCGTTTGAGTGATGTGTCGATGCGTATCGTCAAACGATATGCCGTCATCAGCACCCTCAATTTCTTTAAGCGCAATCCGAAAGGCATTCACATCAAGCTCGTACTGACCAGGAGAAATCCAGGTCAGAAATGATTGCGAAATAGAGATGACCTTAGTCGACCAATTAATCGAAATCATTAAATTTTCTGCTTAGTGCTGTGGTGCTAGTGCCGTCTCCGAAACAACGCTGCGTGCCTCGGATCACCTCGTTCGCACAAAACTCACAATCTGGCTGTGGGTCTTTCACCGAGTCGTGCTCGGAGTCGTGAATCTCTTTCGGGGTTTTTTGGGTTTCCATTTTTACTGATCCTTCAGCAAATAAATCGTCAGCGCCAAACCGGATGAGGTAACAGTTCCTGAAACAGGTTGTGATTTGTAGTAAGGGGCTGCTGTGCCCTTGCGTGCCATGCCAGTTACGGCCTGATCGCCGATGTAGTTAAAGCTCGTCGTAATCAGTTTCCCAGCAGAATCAGTAGTTCCAGAAAGAACCACCGTGCCATCTGCGTATGGGCCGCTGCCTGATGCGGCAATGCGCACTACAACCCCTGATACTGCACTGTTCGATGATGCGTCTAGGCACGTCACATTGACTGTCACAGGTGCACGAGAGGTGATGTTGCTACCAGCGACCCCAATGGTGCTGTTGATCCTGTTGATGGTGATCGCGCCCGTGCCGCTGTTGCTGACTGTGCCTGTCACCGTGGTGTTGGTGAAAGTGACAGTGATGGGCATGTTGGTGTTGTAGGCCAGGTTGCCGGTGACGGTCACGCCGGAGAGGCTGGTGGGGGTGGCTTGGGTGACGTTGCCAATGACTGATACTCCATTTTTAAGAGCGCCATTGGCGGTCAGGGTGCCCGTAGATTTGACGGCGGTGAATTTTGAACCCGCAGTGAAATACTCAATTCCAGCGATGTTCACTGACCCAGAATCTGCGGCGCTGCCACTGGCATTGACAATTTGATTCTTAATGCCTAAAAACTCCATGTTTTCTTTTGTCGCAATGCATTTATACGCTTTCATACAGTCGTATAAATCGTCAAATGACGATGATGCAATAACAGTGATCGTGCCTGAGCCAGTAGTTGCTACGCTAAAGTTGGATGCCAGTTTTGTCGTTGCTGCCGCTTGCGTGAGCGTGACATAGAAGTCATCGATCGGCGTGCTGCTCTGCGCGTAGGGCGTTGTGTCGCTGTGCAAAATGACATCCATGGGAAAAAGGCCATAGTTGTAGCTCCAGGCATAAAACGTGTAATCGTCGACACCTTCGGTGTTTGTCTTTGAATGAAGGTCTTTAATGTTTTCGCCTGCGTTGTTTGTAAAATCGCTGTTTGATACCAGGTGCGCGACTGCGCAAAGCAATATTGAGTTGGATGTGCCCATGAATTGGGCGACACCGGTAATGTCAGATGACTGGATATAGACTTTGTCTGGCCTGTTATCAATTGATTGCTGGCAAAGGTTATAAAGACGACGCTGCCCATTGTTGGTGTCTCGCATGTAGACCACAACGTTCGGAATCGGAACTCCTGCTTGTGTTTTGAATGTGAATTTCGCTTCGTTGCGCACTTCCACTTACCCTTGGGTCTGCCCTGCATTAATGTTGTGCGGAACTATTGGTATTGCAGAACCAACAGATAAATTTACCCCGCGCA
>Ga0114964_10000827_pt1 | contig 23116 bp, 22 predicted proteins | sample C_131016_MF_Meta_FD_92638 | JGI IMG/M metagenome (GOLD analysis project Ga0114964, IMG submission 92638) | Freshwater microbial communities from Lake Croche, Canada to study carbon cycling - C_131016_MF_MetaG | ecosystem: Environmental > Aquatic > Freshwater > Lake | place: Lake Croche, Canada...
GCAAGTGCGATTGGGCCGAGTTCGTAATGTCGGGCAACAGAGCCGATATAGCCGACTTCTTTATCACCTGACATTACTTTGTCGCCAGTTGTTGGCAGATCAATGGCAGAGCCATCTAAGTGCAGCAAGGTAAGTCTGCGTGGTGGTTGTCCTAGATTAAATACCTTTGCCACGGTTTCTTGTCCTGGGTAGCAACCCTTTTTCATGTGGACTGCGTTATTTAGAAAACCTAATTCATTTGGAATTGATTTGTGATCAGTTTCAAAAAGTAAACGAGCTCTACCTGCAGCTACCCGCTCTGCTTCAAGTGCCCACATTCCCACCTGGGTGTGAGATTGGTTGAAAGCAGATTTCATATCATCTAATTCATCATAAGTAACTAGCGCAAATGGCCCGCCGATTGCATCGGGGCTTCCTGGCGCTCTAAGTACGGCATATTGATTTGTTCGATCTTGAACCTCTACTCGCAGCATAAATTTCATTTTATTTAAAAACTCTAAGAGATCTGTCTTCTTCTCTTTTTCGGTGTGGATCCAAGTAACACTGCCATCATCTACTAAATAGATTTGATGGACGATATGTCCTTGGGGATCAAGAATTAGCCCACTTACCCAAAGTCCGGGAGTCAGGCTCTCAACGTTTTGGGTTGTTAGTGAATGCAACCAAGAGAGGCGATCTTCTCCTGATACTGAGATTACAGCGCGGTGAGAAAGATCAGCCCAGCCATTACCAGCTGCTAATAATTTCTGTTCTTTATTTGGCTCACCAAAATGCCAGATTGCACCGGCATCTGGACCAGCCTCTACTAATACCGCGCTCACGCGCTAATGCTACCTATTAGCGCTAGCTACTTCTTCTCAGCGCAGTTTGCGCACGTGCCATAGATGGCAAAGTGGGTTACATCAGTCTTAAAGCCATAGTCATCAGATAGGGATTGGACGAAGTTTGCTGCCACTTGGATCGGAGCATCTCCTACTGATTCACATTTGCCACAGACCAAATGAAGGTGCGTGAGCTCTTCAGCTGCGTGATAGGTGGCGCCACCATGACCCAAATGAGTATGGAGAACTAAACCTACGTTTTCTAGAGTTTCTAGATTGCGATAAACCGTTGAAAGATTAATCCCTGGATGGCTCTGGCGAACCTTCTCAGCAATCTCTTCTGGAGTTGAGTGTCCCAATTCGCGAACTGCAGAAAGAACTAACTCTCTTTGCGGAGTTAGGCGAAGTCCCTTATCTCGTAGTTCGTGTTTATCGACCATGCGATAACTCTACTTACTTAGGACTTACTTAGTACTTAGTTAGGTTTCTTGCCCGAGTTATGAGCAAAAATGCCTCACAACCTAGGCAAAAATCAAAGGCAGCATTTAAAAATGCAGCTCCTAGGCAAAAGCTGGTTGCAATTGTGAACAGCGTGCTGGCGCCAAGGGCGCCTGCAATTGTGGCAATCAAAGCAAAGCCAAAGCCAACTAGCTGAGCAAATTGTGGTGGGCGAATATCTTCAGTCTTAAAATCACCAGAAAGGCGCGGCTTGACAAACTTCTTATAGATAAATGCATACGGGGTCTTGGTTGGAGTAATGAAGGCGCCGATTGCAAAAACAACTAGTTGTAGTGCAATTACTACTACTGAGTGTGTAACAAGGGCGAGGGCAAGTACTACGGTAGTAATTACTGCGCCAAAGCGTGGTCCACGAGCATCGATTAGCTTTACTTTACTTGTTACTTCGCTACTTTGATCTGTTATTGCCATTTTTAATTCCTTTGCTTAATAAGTCGAATTGGGTGGTCTTAGGTAATTTAAGAAAACTAATTACGCAGACTTTCGACACAAAGAACCAGCAAGGCGGGCGAAATCAATTACGCGACGCTTTGTTAGAAGTACTGGTTGATTTGTAAGCACGGGTTAATACTAAAGAATGTAAATCAATAAGACTAATTGCAACTCTCTTGCACTTAGTGAACCTTAGAAACTGCTGCAATTGCCTTTAGAACTTGATCGCGCTTGGGTGCTCCCACTGCCCGACCAACCTCTAGTTGGTTGCCATCCAAGATCAGCGTGGTTGGTGTGGAGCGAATATCTAACCGGCGTACTAGTTCTAGGTGGCCTTCAGCATCTATATCTATATGGGCCACATCAGCCATGTCAGCGGTGATATCTGTGAGCAGGGCCCTTGTAGCCCGGCAAGGACTGCAAAAGGCGCTAGAGAACTGAAGCAAGGTAACTCTTGATCCAAAGGATGCGCCTTCTAGATCAGCTAGGTGAACCAAGGCGCTAGCGGCGCTAGGGGTGTTCTTGCCCTTTATCTTCCCGCGAGATGTGCGATACCAGATGCCATAGGCAGAGCTAAGGCCTAGAACAATGGCAAGTGGGAGAAAGGTTTTCACGAGGGTATTCTTACACCTCTTATGGCCCGCATTCTTCTTCTAACTAACACTCTCGGCGCAAGCGCCGAGGTCCTACCAAGCCTTGGCCTGCTCCAACATCAGGTGCGCGTATTACCTGCAGAAGCATCAGTTCTTATAGATGTCCCAGAAGTAGATGTGCTATTCCTAGATGCTAGAAAAGATTTGACTACCGCCAAAGCATTGATGAAGCTGATAGTTACAACTGGTGTGAACGCACCAATTATTGCTATTGCTACTGAAGGTTCACTTTCTGCAATGAATGCAGATTGGGGCTTTAATGATGTCATCCTTGATACAGCCGGACCTGCTGAAGTAGAGGCACGAATCCGTATCTCTGTTGGACAACTAGAAGTATCCAGACTTTCAAATGACCCAGGTGCTAGAGAGATTAGAACTGGTGAAGTAGTAATTGATGAGAATTCTTACACCGCCAAGATAAAGGGCCGCGCCCTTGATCTGACTTTCAAAGAGTTTGAATTAATCAAGTTCCTTGCCCAACACCCAGGACGGGTATTTACAAGAGCCCAACTTCTCCAAGAGATCTGGGGCTATGACTACTTCGGTGGAACAAGAACTGTGGATGTCCACATCAGAAGACTACGTTCCAAGCTTGGCCCTGAGTATGAAGCAATTATTGGAACTGTTAGAAATGTTGGATATCGCTTTACAGCGCCAAGTTCAGGTAAAGAAGCTTCTGTTAACGCAAACTAATGCGCCATATCTTAAAACTCCACAGATCGCTAACAACACAAATACCCGCCACAGCGCACAACTTTAAAATAACCACCTTTAATCCAACCCTACATAAAGAAGAATGGCTGGAGTTAAATAACAAGATATTTGTAAACCATCCCGATCAAGGAAACTGGGCAATAGCCGATCTAGATAATCGAATTGCTGAGCCATGGTTTGATCCAGAGGGATTCTTCATCGCTTTTGAAAATAAGAAAATTATTGGCTTTTGCTGGACAAAGATCCATCACGACTTCGTCAATCAAGATCCGACAGGCGAGCTCTATGTAATAGGGGTGGATCCTGATTCACATGCCCAAGGAATAGGTAAAGCGGTGGCAGCTACTGCGCTTAATTACTTAAGGCAAAAGGGTTTGAATCAAGTGATGCTCTATGTGGATGCTGATAACGATAAGGCGCTTAGCCTTTACGAGTCCCTAGGCTTTAACTAATTACTGACCAAGTCCTTACACATTGCTCTAAATGCCTCTGAGTGAGCATCAATATCACCCTGAGTAGTCTCTGGAGATACCAATGCCATGTTGTGAAATGGTGTAATCAAGAAGCCGTCGTTGAGCATTCGCAAGTGAATATATTGCTCTAATTCAAAATCTCCAGCATCCGCTGCTTCTTTTCCAGTCTTAGGTGCACTCTTTTGGAATAAGTACTCACCACGGGCGCCAAGTCTTGAACAATGCCATGGCAGATCAAATTCCTTAATCGCAGCGACCACACCATCACACCAAGAGTTTCCAAGTTTGACCATTCGCTCAAAAGCTTCATCAGTTAATACTTTCGACAAAGTTGCTCTCATTGCAGCCAAAGACAAGGCATTACCGGCCAATGTGGAACCAATTCCACCGGTATCGATAATCTCTCGCTCAACTTTTGCCGCAATACGATTGGCAATATCTTTTGTCATTCCAAATGTTCCTGTTGGAATGCCGCCAGCAATTGCTTTACCAATCGTCAACATATCTGGCTTCAAACCTTCAAGGGCGGTCATGCCACCAGGGCCAACAGAGATTGTGTGAGTCTCATCAATAATCCATATGGCGCCATATTTCTTAGCAAGCTCACCTACTGCCTTTAGATATCCATCATCTGGTAGAACTATTCCGATATTGGTCATTGCAGGTTCCATCAAGATTGCTGCCACATCACCATGAGCCAAAGCAGCTTGCATTGCAGCCAAGTTATTGAATTCCACAACCCGCGTCGTTAAATCAAGATCAACTGGAGCGCCTAGGTTTCCCGGGCGCTTTATGGTGTTGCCTTCCTCGTCTAAGGTGGCAAAGGTTTCATCCACAGAACCGTGATAACACATGTCAATAACAATGATCTTTGATTTACCGGTGATTAAACGGCAGTAACGAATTGAATGTCGATTGGCATCCGTTGCAGTTACTGTGAATTGCCAGAGTGGCAGACCAAATCTGCGAGTTAGCTCTTGCCCCACAATCACCGCATCTTCTGTTGGAAGCATTGCAGTTAGACCTCGGTCTAATTGTTTGTGTATTGCCTCCACAGTGGCTTTAGGAGAGTGCCCAGTCATTGATCCAGTATCACCAAGGCAAAGATCTACATATTCATTTCCATCAACATCACTAAAGTGCGAGCCTTGCGCAGTATCAACAAAGATTGGATATGCCCCAGGCCATTTAGCCATCCAAGACATAGGAACACCGCCAGGCATAACTTCCTTGGCTTTTTTAAATAACTCACCTGACTTTGGGTGAAGCTTTAAGAAGCGCTCTTCTTCAATGGCATTTAGCTTCTTTAAATGATCTCTATCGATGTTATTCACAGGTCCTATATTTCCACAGAACTCTATTAATGCAATTAGCACACTTAGAAAATTAACTAACTTTCACCTCCTACCCAAGTAGCTCAACGGATAGAGCAATTCCATAACTAAGAATTGGTTGTGGGTTCGATTCCCACCTTGGGTGGTACTTAAGTAAAAAAGACCCGGATTAGTTACCCGGGTCTTTTTTTGAGCAGTCTTCCATAACTAAGGAACACTAATATAGCAAGAATTTGAATTACGCGGAGTAATAAAAATTAATCCTCACTAAAAGTAAATAAAGTTTCTATGTAGTGATCTCCAACTAAACCTAAGTTTGCAGCATCAGGAGGCGCAGTCTGCGGTTCTACGCAGATGCCGTCAGTGTCTTCGGTATAGACCACCCACCAAGGTGCATCAGATTCAATGTCCACCCGGGCTGCGCCCTCCCAAACAATCGATGGCATCCCATTTATCTCAGTAAAAGCATCATCCCAAGGCTCTGGTTTTGGTGAAACAAGCTTTCCTGATGGCATTCCTTCATCATCTCTTTCCAGCATTTTATTTGCTGAGAAATGAAGCTCTGATTCCCCGCCACGTGATAGCTCGCGAGGAAACCAAGGATGAAAACCAAGCCAAGCAGGTAGCTCACAACCATTTGCATCATATTCAAGAATCCATCGCACGGCATCATCTAAAACTTCAACAGTCTGTGACAAAACTGCGCCACCATATGGTTCTGGTAAAAGTAATTGTGCACGGCCACTGCCGGTCTCTTCCCAAGAAGAAGTGAAACCAAATCCATGGATTGCATGTGGTGGTGTCCACATAGTAGGAAGCTCGTACTCATCTTCCCCGGAAACCAAGATTCCATCTCTTATGCGACCAGCCCATGGGCCCATTGCATACCAACCCCAAGACAAAGGAGTTCCTCTAAAGGGAACCACAAATTGCATATCTCGCCATTGCAAAGATGCAATGCGAGCACCTTGATCTAAATCAAGTGCTACTGATATCTCTTGACCATCTATATGTTGCACTTAGACACCAATCTCAGCTTTGGTAGGGGGGTTTGCTCCTGCTCTAGAACAAGTAATTGCAGCTGCTTTTGTGGCACGAACCAATACTTGACGCAAAATTTCGCCATTGATTACAGATAGACCTCGCTCGACAATAGCCTCAACAACTATTGCCCCTACGGTGTCTCCAGCTCCAACAGTGTCGATCACATCTACTTTCACACCGGGTACTGAAACAACATCATCTTTAGTAACACCTAGAATTCCATAACTACCTTTAGTAATAATTACTAGCTCACTGCCGCCAGCTATCCACTTCTCAGCAATAGAGATCTGATCTTGCTCTGGATAGAGCCAAGAAAGATCATCTTCTGAAACCTTTATTACCGCAGAGATCGCAGCCCACTTTGAGATCATCTCTTGATACTTAGGGCGATCTGGAAGTACTGAAGATCTAATATTTGGATCAAAGACAACTGGAGCTATGGCAGCAACTTTTTTTGCCCAGTTGAGAAGTATTGAGCAGCCAGGCTCCACGATTGTGGCAAGAGTTCCGATCTGTAATACCGCTGGCTTTATTTCCTCCGGATTTGGCAGCCATTCATTAGTGAAATCAAAGGTGGCAGTTCCATCGATCGTGAAGACATATGAGGCCACGCCAGCTCTATCTAGAGAAACATCTGCCGTGCAAGTCTGCTTATCTGAAAAGTGGGCATATTTAAGATTCACGCCATCATGAAGTAGTTCTGCTTTTATCATTCCACCAAAACCGTCAGTGGAGATGCCATCAATAAAATACGAATCTAGGCCTAGCCTGGCTAATGCTTTAGCGGTATTTGCCGGGCCACCACCAACAATTGCTACCTTTTGATCTCCCTGGGGAATTAAATCAATTAGTGCTTCCCCGCAAACCCAAATCTCTTTACTCAAGCAACTTCACCTTTGCGTGCTAAAAACTCAGTCAATACTTCTACGCCAAGTAAATGGTCTTGAACTTGGGGTAATCCACTAATTAAGAGAACTCCAACACAACCCTTACTAATTACATTAATTGGTAGCCCGCCGCCGTGGATCGCATATTCCTCTTCTAAAACTCCGTGCTGGGCAAACCAGTCCACACCTGTTTCTTCTGCCAAAACTCTTTCGTGCATTGAAGAATGCCCGGTTTTCAAAACAACTCGAGCCTTGCGTCCCATCCACCAATCATTATCTGTCGATGAACCGGGCAATGAGGCGTGGAAAACAGTCCACTCACCAATTCGAACTTCGGTTGCCATCGCATATCCACGAGTCATTCCAAAATCAAGAGCTATCTCGCCAATTTCAATTGCATCGGCAATTTCAAAAGATGGAAGAGCTAGAAGCTCCTCTTCAGTCTTTAACCCGGCGCTTGTGAATCCGCCAGTAGTTCCATTGATCTTGTCATCTTCATCGGCCATAGCCCGATCTTATCTTTGGAAGGAATCCTTCGAAACTTCCCAAGCAATATCTTCGTTTCTATCTATAACCCAAGCCTTATATTCAGCCAATTCAGGCTTGGCAAACCAAACTGCTCCATCTCTTCCTGAAACCACAAGAGCGGTAGCCAAAGCATCAGCCAATCCACCATCAGGACCAACTACGGAGGCGCTGCGCGCTCCGATCGCAATCAATCCGGTGTGAGGATCTCGTATATGAGCTCCACGTTCATAAGTTCCAGAAGTAGCAACCGCACCATCCCAAATATCAAATACTTTTACAACCGTGTGAGCCTGCTCGGGATGTCTTATCCCAATCTTCCACGGCCCTAAGACTCCATCAACAATGTTTCCGCCGGCTAATGAAAGATCACCAGCTGCATTTATTTGTATGGAAGTTGCACCATGTGATTTCAAGATAGAGATTGCTTTATCGCTAGCCCATCCCTTTACATAGCCCGAAGGATCAAACCCGCCCGGCACACACCAAGGATCAAATGATCCATCTGTGATTGATTTTGCGACTAAACATAAATTCCAGACTTCTTTCAAATCTTCACAGCAAGAGGAAATATCTATCTCTCCCCGCCGAAGGCGGGAGACCTCAGAGTTTTGCTTATATGTGGAAAATACTTCATCGATAAATTCGAAGTATTTGCGGACTTGTTTAATACCTAAACGCAAATTACTTTCAGATTCTCCTGTGCATTCAACAAAGACAATCGTTGCCCAGACCTCAATCTCTTCTATAACCCGAGATTGGGAATTACTCATACGTTAGATTCCAGCCTTCTTAAGAGCAGACTGCAATGAGATATAGAAACCGTATGAGGTGTATGAAGCACCGCCAACACCAGAAATCTGATCAGATTGGGCTGCCAGAGTTTGTGATACTAAATAAGGAATTGCTTGTTGGGAAATACTGGCAGATCTGCCATCACCATTTGGATATTGCAAAGCTTCAGCTGCAGTAATTTTTCCATTACTAACGGTGATCTGTACTTGTACTGGACCAAAGCGAGTTTGATTTGTTGCCCCGGCAAATGTTCCATTTACGCCGTTACTCGCAGCCTTCGTTGGAGTCACGGCAACCGGTGTTGGGGTGCTTGCTACTGGAGTTTGGGAAGCGGCTGGCCTTGCTGCTGCCGTAGCTTTTGCTGCCGCGCTCTTTGCAGCGGAGGTTGTCCTCTTTGCTGAAGCTTTTGTTGGAGTCGATGTTGCATCTGATTGCGCAGAAGTTGCAGGAGCGGCGGCTTGTGTCTGTGCTGGCGAAGCTGTTTTATTTTGAGTTGCGATACCGCCGATTCCACCAGCGCCTGTGCTTGCACCAAACTGCGGTGGGGTAATGGCAAATACGGCGCCTAAGCCGCCAAGAGTTCCGACACCTATAAGTAATCCGCGCTTCATATCTATATCTCCTTATACCGCGTGAAATTCAAATGCTTCGTCATGGAATCTATTCTTTGGAATACCAACGTCTTTAGCTGCCTGCTTGACTGCTTCTACAAGAGGTGTTGGCCCACATACATACACATCAGCATCTCTAAAGGCTGGAATCAAGCCAGTGAGATACTTAGCGCTCATTGGGTACTCATTTCGAGAGCCAACTAGGTAATGAACCCTTGCGCCACGTATTTTTGCCAATTCATCTAGCTCATGGCGCAATACAAGATCTTCTGCTTTAGAGGCTCTAAAGACTACGTCGATCTCTTTAGAAACATCAAACTCTTCCAAAAGTGCACGCAGTGGAGTTATTCCAACTCCTCCGCCCACAAGAACAACATGTCCCTTTGATGCCCGGGAGGCAACAAAAGTTCCATATGGTCCTTCAAAGAAAACTCTAGTACCAGGCTTAATATCTTTAATAACGCCAGATTGATCACCTAGATCCTTAACTGTCACACGCAAATACTTATCAGTTGGCGCGGCAGATAGTGAATAGGGGTGGGATATCCACCAATGACCTTTGGTCAAGAAGCGCCAGCCAAAGAATTGTCCACCTTGGGCATCTAACTTGTCGAGTGATCGACCCTTCATAATGATTGAGTAAACCCCAGGGCCTTCATGCACAATCTGTTCAACTTTGACTCCGTGGCGCAGTGATCGAACATTAGGAATAGCAAAGCGATACATTACTAAAACAAAAGCTGCATAAATATATAGAAGTTCCCAATACAATTTATTGAGTGGGTGTCCGATAAACATCGGGCCAGTTAATACTTGATGCATAAATGCCAAAGCAATTGCTAAGTATGTGTAAAGATGAATCGTCCACCAAGTCTCATAGCTGATTCCTCTACGCACTTTTTTATAGGAAGTAATTCCTGCAGCAGAAAAGAAAAAAAATCCAACTAGAGCTGGAAGCATCCATGGGTATCTAAAAATCATCCGCCAAAGTTCTACAGCCATTGGGACTCGATCATTACCCGCATATCCAAGGATTACTAAGAGCACATGAAATGTAACCAAATACATCGAATAGGGGCCTAGCTTGCGGTGCCAAATTACAAGGCGATCATGCCCTACTGATTTCTCAATCCATGGCATTCTTGCAACAAGGACTAAGCCAACAAGAGCTAAGTAGGAACCCAGGAGCGCAGAAATTCGAGAGATTGAAATTATAATGTTGTAAACAGAATTCCAGTCTGACAAAGTAGTTGTTCCTAGGTTTACTGCAAGTGAAAGCCCTAAACCAATTCCCACGAACAAGCTTCCAAAGTTTAAATTTCTAGCACTACCCAAGCCCATACCTAACTATAACCTGAATCGCATGGCATGTATGTAAACCATTTCTGCCGAACAAGCTTCCAAAGTTTAAATTTCTAGCACTACCCAAGCCCATACCTAACTATAACCTGAATCGCATGGCATGTATGTAAACCATTTCTGCGTAAATCCTGAGGATAATTTGAGTTTAACTAAATTCACAACCTTAAGCCTTTTCAACTTCACTTCTTTTTGCGAAAACGGAGTACTTGCGAAAAAAGAATGACCCAGAAGATAACTCCACTACGAATAAATCAAGCCTCAAAAGGAAACCATTATTCGCAGAAATTATCGAAACTCGCCCAATATTTACTAAATCAGTTCCGCGCCAGGGTCTTCTGGTGTAGTTTAAAGATGTGATAGTTACAATTGGGGAAAAATGAGAAATTTGAGATTTAAAGTTCTTGCTCGAAGTGTGAGGCCAGATTTTTTAATTTGGTGGTCTCGGGGATTCAAGAGCCCAAGCCCTAGTAGAATAAAAATTCATGTACTTTCAAACTACTCATTTGTAGATTCGGTCTGGTTTGAATCAGGCACCTATCTTGGAGAGACCACAAAAAGACTATCTTTAATTAGTTCTAAGGTTTATTCAAGTGAGCCTGATCAATCTTTGTTTGAGTTCTCTAGAAATCGGTTAAAGAAATTTAAAAATATTCATTGCTACCTTGGCTCGAGCGAAGACGTACTTCCTAACATAATCGGAGAGTTTTCAGGGCCTGTAAATTTTTGGCTAGATGGTCATTTTTCTGGTGATGTCACTTACAAAGGCGAAAAAGAGACCCCAATAATTGCAGAATTAAAAATTATAGAAAAATACCTAGCTAATTGGAAAAATGCAGCAATTTTTGTAGATGATGTAAGGAATTTTGTATCTTCTTCGCTGGAAAAAGATTACCCGAGCTTAGATTTTCTTGTTAACTTTGCATTAAAGAATCATATGACTTGGACAATCGAACAAGATATCTTCGTTTGTTGGAAGTAGAATCCCTTGGCTTTAAGATTGATCCATGTGCTTAAGAGCCGAGATTAAATGATCGCAGCGATTATACCCACAAGAAATAGAAAGGCTCTATTACTTCAAGTTTTGTCATCTATCGAGCGACAGATAGCCATACCAGATACTGTTATTATTGTAGATTCTTCAGACATCCCCTTAGAAAAAAATGATTTATTGCAGTTCAGAAATTACTCTATCCAGTACATACATACCAAAATAAGATCTGCTGCAGCACAGAAGAATATGGGCTTAGATCTTGTTCCCAATTCAACAACTTTCTTAGCTTTTCTGGATGATGACGTTGAGCCAGATACGCAATACTTATTGGAACTTACAAACTCACTTCTGCATAACAATTATGTTGGTATTTCTGGATTAGCTGTTGATCCAAATATAGAAACCGCGCCATTAAGGCTATTTGAGCGAGCAATAAAATTTCTATTTCTATTGTGGTCGCCAAAAGAAGGCAAACTTCTGAAGAGTGGTATTGCCATTCCAGTCAAATCAGGAAGTAACGAATTAATAAAGGTCAGTTGGTTGATAGGTTGTTCCGTTTGGAAATACCAAGAAATAAAGTCATTTCGTTTCTCAAACGAAATGACTGGCCAATCAGTCGGAGAGGATGTAATTTTTTCAGCAACGGTTCAAAAATATCAGGGAAATTTAGCGGTGAATACCGGCGTTATTCTTAAACACTTTCAGTCTTCATTAGAGCGCCCAAATAGAAGTGATTTTTGGGAGATGTGGGCAAGAAATCGAAAGATATTGATTAAAGATATGGGTTGGGGTGCACTTGGTTGGCTTTCCTATTATTGGGCTAACTTGGGACAAATAGTCTTGATATTATTGCGTTCACTTGTCAATAGAGAAAGTAATACCCAGTCCGTTAATGGAATAGTTAAGGGCACGTTACAGTCTGTGAAATTCGTTAATGAGAATTAGAGTTGTAGGGCATGAGGGGCAGCCTATTTTTCCGTTTGGAAACTCTGGCCCATGGTTTCATTTTGCTCAAACATTGGAAATGCAAGCTCTGGAAATCGCAAAAACTCCATTCGGTTCAAAGATTGATGCATTAGTAGCCAACACACACAGTGAGAAAGCAATTCGAGAGGCTAATGCTGCAAATGTTCCGCTGAAAAACCGAATTCTTATTATTTGGGAACCACAAATTGTTGATGAAACTATTTACCGAGAGAAAACACTTTCGAATTATGGAACGATTTTTGCCCCTTCACCGATCTGGGCGAATAAAGTTGGGGGGATTCCTTTTAATTGGCCTCAAAATTATTTGAACATTGATTTGATAGAAAGCAAGGAAAAGAGAGATTTTAACGATAGGGCAATACTTATGCAGGGGAACAAATTTTCAGCTAGGTATGGGGAGCTCTATAGCCTTAGGAGAATAGTTCTTTTAAATTCTACGAAACAAAAGCTTTCGGTTGACCTTTGTGGGCCGAATTGGAATAGTGGTTTTATTTATGACCTTAGAAAATGGATGAAGAGTGCACTTAGAAGTAGGATTTCAATTTTATCCTTCAGGTCAATTCTCGGTATGGGCTTTAAATTTAAGAATTATATTGGAATCGCAAATGATAAATTCGAGACCTTAAATTTTTATGACGTATCAATCGTTATCGAAAATTCCGCAGATTATGTCAGTGAGAAACTTTTTGATGCAATATTAGCTGGTAATTTGGTAGTGTATGTTGGGCCTAACTTAACCGATTTTGGATTTAACGTTGGCATAATTAATCAATGTGATCCAAACCCTGAAGATGTCTTGGCTAAAGTTGCAGAATTATTCAAACTTAGCAATCATGAAAAGAATCGAATTATTTACCTTCAAATTGGCGAAGTAAAAAGGTTGAGAAAAGACTGGGAAAGTACCAGAGTACTTGGAAAGCTTGCAGGTAATATTGCTGAAATACTTAAATGAGCATCCTTCTAAATATCCGTAAAAAAAGAATTAGAGTAATCCTCGAATAGTGACTTATAACGTTTAAGTTTGCTGTCATTAACCTCAATTTAAAGTAAGTTGCCCAAATAGTTCCAAGCTTTTCCCTTACGAAACTTATAATTTCTTCACTATTTTCGATTGAACCATTAGCATTTAAAACTACAAATGGATTTTTTGAAGGACTTAGAATAGTTGCTCGGGCATAGATTGTTGCCAATTCTTGGAAGACTGCATTGGTACTAGAAATTTGGTTTGAATGTTGCCGATATTTTGTCAATGCCTCAGGTAAATTTATGCAATGACCTGATCGGGCAAGTCGTAACCACAGATAGAAATCTTCAGCGAAATCAGTTCTCCCATTCCAAAATATATGAGTGTATCCACCTACATCAATCACTCGAGACTTCCTATACATCACAGATGGGTGCGCCATCAGGCATTTGGCTTGGAAATCCTTTAAATTCTCCAACTGACCTACAGGATATGATGATTTACCAAGTTCTCTTCCCAATTTATCAATGTACATGATCTGTGTGCCAACCACACTTACCGCTTCATTCGCGCGTAAGAAATTAAATTGAATTTCAAATCTACGTTCATAGACAATATCATCAGCATCAATTCGCGCGATAAATTCATTTTTTGATACCGATAAGCCCGTGTTTAAGCTATCTACTAAACCTATTCCTTTATTATTTATGATCTTTAGTTTAAACCTAAATGAATTTTCTAATATGCTTGTCTTTACATTTTGTTCAATTCCATCATCGATTAACAATACTTCGTTCGGCAAAAGTGATGAGTTGTTTATAGAAAGCAGCGTTTCCAAAATGTATGGGCAATCACCGCGCGCGGGCAACAAAACGGTAAATTTCTCCTCGACAGCGCTTAATTTGGTTATCATTGTAACAAATACCCTTAAGTTATTTACGATAGATTAGTGACATGGTAAATATTAGCGTTCTAATGCCCGTGCGCAATGGTGAGGCTTACCTAAATAATTCAATTTTCGATATAACTCAAAATATTCGAGAAAATGATGAAGTGATCGTAATAGATGACGGGTCTACGGATGGCACCTGGAAGTTACTCTCGCAATGGGCTAGTACCGATCAACGGGTCAAAATATTTAAAGGTTCCGGGAAAGGATTAGTCTCCTCACTAAACTTTGGTATTAACCAAGCACAGAACAATTGGATCGCAAGATTCGACGTAGATGATAAATATTCTAAAAATAGACTAACTTTACAAAGAGCGAGTATAGATGATTCAACAGTACTAATTTTCAGTGACTATGCATTTTGGTCAAAGGAAAGAAAGAATCTAGGCGTAATCCCATCTGCTGTAGATTTTCGAGCCGTCCCAGTTTCGTTATTAACGAGCCAGCGGACTCCCCACCCAGTTGCACTTTTTTCTAAAACTGTATTCTTAGAAGCGGGAGGATACCGAAAAGAGGACTTTCCGGCCGAGGATATTTCACTTTGGTTAAGAATGAGCAGGATGGGACAAATAAAAACGGTGCCTAAAATTTTGCTCAACTACCAATTGAATTCTACCTCTGTCTCTGGAAAGAAATACAAAGTTGCCAAGGATCTAACTCAAAAATTAATAAAAGATATTGGAATTCACGTAGATACCCTTCATAAACTTTGTGATGATTGGGAAGAAGTAATAGATTCCTACGATCAATACGATTTTGTACATGAAAGAAGAATTTTGTTGGCTAAAGATTTTTATGCAGCAATCCAGTATGGTTTTATTCCACTCGAAATCGAAAGGAAAGTGCGCAAAATTATTTTTTCCGCACTTACTTCATTTTATGCTGTACCCGCAATAATTAAACTTATGAATGAAAGGAAGGCTAGGAATAATTATAGAAAGAGGTACTTTAGGTCCTGAGATAAGGTCGGGATATTTCTTTGTAACACTCAATATGACTAGATACAAATTTTGATACTGAATATTTAGATCCTGCCATCGTACGCGCAAATTTTCCCATTCCTAGACGTAATTCCTCATCCGTAAGTAATCTATTCACAGCCAGAATACTTTCTTCGAGAGATTTCACCAAAATTCCATTTTTTTGATCTTCAATAACTTCACAAACCGCTCCGACATTCTCAGCAACCGCAGGTATTGAAGCGAAACCCGCTTCAATTAGAGCGATCGGTTGGGCCTCGTTAATTGAAGTCAAGAGAGCTATGTCTGAGGAAGCCCACAGCACTTGTGCTTCTACCCAGCCAGCAAAAATTACGTTAGGCGGAGCAATTGATTGCAAATATTCTTCCAGATCCCTTTCACCCGAACCCCCTATTACAAAAAAAGCATTTGGAATTTTCTTTGCAATCTCAATGACTTTATTTGGATTCTTGACTGCCACAATTCTTCCAAGCCAACCCACAACGAGTGCATCCTCAGAAATCTTTAATAACTTACGCGCGTCTGACTTCTTAGGAAAATCAAAATCTTTAACACCCGGAAAAATAATTCTATACTTCCCTCTATCTCCAATATTTTCAGACACTAATTCATCGCGAACTGTTTGCCCTGGGACAATATAAAGATCGACTCGATTTGATAACAAACGCTCAAGAAATTTGATTAATTTCATGAAAGTTGGTCGAAAGTATCCATACAAAAGATGTCCGTGGTATGTATGTATCAATTTAAATTTATACTTAGACCGAGGAAGGGATAGTCGTACCAATTTCCCAATTAGACCAGCTTTAGCAGTATGCGTATTAACGATGTCTGGGAATTCACATTTTATAATATTTCGAAATTCTATAATTGCCTGAAAATCCAATAAGGGATTTATTGATCGGCCCAAAGAATTAATTCTTATCCCACCTAGTTCAAGGAAAGACTCAGCTTCAATTTCTCCAACGCTGATGTGCCCCGCAACTAGAAGAGTCTCTATCCCCTCTTCACGCAAACCTAAAATCAAATTGTTCAACCATACGGCCGTTCCACCCTTATTCACCCTTGCAATGAATTGGATTGTTTTCATGGAGTTACCCTATCGGATGGGATTCTTTGATCCGAATCCATTGGCATTTCATGGCTTGAAGAGTGCATAAAGTGGTGAGGTATATGATGAGATCATGAGTGATTCAATCCAAACTAGGATTAGAAATTCCGTCCTTACCCAGTCGCTTAAGACTCTAACTATGAAAGACCGTCAAAAAATTATTTTTGTTGCGTTCTTGCAAGTGACTTTAAGTTTGGCTGACCTGATTGGCGTCGCTCTCACCGGAATATTAGGTGCACTAGCTATAACTGGAATTGAATCCCGAAAACAAGGTAGTCGGATCTCACAAGTGCTAGAGCTGCTTAAAATTGGTAGTTACTCACTCCAGACCCAAGCAATGATTTTGGCAATCCTTACAACTTTAATACTTTTAGGGCGTACAATTTTTTCTTTATTTTTGACCCGGAAAATGGTTTTTTTCTTGGGTAAAAAAGGCGTGGAGTTAACTCAAGAATTATTAGCAAAATTGTTGACAAAACCCCTAGACTTCATAAACAAGAGATCTAGCCAAGATTTGCAATTTCGTGTGACCAACGGAGTTGAAGCAATAACAACTGGGATCATTGCAACTTTTGTGAACATGATAAGTGATTGCAGTTTATTGATTGTGCTTACGATTGGACTTTTAATCGTGAGCCCAATACTTGCCATTGTTGCATTCATAACATTTGCCCTGGTGGGGTTGGTCCTAAACAAAATAATGAAAGCTAAGTCCATCGAACTTGGCCGAATAAATTCCACTACGAGAGTCCAAAGTTCTGAACGAATAATGGAGTTATTTCAATCATTTCGAGAAGTGGTCGTTAGAAATCGAAAGAACTACTACCTAAACGAAATAAGTAGCCTAAGGTATCAGCTATCAAATGCCCTTTCCGAGACTGTGTTAATGCCAAATACAAGTAAATATGTTATCGAAATAACGCTTGTTATTGGTTCTCTTGTTATTGGTGCTACTCAATTTGCATTACTAGATGCAACTCATGCAGTCGCAACTCTGACTGTGTTTATGGCTGCTGGGTCTAGAATTGCTCCGGCTGTCCTTAGACTTCAGCAAGGGTACTTAATTTATAGATCAAATCAGGTCGCGGCTGTCTCGACATTGGTGCTTTCCGACGAGCTGTCAGACGCAACATCGAAAATAATTGCCAGCAAGGAAATTGATCTCAACTACAGTGGTTTTAGTCCAACAATTGAATTGATAAATGTAAGTAAATCATATGTGGGACAAAATATCATGGCTTTGCATAATGTGAATTTACAAATATCCGCGGGGACAATAGTTGCGATTGTTGGGCCTTCGGGCGCGGGAAAAACTACTTTGGTCGATGTAATTTTAGGTGTTATTGAACCCAATTCTGGGTCCGCACTCATATCTGGTCTACCGCCAGCAGATGCAATCGCGAAGTGGCCAGGGGCGGTGGCTTACGTCCCCCAAGATATTCTAATTATGAATTCAGACATTAATTCTAATGTCTCTCTAGGTTTCTCATCTAAAGAGATCTCAGAAAGAATGGTATGGAGCGCGCTGACTTTAGCTCACTTAGATAAGTTTGTTCATGAAAAACCGGAGGGAATCTTTAGCCCTACTGGAGAGAGAGGATCGGCCTTGAGCGGAGGACAGCGCCAAAGACTCGGAATCGCACGAGCATTAGTTACTCTGCCTAAAATCTTGGTGCTAGATGAGGCAACAAGTGCATTAGATTCCGAAACCGAAAACGCAATTGCCGAATCAATTGAATCTCTAAGAGGAAGTACAACTATTTTATTAATTGCACATCGACTTTCAACTGTTCGGAATGCAGATTGTGTAATCTATATCGACTCTGGGCAAATATTGGCAGTTGGGTCCTTTGATGAAGTAAGGAAAAAGATACCAAATTTTGATAGACAAGCTAAACTTATGGGTATTTAGACCTATTGCTAATTGTAAATGAATAAAACTGTAATACAATTCTAGTGTGAATTTTAATAAAGTACTAATTACAGGTGGATCTGGATTTATAGGATCTTTCCTATGCGAAAAATTACTTGAATTTGGTTATGAAGTAACAGTTCTTGATAATTTTTCAACAGGTACTCCAGGCAACTTATCAGAATTATCTAAGGACATACGATTAGTGGATGGAGATATTAGAAATTTTGACATAGTAGACACATTGGCCGCAAATACAGAATACATAGTACATTTAGCTGCGGCATTGGGCGTTTCAAATATTATGGAAAATCCTATTGATTCTATTTCTACGAATATTTACGGAAGTGAAATTGTATTGCAGGCAGCAAATAGATACTCGGTGCCAATATTCATTGCCAGCACATCTGAAATTTATGGAAAGAATCCTATTCAGCCACTGGATGAAGAGTCGGATAGAGTTATTGGAACCCCTCAAAACTATAGGTGGTCTTATTCTGATTCAAAAGCAATCGAGGAGTCAATGGCTCGGGTTCTTTTTGAACGTAACGGATTGCAAGTTGTGACAGCTAGATTTTTCAATACGGTTGGGCCAAGGCAGACTGGTAAATACGGGATGGTGATACCCAGATTCGTCGAGTCCGCTATTGCCGGTGGAGACCTGGTTGTAAATGGGGATGGTAATCAGACTCGTGTATTTTGTCACGTTAAAGATGCTGTTGAAGCAATATACCTTCTGATGCAAGCGGAAAATGTCTCAGGTGAAGTCTTTAACATCGGAGGTCAGGGTGAAATGTCTATCAATTCTTTAGCACAAAAAATTATTGTTTTGTGTAAATCTAATTCTTTGATAAGTTACAAATCATATAACGAAGTGTATGGACTTGGGTTTGAGGATATGCAGAGAAGAGTTCCCAACATAAATAAGATCACTAAATTTACTGGATGGACACCAACCAAGAAAATAGATGAAATTATTTTAGATGTAAGGGATTCTCTGACTTCTAAATAACTTGAAGTAAATTCTTGAATTTCCCAGTTGCATCAAGAGTTAATTCCGCGGAATCCAAGATACTGCTTATGTCTAAATTTTTATGTGCAACGGTAATAATGGCGAGTTCGAAAGTGTTTGTTAAAAGGTCAACACTAATTTTGCCTTTGAAATTTGGAACTAGAGGATCATAGTAAGAAACGTTTGCTCCAATATTTTCCAATTCGCTCATTATCTCTATTGCTGGACTCTCTCGCAGATCAGCTACATCGGGCTTATAGCTGATTCCACAGACCAGGATTCGCTTCCCAACAAGCGAGTAATTAACCTTTTTAGTTACAAATTTAATGATCTTCTTTGGCATGTCATTATTTACCTGATTTGCTAGTTCTATGAATGCAGCATCAACTCCTGCTTTGCCAGCCACGTAGGAAAGATACGATGGATCGACAGGGATACAGTGTCCTCCAACTCCAATTCCTGGTTCAAATCCCATGAAACCATAGGGTTTTGTATTTGCTGCCTCTAGTACTTTACGAGCAGGAATCTGCAATGCAGACATAATTTCTGCAAATTCATTTACTAACGCTATGTTGACCTGCCGGAATGTATTTTCAAATAATTTGGCGCCTTCGGCAATCTCAGCTGACTCAACCAATATTATTTGATCTACAATGATTGAATATAAGTCAAATGCCAATTTGACTGATTCAGCCGTTAATCCTCCTATGAGCCTTGGAGTATTCTTAATATTCCAATTCTTATTCCCAGGATCAACTCTTTCGGGAGCGACTGCATAAAGATTTCTTTCAGAAAAGGTAGTGCTTTGCTCAACAAGTGTTGAAATAATTGTTCTTAAAGTTCCGGGAAACGATGTGGACTCATTAATAATTAACGCAGGTTTTTTAAGATTTCTACCTATTGTTTTAGATGCTGTCTCTAAGTAACTTAAATCTGGTTTACCTATTCCGGTGAGCGGTGTTGGTACTGCAATTATTACCACATCAGCGCTAGAAATAACTTCTTCCTGATCGCTAATTGTCAGATTACCTACTGCAAGTTGACCGGATAAGAATTCAGCTGAAATATCCTCGATATGTGATACTCCTTCCTGAATTTTTTTTACTTTCTTGCTATCTATATCAAAACCTGTAACTGTTAACCCAGATTTTGAAAACTCTAGAGCTAACGGAAGGCCAACATATCCCATGCCCACGATAACTATGCGCATGTATTAAGACTTACTAATTGAATTGTCATGTGGGTTTAGGGTTTGCAAAATAGAAAATGCTTTTTTGTGCTCACTCGATATTGGATTAGTAACTACCGATATAAAGTACCAGGCTTCGTATGATCTTGGATTTACCTTAACAACATGTCGTGCCAGCTTAAGACCTGCTTCCTTTAAATTTGAGGAATTCAATTGATTGGCAGCATCCATAGTTCTATGCGAATCCTCAGGATAACTTAGAGCTGCGGATATTACTTGATTCCCGTTATGAGATTGCAAGGCAAAACGATAATTATGATCCGCCTGGAGTGCTGGCTGAACTAAAGCAAAGCCAAGTCCTAATCCAATTGCTCCCACTAAAATGAAAGAGTTTGACGATTTCTTTGTTTTTCTGCTAGTGCTTTTGGATGAACTATCCGTATCTGTAATCTTTCGTGAATTAATTCCATATCCCAAGATGACCCCACCAAGTAGCCACCCCCAAACACCAAGGCCAATTTGATTTATGCTTACAAATGATTGCGCCTGGTAGGCAATCCAGGAAACTATAACTGCTGAAATGTATGGATTCCGTGACTCAGGTTTGTTCAGAATTAAAATTGATGCACGTAAAACCAATAAGATTACAGCTAGATAAATCAGCAGAAGGGGAAATCCACCGTTACTTCCAATATCTAAAACTACATTATGAGCGGCATTACTGGATGTTTGGATACTGTGGAAAGCAGCATTTGCTGATCTCTTTTGATAGTACCAATCGCCGTAAGAATCCATACCGACTCCAAAAAATGGATGCGAAAACAGCATCTCCCGTCCAGCTCTCCAATAAAAACCTCTTTGACGCACAGATATTTTATAAAGGTGGTCTGCAAGTGGGCCGATTTTTAGAGCCCCTAAAACTCCAACTGTTATCGCTATTGATGAAAGAGTTCCGTAGATCACAACAATTGATTTTCGAACGCCATTTTGACCATATAAATATATGCCAAAGGAAAGAAGGAGCCCTAGAAAATAAATCATAATTCCTTGGATCGCATGAGACTTAACAATTAAATACAGGGCGATAATTTCGCCAAGCATCAGAAAAGACTTTCCTAAAAGATTTGAAAGCAATTTTCCTGAAAAAATTAAGCAAAAGCCTCCAGCTCCAACTATTCCTAAAAAGGCTGAGGAAAAATCTGGATTGCCCAAGAATCCAATCATCGAACTATGTGGGTTGTTCCAACTTACCGGATCAATACCCGATACCTGCATGAGCCCATATACCAGGGTGGCTAAGCCCGTTAGAAGAAGGGAAATTATCACCTTTGTAACGAAGTTAGGCGTTGTCACCAGCATTGCGACTATTAGAACCAAAAAGAGAGATAAATAGGTCAAGGCTCCGGTATTTCTGCCACCCGTACCAAAAAATTGCTGAACAAAAGGTGCACCTGAGAATTTGAGAACAAGTGCAAGTTGAATTGAAAATAGAATAAATAAGATGAGAATCGGATAATACTTTTTTAGAAAAATGTGTTTACTTGCCGTAAAAATCGTCCCGATGGCAAGGAATGAAGTCAGTACAAGTGCATACATTTTTGGTAGATCAATTGGCTCTAAAGAATAATTCGGAGTAATGATAAGTGAGGTCCAAGCGGTACCCAAGACTAAAATCCATTGCGCTGTTATTCTTTGATTAGTTGACATCATTGGGCAATTCTACTTTCAAAGGGTCCCTTTTTCATCTATTCAAGCCAGTAGCCCGGCCCTTTTTAGGGGGCCGGGCTGCTGGGACTATCAGTTAACTCCTAGGAGTTAATTATGCATGAACCTTTACTTGGATCTTTTTTATTGTAACTAAGAGTGCCTTCAACTGTGCGGCCAACACCTTAACAGCAGCTAGTGCATCTGAAGCAGCTTGTGTTGCATTTTGAGCTTCTTCGTATGCATTGTTAGCAGCATCTGTTGCAGCTGAAGCAGCATCGTAAGCAAGTGATGATTGATCAACGCTTGCTGTACCTACTGGAGTGGTAACAGTTACAGCCTTAGCGCGTGCATTTTGTGTTAGCGCTGAAGAAACTGTTGATGCTGAGATTGTGGTAGCGGTGAATGTCAATGACCCGTTAACTGAAGGGTTATAGAAGTCAAATGACGCTACGCCACCGATTGTTGTTACAGCTGTTAGGCCGGCTGCCCATGCTGTGTTATCTCCACCTGTACGTGGTTGAAGATATAGGTTTGAAAGTAGTGGGTATGAAGCGTCGAAAATGGTGTATGTGCCATCTGCAACTGGGTTACCCGCAGCATTCTTTAGAGTTACGTTAAGAACGCCTGGCTCTCCAGCCTGGTATGAAGCTTTATCTGTTGTAAATGCAACAGAATCAGCAGCGCCAGCAGTTGTAACTACGACATCAATTGTCTTTGTTACAGTTGGAGCAGTAGCTCCTGCTGGATCAGTATTTTGAACAGTAATTGTTGCAGTACCTGCAGCAACACCTGTTACAGCAATGAAGCCGTAACCAGCTGACTTAAGTGAAACGTCTGAAAGACTGTGTGAACCAGATGTAACGGTTGCTACAGCCTTGTTGCTTGAGGTTGCCCAGAAGCTTCCAGAGACAGCAGTTCCGCCAGCTGAATCAAGAGCCTTTACCTTGATACCTGAAGCAGTTGTTGAATCATTTACTCCAGCAGTAGCTGATGGAGCATATGCGCCTGTGTTGCCAGTTAGGGTGTATGAAGCAGCTGAACCTGAGAAAGTAACAGAACGTGATGCTGTTGCTGTTCCCGCAGTTGCAGTGATTGTAGACGCACCGGCTTGTCCATCAGAAGAGATTCCAACGAATGCATAACC
>Ga0114964_10000829_pt1 | contig 23109 bp, 22 predicted proteins | sample C_131016_MF_Meta_FD_92638 | JGI IMG/M metagenome (GOLD analysis project Ga0114964, IMG submission 92638) | Freshwater microbial communities from Lake Croche, Canada to study carbon cycling - C_131016_MF_MetaG | ecosystem: Environmental > Aquatic > Freshwater > Lake | place: Lake Croche, Canada...
CAGTTTAACAGAATAAACATACATCCACTCTCTGAAAGTGTTGATACATATAGATATGGTCTGCTTTGTTCACCACATGAAGACAGCACACCACCAAGTCCACCACCTTTACCACTTATTAAGGCAACCGTAACAAACCCCACTGCAACCCGTATCAAACCACTAACCACACACCCTACATACCACAGCAACAAGACAAGAGCAATCGTTTCATAAACAATCCTTAGGGGAATACCTTAATTCAGCAGGGGGAGGTCGAAAAAAAGCAAGTTTCCTTTTCATTCGCCCACCCGTCAATATATGGAATTATTCACTTATTAAATGCACGAAGAATTTTTTTTAGGATGGTATTGTAGGTATGTTCTAAAAAGGGGCTAACTGTGTTTTGTTGATGGTATTTAATTAGTACCCTGCTTTCGTGCTTTGATGTTAAATATATTTTGCACAAGATTTGTTTAGTAAATATGCTTTATGTAGGTTTGTGGGAAAGAAAGGTAATGCAAGCATCGGAGTTAAGGATAGGGAATAGTATTGAGAATGAATATCTGAATGTAGATTTGGGTATGGAGGTATGGATTGTGGTGAAAGTGGATTATCATATACTTTATGATTTGGTACATGATGAGAGTAAAAAGTATCGCCCTATTGCCTTAACCGAGCAGTGGTTGTTGGACTTTGGGTTTGAGAAACACGTAACGGCAGCTAGTGTTTACGTAAAAGGTAACAAAGCACTATCTACTTTAGACGGAAAATTCAGGTTTATTCAAGGTAATTTTGTTTGTCAATTAGTTTTAGCCGAATTACAGTACGTCCATCAGTTGCAGAATTTGTTTTATGCGCTGACAGGCGAGGAATTAACATTAAAAGAAAAGGTATGACACAAAAAGAAATCGGGGCTAAGTTGAGGGATATAAGGGAAAGGAAGGAATTGTCTTTGTATAAGGCGAGTAAGGAAAGTTCGTTGTTTATAAGTACAATCAAGGATATAGAGGGAGGGGAGAAGGCTGTAACGTATAGCAAAGTACTTTGTTATGCAGAGTACTTGGGTTATGATATTACGTTGGTAAAGAGAAAGCAATGAAAGAACTATTAGAATTTCCAATTTATATAGGTGTTCATGATAAAGATGGACACGTTCATGAATACGTTTGGAAAATCTTTGCTAATAACGGAAGCGAATTGCGGTTTGTGTATTCGCCCGTGCATGATCTTGATTTTAAAGAGCAACATTCACTAAAACTGCCTAATTTTCTATGCTTAGTTGAGTGGTTTGCTGATGATGATATTAACGAGGATATTTCCGATATAAGACAATGGATAGCTGAGAATACGGTTAGTAAAGAGGATGGAAGGACTTATTATATTGAAAAATAAAAGCAAATGAGCAACAGGCATAAACACACTAAAGTATTTGCCGAATTAAATGAAGGTACTGCCGAAGTATTACCTTATTTGATTATAAAAACTGCCGACAATAAAATCCTTATGGGGTTGTTGGCTAGTCAATCGGATATGCTTGCAGAAGATTGGATGATAGCGGATTAAGTTTATTGTTTTCATAGGCTAGGTTAATAAGAGGTTGGGTTTTGTTCCCGACCTTTTTTGCATTAAAAAACCCCTTTACTTTTTAGGGCAAAGGGGAAAAACAATAAACAGAAAAATTAGGTAGTCTATTTTGCAGCCTTAGCGGCTTTGCGCTCGGCAATCTTTTCTTTGATGTGTTTAATCCACTCACCCACAGGGCTTTCACCGTTAAATACCTTCCACAAATGTTCAACAATGGATAGTGCGTTATTATCAGCACTTGTAGGGGTAAGTTCTACCACTACATTGAGTACGTCAAATACAGCGTGGGCAATTTCTTCGGCTACGGGTTCATCCGAATGTAGCTTAACTTGAATTTCGGTTAAGACAGCATCTACTTCATCTTGGTTGGCTTCTTTAAGTCCAACTACGAGTAAGGTAACTGCGCCATCAATAAGGGCTTTTTTTTGGTCAGGTGTCATGTTGTAAAGTTTAGGTCGTAAATATAATAAAAAACCTCCCTAGCGCAAACTAGGGAGGGAAACAAATACCTATGAAAACCTATATTTAATGATTGAGTAATTTAGAACCTTTGCATCTTGAACAAAACCGCAAGCTATACAGGTGGCAATACCGTCCTTAGAGTATGTAAGGTTAGCACAGCCACAGTTGTAGCATCTAGGTTTGATTAGATGGTTCACTTTTTATCGTTTCTTTGTATTTATTGTCGAAATTGCTTATCAATCGTTTCCCTTCTTCAATTATCATTAGAGCGTTCTCACTTTGCTTTCTGCTTATGTAGTTTCCGTACTTGGCATTTCTAAAAGCACCCGATGGCATACCTAATTCATTGGCGTATCTCTGCCACTTTTCAGTCAGTCCACGTTGTACTATATCACGGTACACAGCTTTAAAAGTTTCGGTCAATTCGCTCATCAAAAATATTTAAGTACAAATTTGCAACATTTTTGGTAAATAGTATATCTTTGTGAAAAATAAATTTTATGGAACTAACAGGCGTAATTAATTCAATCTTATCGGTTGAAGAAGGAACAAAAAACGGCAAGGATTGGAAGAAGCAAAACTTTGTGTTAGATGTACCAAGTAAATATCCTAAACAGGTTTGCTTTACTTGCTTTGGAAAGGTTGTAGATGCTTTGGCTTATTGTAAAGAAGGTCAAAGTGTTGTAATAAGTTTTGATGTTTCGAGTAGGGAGTATAATGGACGTTGGTTTACAGAAGCAGGAGCGTATAAGATTGAAAAGCAGAAGTCGGACGTGCCTGATAGCAAGCAAACGATAACTAGGAAGGAAGAAAGCGATAATGATAGCCAAGACTTGCCATTTTGATGCTTACTAGGGAACACATACACGATATTTGCTCGATTGGCTTCGGCAAGCAGTTTAGTTTTATGCTAAAAGAATCGTTTTGTATGTGCAATAAATTGGACTATTTTGATGTGTTAAAAAGGTTTCACGACACCTACAAATGGAATTAACATGAACCAAGACAAAGACGGCATAGTAATAAGCGATGATGAATTGCAGATGTACGAAACGGGCGTACCTGTTGGAAACTACCTGTTAATTGAACCCGACTTAGATGCTGATAGTATCACCTTTGAATCGGGCGTATCTTTGTATATTGATAATTCCTATGAGAAGGATAAGTATAGGTCGGTACGTGGAACTGTAAAGGCATGGGGCAATAAGTGTGTAGGCTTTGAAAAAGGCGATATTGTTTACTTTGGGTATCTTACTTTACAAAACGCAAGGGAGCAAGTACCCAATGCAGGTATTCAGCTTTTTAACCCTTTGAGAGAAAAGACCGTTGCGTTTATACCTAAAGACGTGGTAGTTTTGATTGTTCGCAATGGTGAATATGTGGCTACGGAGAATTATACTATTGCTAAATCGGCTGTACCTGCTAAAACGATGTCAGATAGTGGACTACTTTATTTGCCCGAAACGGTTATTGAGGTATCGGATATTGACTTTATCGTGGTGTCAAGCAAGATAGTTGAGGTAGGGGAACGTATCTTAACTGAAAGATACTGCGATGTAGGTTTAGAGTACGGATTGACTGCGAAATTAAAGGACAAGTTGTATCGTATTGAGAATGAGAATATACTAGCTACTTATTGATGCCAACCATTACAAGTCTTTTTGAGGCTGACAATGTAAAGATATACGTAAATGGTATTTTGCATTTGTGGTTTGACAGGAATGAGTTGGTAGGCATACAGTCATGGACGGAAGCGGCAACAAAGTTTAAGATTGAGTACTTTTTTAAGACAACCTCAATCATTTGCGAGTACACGGATAAGGAAATGTGGGAAGAAATTTTGAAACAAATTGATAAGGGGATATGACAGCGGAAAAAGTTTGGGATAAGCATTTTGCAGATTGGGTAATGGCAGGACAAATAAAAAGAAATGCCATACCTGCAATGGAGGAATATGCAAGTGAGGTGGAAGGAAAACAGATATTTGATTTTTTTATTTGGTTTAGGAGCAATGGTGAATTGTATGTAGATAGAAGTATAGAGTTTATGGTCGAGCAATACCTTAAAGAAAAAAATAAGGCATAGATGCAATTCACTAAGGAACAGTTTTCTAAAATGAGATGGCAGATTTTCGATGTGCCAATGCAAAAGAAAATTGTTAAAGAAATTCCTTTGCTCGAAGAAGTATTTTCAAGGGTACTCGGTTCATTTAGCGGAGTAGAAGATTTTGATGAGGACAAACTTATAAGATACGTTATTTACGTTTATCATTATGACAGCCCCTTAGTTAAAACTATCTCAACTGATATAAAACAAAGGAAGAAAATAGCCATGAGCCTTTTAGGTGTAGCACCCAAAGAAGGCTATTTCAGCGAGTTTATAAACAAGATAATCATGAATAAGGACGATTCAGTTCTCCCTTATATACATGAGTTTATGAAAGTAGAAAATAACTTAGCTTATATAGAATTGACTTACTTAAACGAGGCGTATTTTAATATGCTCGAAGCTATTGCAAACAGAGATAGCGAAGTAAAAGAAGTACTAGACATCAATAAAAACATATCCCTTATGCGTACCAATATTGCCGACTTAGGTAGGTTGGTATTCAATGGAGATGTACCATTAGCCGAATCAGTCGGACTTGTACAAATAAGTACTACCTTTGCAGAGAAGGAGCGGAAGCGTATTTTCCCCGAAGATTTCCATGAAGTTTGATTATAAGTTCAAACAAGATGTAATTTTATGCGATGATATTGCGGATATAGAGCCGTACCATATCCGATTGCCCAACCCTCCCAAGTGGGAAACAATAACCAATTACGGGTTAGAACCGCTACAACAATTTTTTGTTAGAGAGAATATCCCTAAAGAGATTTCCCACCTTAACCGACTGCCAAGAAAAGATATTGACGCTTATATTGAGCGCAACCCCCATATCTATGAGTTTATCCAAGACCAATGGAACAAAAGGGAAAACGGAACATGGCAGTTTATCAAAGGCGAACTAATATACATCACAGGCGTACATTGGATGTACCTAAACTACGGAATAATGGATATTGGGAAACCAACATTCAGAATAGTAGATGTAGAAGAATTTTGGTGGTGGGAGTTTTGTGTAGTTCAAGACCCAAGAGTATTTGGAGGAATAAACTTCACAAGAAGAAGGGCGGGAAAGACTTATAAAGGAGGATATATCTTACTTGAACACGCTACTAAATACAGGGAACATAACTGTGCAGTACAAAGTAAGAACGAAAGCGATGCACGAAAAGCCTTTGTAAAATCTATTGTCAAGTCATGGAAAGGACTTCCGTTTTATTTCTCACCCGAATTTGATAATAAGACCTTCCCTCAAAAGAAACTTGAATTTAGGACACCAAGCGAAGGCGGTAGAAGTGCTAATAAATTTAACGATACAGGGCTTAACTCATTTATAGAGGCTTTCCCTACTACGGTAGATGCGCTTGATGGACAAAAATGGCACAGGGTATTAGTTGATGAAGCAGGAAAGATAATCGAGTGCAACGTAGTAGAGATGCACGAAACAGTAAAGCCATCACTTGTCGAAGATGGAATTATTGTCGGTAAAGCACTTTACACAACTACGGTAGAAGAACTTGAAAAAAGAGGCGGTAAGTACTTTTTGGAACTTTGGAACAGTTCCGACAGGTCTAAAATAAACGATATAGGACAAACGGAAAGCGGATTGATACCCTACTTCACCCCTTCGGAACGAAATTATAAGTTTGACCAATGGGGTTTTGCTATTGTAGATACACCTACTAAGGAACAAATTGCTTATAGAAAGTCAGTAAAAGACCCCAACCCAATTTTAGGGGGAAGGGAAGAAATTAACCTAACTAGAAAAGGGTATTCTGATTCAAGAAAACTGCAACAATATATTCGTAAGTTTCCTAACTCTATTCGAGAAGCATTTAGACCCGATATTAATGAATGCCCTTTTGATGTGAACATCATAGCCAACCGACTAGATGAATTTGTCTTTGAAAACAGATATATCAGTAGAGGTAATTTCAAGTGGAAAGACGGGGTAAAGGATTCAGAGGTTGTATGGGAGCCTGCCAAAGAGGGTAGGTTTGCTTTGACTTATTTACTGCCACAAGACCAATCAAATAAAATTATTTGGAAGGAAGGTAAGAGATTTCCTGCTAATACGGATAAGTTTAGCGGTGGAGCCGATCCTTTTAAATACGATATTACCACAGCCAACAAACCCTCACAAGGGGCAGGTATGTGGTGGATGTACTTTGACCCAATGATAGATACGGCCGACAAAAGCGAATATGACTTTGTTACGGATGATTTCTTTATGCAGTACTTGTTTAGACCTGCTACCAAAGACTTGTATTGCGAGGATATGCTTATGGCCTGTATATATTTCAGTTGTCAGATGTACCCCGAAATTAACGTAACAGCCGTTTGGGATTATTTTGTAGCTAGGGGATATGAAAATTTCCTAAAGTTTGAATATAAAATGGTGAAAAAGAACGGGGAAACGAAGAACGTAAAAAATGCACAACCGGGCGCAACCAACGTAGGCGATAAAATGAAGGATAGATTATTTTCAGCTACCGAAAGCTACGTTATAACTCATGGTTGGCGGTGTAAATTCCCTGATTATTTAAAGCAGCTTTTAGAGGTGAATTACAATGATGTCAGCCCTTATGACTTGTTTGTAGCATCCGCTTATTGCCTTGTTGGGAAATCGCATATAAAAAAAATTGCAGAAAAACAAACTTCATTTAGTAGTTTTGCTAACTTAAGAACCCTGTAATGAGCTTACCAGAGATAAAAGGGAACACACAATTCCCAAGCGACCTAATAGACCCTGCAAAAAAAGGCAAGGAATGGTGTATGCAGTATATAAGAGCAGCGTATGCCGAATGGAAACGCTCTGAATTTTTCCTTACCAATCGAAGGTATGAGTATATCGAAAATAGAAAGTATGCAGAAGGTAATCAAGCCAATCTAAAGTACAAAAGATGGCTTACCGATATGGTAGATAGGGCGGGGAACCCTACGGGCTACTTGAATATTGATGAACAGATATTCTCCCCTATTCCAAAGATTAGAGATAGTGTATTGGGTTATATTTCTAAGTTAGATTTAAGACCGCAAGCAACGGCACTTAACCCCGAATTTGTTGCAGAAAAGCAATTTGAGAAAGCAAAGATGAAGGCTATGCTACAACTAAAGCCTTTCTTTGACCAATTAGAGCAACAAGGCGCACCCCCTGCGCCCGGTACTTCACAGTTACCATTTGAAGCCGAAACAGAAGATGAACTTGACCTTTACTTAAAAACTGACTTCCGTTTGCCTATTGAGATAGCGATGGAACTTGGGATGTCCATTGTGGACTATGAAAATGAAGCCAAACAAGTAGATAAACTCATGTGGGGCGATGCTTTCGACAATGGTTTAATGGCTTGTTTTGTAGGTATAGATGTAAATTCAAGGAAGATAAAGTACGAATATACCGATGTGGTGAATGTTATCTACCGTCAGTTTAGAGGTTCGTATTGTACTTCGCCTTATATTGGAAGGATAGTACCTAAGACAATTGCCCAACTAAAAATGGAGGCAGGGGATAGTTTCACCAAAGAAGAATACGAGAATTTAGAGATACTTTCCCGTAACTTGTATGGAGTACAGAACAACGGAAACGCTTACGGGTATGGTAAGGACTATATAAATACCGATGTTCAGAATTGGTATTATGACGATAACCATACCATATTTGTAATGGAACTGTATTGGGATAGCGTAGATAGGATGAAGTTTCAGAAATTAAATACCGATGCTTATTATGGTGGTGCAAGATTTTTAGAGAAGCCGTTTAACGCTCCACAAGGAAGTGAGGTAAAAGAGATTAACGGGCATATCTTTGAAAGGACTATTGAGGTAGTAGATAACCCTACTGTTTATATGGGTATGTGGGTTATTGGAACAGAAATGATATATAATTGGGGCAAGTTAAAAGATATTTCTAGGGATCAACAAAACCCAAAGGAAGTATTTAAGCCTATTCATCTTTACAGGATAGCCAACAAAAGTATGTTGGAGAGAATAAAACCTATTGCGGATGCTATTCAGTTGGATTGGATTAAGATTCAAAATGAGAAAGCCAAAGCAATGCCTAGTGGGGTGTTTTTTGATATTAAAGCCGTAGAAAATATGGTTATGGACGGTAAAGAAACGTCCGTCAAAGAGTTAATTACCATGTTACTTCACACGGGTTCAATGCCTTTTAGAAGCACAAGTACAAATGATGATGACGGCTATTCAAGAGTAAACAATCCTATTATCAAAAATGATGGGGGTATGGGTCATGCTTTCGAGCAGTTAGCCAATGATATTACCTTGAACATTAATTGGATGAAGGAGGTAACGGGTATAAACGAGATTTTAGCAGGTGGGAATATAAAACCCGATGCAGGACTTGGCGTAACTGATTTAGCCTTACAAGGAACACAAAACGCTTTACAGCCTCTTATTGGGGGATGGATAGCGTTAAAAGAAAAAACACAAGTGGATATTTGCGGCAAACTTCAATTACTAAGAAAGTACGATGGACTAGAAGGTTACGCCTTAGCTATTGGCACAACGGAAGTAAAGTATATCACGGTGGACGAGGATATACATACCGCACAAGATGGAACAACGGTTAGGTGGGGGATTACTCTAAACTTGGTAGGAACAGAAAGGGAAATGGCAGCACTTATGGACGCTGCAAGAATGGCTTTAGCCAATACCAACAACATGAAAGAGGGAGGTATTGAGATTGACGATTATATGTATATTCAAAGATGTATCTTATCTAAAGTCAATCCTAAGCTAATTGAGGTTATCATAGGTAAAAGAATAGCCGCTAAGAAGAAAAGGGATGCGGAAGCGGAAATGCAGAAACAGCGACAAGTTGCACAGATGCAATCGCAAGGCGCTATTGCTCTAGAACAAGAAAAACAGAAGTCGGCACAACTTGCCAATGAGCTAGCCATATCTAAAGTTAACGCAGTTGCAGATGCTAAGATAAGAGTAGCACAAACCTTGTACCCTCTTAAAACAGGCGAGCAACAAAACAAAGGCGAGATAGAAAAGGAAAAGATACGTGAGAAAGCCGTTACACAAGCATTAGCCGAGTAGAAATTTAGCTAAACTTTGGTAGAAAAAAGGTAGAAACGTATAAGGGATAATGTTATATAGGTGAATTTGCTTCAATTTTGAACTAATAATCCTACAATGACAGACCAAGATATTCTTAGTGAGATAGTGAAGGACGGGGAAGCAGCCGCAGCCGCAAATACACAAGTTGTAGAGCAAGCAGCAGCACCCGTTATACTTGATACACCTAAAGAAGAGCCTGCCGCAGTCGAAATTCCAAACTTTGAATTTAATACAGCAGTAGAAACTGTTGAACAAGATGTATTCAAAAAGGAATTAGGATTTAGCGCAACTGAAATCAAAGAGAAGTTAGCGGAAATTGAAAGTTTACGCACTAAAGTCGCTACTCCTACCGAGTTTCAATACAAATCATCACTAGGTAAACTAGCGGATGAACTGATTGACAAAGGATACTCACAAGAAGAATCATTAAAGGTTATTGACCTGCTTTCTAAGGACTTAACTACTTTAAGTGCCAAAGAAAAGATTATCTTCTCTATGCAAGAAAAGTTCCCTTACCTAACTAAGGAGGAACTAAATGCACGTTTTGAAAAAGATTATAATTTGGACAATGATGACTTGTCAGATAATGACAAATTACTTATCCAAAGCAATATAAAGGTTGCGGAAAAGGAAGCCGAAAAAACGCTTAATGAGTTGAAAGAACAATACATGAAAGGCAAGGAAGCCCCAAGTACTGTTCAAACAGCAGCAGAACAAGCGAGAAACGACTTTTGGAAAACCAATGTTAGCGATGTAGTCAAAGGATTTGACAAAATCGTAGTACCCATTGGTGAAGGAAAGTGGAGTTTCGAGATTAAACCCGAAGAAAAGGCACAGATGGAACAAGCCTTACTGAACGGTGTAACCTATGGCAAAGTTGAACCAACCAAAGAAGGTATTGCCCAAGCACGGGCGATGCTAGAAGCGCATTATGTAGCCACTAATTTATCTAAGATTGTAACTGCCGCAACTAATTGGGGTAGAGGCATTGCAGAAGAAAAGTGGGCTAAGCTCATTAACAACCCTTCCGCTTTGGCAAATAAGGCTAATTCGTTTGATACAACTAAGGTTGATACCGAAGAACAACGAATTTTAGACCTTATTGCAAAGGGATAGGACAATATTTTAATACATCATGGCAACTCCACAAGCAGTAGCGATACAGACCGTAACGGAATCGTATATTTCCGCATTTAACATTCATAAGCCCGTAATCCTTGACAAGATTTTCCGTAAATACGGTAATCAAGGTCTTGGTATGTATTGGACTATGAACCAACTTGGTAACGTAGTACCCGTAGCACAGACTTACTACGACCACTTTGAAGAAAACCATATCATTGAAACTTTACAAGCAAGAAGCACAGTAGCAGACCCTGGCGCAGGTAACCCTATCAATATCACTTTAGCTGCGGCTAACTTAGATACAGGTAACCGTTTTTATGCCCGTGTAAACGATAACGTAATGTTCCCCAACAACGTAGTTGGTGTGGTAAGAAGCATTGACGTAAGCACACCTTCTGCACCTGTATTGACTATCTATCCTGCATCTGCTACGGCAAATATCGGAGCAGTAGGCGCAGGTTCTACATTCATCGTATTTAGTAACTCTTTTGCAGAAGCAACAGGTCAACCTAAAGGACGTATTTCTAAGCCTGATAAACTTACCTTCAATACGCAAATTATGAAGGAAGCGTTTGAAGTATCGGGTTCTGAAATGACTAACCAATTATGGTACACATCCGACACGCAAGGCAACAACCGTGATGGTATGTTAATGATTGGTACGTTCGAAGCCGATATGAGAATGGCAGCAGCTATTGATGGTGCTTTCTTATTTGGTCAGCCTATTGACAACCCTACATTAGTAGCGGATGGACAGAGAGCAACACAAGGTTTAGTGCCTTGGGTTATTGGTGGCGGTAACGTAAGTACCTATTCCCCGGGCTTATTCAACATGAGTACCTTTGATGCAATGAGCCGTAGATTGGACAGAAACTTTGCACCAAACGCCTTTATCGGTTGGTTAGGTTTCGACCTAGATACAGAGATTGAAAACACAATGGGTAACTTGTTTACTGAAAATCCTTTGTTATTCGCAGGTGCGGAAATGGGAAGTAAGGAACAAGCCGTTGTATTTGGTTTCAAATCATTGTACAAAGCAGGACGTACATTTAACTTCAAGCGTATGCCTTTATTCAGTAACTCGCAGTTGTTTGGTGCAACAGGTTTTAGTACTTCGGGTACGGGTATCTTTACCCCTATGGACGAAGTGAAAGACCCTGTAAGCCGTCAGAACATTGCAAGTATGAGGATTCGTTACAAAGAGATGAACGGATATTCTCGTAGAATGGAAATTTGGAACTTAGGTTCTGCGGGTGCAGGTCCTAAAACAAATGACTTAGACGTTAGAACATTGGAGTTTAGAGGTGAACTTGGAACAGAGTTCTTCGGCTCTAACCGTTTCTACGCTTTGTTATCAGCATAGTAAATTCAACAAAGAGGGGGCTTTTGTAGCCCTCTCTTATTTCATTCATAAACCAAAAAAAATATGATTTACATTGACGGTCAGAAGTACGACAGTTTCCATGTCGTAAAAAGAACAAGGGAAGTAACCTTTAGATTAACCCAAAGATTTAGCGGTAAGATTATCAAAAACGGACAACCCGTTGAAACTTTTGCCAACTTTATGCTTAATCCCGAATACACAAGTATCGTAGATAATAAGCAATGCACAGTAAGATGGTCAAAGGGGGTAGGACAAACCGAAGGTGGGATAGTGAAATACAGTACTGATGGTGCTGATTTTATCAAAGGGTTCCTAACTGTTAAGCCGAATGAAGATGATTTGTATTGGTTCTTAATCAACCATCCAAAGAATCAAACAGGCGAATTGTACAAGACCGACAAGAGTAAGGAAGGCGTAGATTTTTGGTTTTATGAGGTGAAACCTGATATTGACGCTGCGGTAGATTGGGCTAAAAACGATGCTTTAATTGAAGCATTGAACTTCATCAAGAAGTTGCCTAAGAAGTCATTATCGGATATTTATGCCGCATTGGGATTTGATGATAACGAGCATTTGACGGACGATAAACGTAGGAGCGACTTGGCAGGACTTGCAAAAGCTAACCCTGTGGACTTCATGGCAAAGGCGAGCGATAGCAAGGTAAGTATTAAAGCCTTAGTGGTATCTGCGATTGAATCAAAAGTTATCTCGTTGAATGGTAAGAATTGGATTTGGGTAGGCAATCAGAACAAGATTATTGCGGTTCCTGCGGGAAAAGAAGGTATTGATTTCCTTGTAGATTGGATGCTCAATAAAGATACTACCAATGTTTTGGAACAACTAAGAAAAGAACTTGAAGCAGTTGAAGAAGTTTCTTAAAATATATTGACTATACTAAAAAGCCGTTTGCCTTTTTGGTGGGCGGCTTTTTTAATTTAAAATAAATGGCAACACCAGCACAGATAGCGGCTACCGCTAAGTTACAGAAACAGTACAACACCATAACAGGCAATCTTATTATTACCGATATAAGTAATTGGGGTTCGCTTGGTTCATTAGCAGAACTAAGGATGCTGTTTCAGATAGTTGATCCTAGTGGAACAATTTTCTATGAGAATACAGGCTATCTGACGAACGATTATACTTCGCCCGATATTCAGTATAGCACACTATTAAATAGTAAAACAGTAACGCTACCGTTGGATATTTCTTCTGCTATCATAAGAGGTACGTACACTATAAATGCAAAGATTGACTATAACAGTACGGGAGCGACTGATGTATATGCGCAAATTGCCAATCAGAGTTTACTACCAAGCTATTCGGTAACGATTGATATTGGGATTACGGCTGATTGTAGTAAGAGTTTAATTACGGCAGTAGATAATACTAACTATGGCTCTTTTACTACTATTACTCGTACACAAACTTTATATCCTCCAAGAGGTTCAAGTTTAAGTCCGACAACATCAAGTTCACAGACAATACTTGTAAGCCCTATTGTAACTCAAACATGGACGGACGTACTAAGTTCGGACGTAGTATATTCTTATACTGATGCAGTTACAGTAACTCAAAGATATACGGGTTCAAAAGAACTTGATGTAACGTGCGATGATAGTCTTTGTAAATTGTGGTGTTGCATTTCTACTTTAAGGATGGCTTGGCAAGATGCTATGTCATTAGGTGGAAGTAAGGGGTATGCTTCTCCACAAGAATTAGAGAGAAGATACCTAGCAGGAATGGCTCTTTATATGCAAGCGGTACAAGCGCAAACTTGTGGGTATAATTCATCCGTAACTGCTATTGTCAATCAGTTCTACCAAGTAACTAATTGCGACCCTAATTGTAGTTGTTCCGATAGCGGTACGCCCGTTCCCGTAGTGCCTACAAGCATCATCAATGGTACAAACGGTACTAATGGTAGAGAAATTCAATTAAGGGTAAGTGGTGCGTATATTCAATGGTCTTATGTTCAAAGTGTACCTGTATGGACAAACCTTATTGCACTTTCAAGTATCACAGGTGCGGCAGGTACAAACGGAACTAACGGTACTAATGGAACAAACGGCACAAGTGCTTACTTCTATGTAGCAAGTGCCGACACAAATACAGGCACAGGATTTACTTATCCTTACAACCCTTTACAAAGGTTCATAGCTTTTAAAGCAAGTGCAACGCCTTTAACTCCTGTTGTTGGTGATTTTAGCGGATGGATTCAACTTATCAATGCAGGATATACGGGGGTGCTTTCAGATAATACCACGCCTGTTACTTATACAACTTTTGGTTCTACTCAATATCTTCAAAGCTATTCTACTAACCTTTTAACCTTGAACTTAGCGGTGGGCGATATTATCCGAGTGAAAGGATATGTGGAACTACAAAATATTGATATTTATAACCCTGCTACGGGTGATGTTGCGGTATGGAGTGGAACACCGGGTAGCGGAACACGTGTCTTAGGTGGTGCATTTAGTAGCGGTATGTTGCCCGGCAATGGTTATTGTTCTATTTGTACAGAAATAGAAATTGTAGTAAGAGATTTAGCCAACGTAGCTAATAACTGCCGAGTAAACATGAAAGGACGTAGGGTAATTGGTGCAAACAGAGTAGAAAATACGGGTGTAGTTTCATGGATATTCAATGATTCTAACCTAAGTCAAATTAAGTGGGATGTATTTGCTGCGGCAATATCTGTTAATAGCGCAGGTACGAGTACGGGTACAGCACAGCAACTTATTGTTGAAATAATCAAAAAGATATAATGCAAAGCATAGGAGTACAAGAATTAGCCCTAACTACGGGCGGTACGTTATCAATTACCAAAGGCGATAATGTGGACTGGTATCGTTTGACAGGTACAGTTACTTTAGCGAGTAACTTACAAATAGCCGTTTCGGGTAATAACCCTGCGAACAATGCTATTGTATTGATTGAAAATAGAGGTACAATCACCCTCAATGGTAATCACTTAGGAATACTAGGCAAAGTACTTCCCGATGTTATTGCATCTATTCCTTGGGTAGCTTTCTGTATATGGAATGGTTCTATATGGAACGTAAATATCTGCTTTGATGTGGTTGACCAAAACGGTGTTTTAGCGGGTATTACTTTACAAAATGGGAGTGTAGATACTGCGCAACTAAAAGACAAGGGTGTTACTTTGGCTAAGTTATCTGACCTTACTGCCAATACTATATACGTAACCGATGGAGCAGGTAGAATGATACCTATAACTCCGAATATTGGAGATAATATTGTGCGCACACCTACGGGCTTTGTAGTTAATCAAGGCTATCAAGGTAACGTACTTATGGGTAACGGTTACGGGGTGGATTCTAAGCGATTGAGAGAAATGCTTACCGTAAATGTAAGTTTTGAAAGTGGCAATCAAGGGGCTAGAAAAATCCGAATGGGATATAAAGGCGTGGTTCGTTCTTTTAGCCCTTATGTAGATAAAGCCATAGCAGCAACTGATGATGCAACCGTTCAGATGTTAGATAATGGCAGTTCTGTTATGGGTACGGCTACTTTACCTGCAAGTTCTATTGTGGGATATGGAGTAACGATAAGCCCCGTAGTCAATAATACGTTTAACGATGGTGATATTCTTACCTTGCAGCCATCTAAGACAACTGCGGGCGGTAGTGCGGTAGTTTCTCTTACCTTTGACAGATTAAGCTAATATGAATGTCCAAGAGATATTTGAATGGGTAAACTTTGTTGCAAATAAACTGCAATCGGGGGCGGTTTCTCCCGAACAGTTCAATCGTGGCTTACAGGTAGTAAATATTGAAATTTTCAATAAGAAATATGGGCTACCCGAAGATTACCGTATTGAGATAGCACAACCGAGAGTAACTTATCAAAGAACCCAAAAGATTATTGATGATACATGGCATTTTGTAAAGCCTGTTACCATTAATAAAGTAGGATTAGTATTTCCTATCCCTGCTGATTATTATGCTTTTAGTTCCCTTACTTATACTTACGTAAAAAATAGGGATATAACAGACCCTTGTTGCTTTGAAAGCCAAGATTTAGAGCCTGATATTCAAGAGCAGTCCATAGATATAGCGACTGATATTGAGTTCAAGTATCGTTTGAATAACAACGTAACTAAGCCTACTTTTAACAACCCAATGGCACGTTATACTTTAAGCGGGTTAGAGGTTAGGCCAATAGAAATAAACAGGATTAACCTGACTTATTTGAAAAAACCCAATACTCCTTTTAGGGCATTTACCGTAGTCAATGATGAAAGTATCTATGACCCCGCAGGAAGTACTCAAATTGAGTTCCCCGAAACGGTGCATCCCGAATTTTGTGTAAGGATAGCTAAGTATTTTGGAATCAATTTAAGGGATGAAGAATTATATGGAATGATGGAAAAACGACAAGCAGCAGGTGAATAAAAAGGACTTTTATAACAGCGTACAAATTCTGTTTAGGCAAAAAGCCAAAAGCTATGAACTTCATGGGCAACAGATTTCTATTGTAGCCGATCAAGTGAGGGGAACGCAGTTGAAGGACGAAGTACGTATGGCAAAAAGGGAAGGGGATATGTCTTTAGGGATTATTCCTGACGAGTACTTGACTACAAAAGAGTTTGTTACCAAGTACAACCCAAGACGTGCAAGGTGGTATATTGATTTACTTACTTTGCCTGTTTCAATTTATGGTACAAGCCTTGTCAAGTATATTGGTTCAGTAAGAGGGCGAGAATTGGAATTTGTAATAAGCAGGAATAGTTCGCAGTTGATGTATAGTGCATTAGAAGCGGGGGGAATGTTAGGTATAAATGATTGCTTCCAAGAAGGTAAATTTATTTACTTTAATAACTTGCCATTTGAGTATGAAAATGCACCTATACTAATTAAGGCGGTGTTCCCAATATTTATCCTAGATGATGATGATGAGATACCCGTACCTGACCCCGAAAAGTTTTTGATGGACGTGATAAATATCTTAGCCCTAAGTGAAAAGGGTGAGGAACACAACACAAACGATAACAAGACATGATATACGATGCAAACTATGTAGTTCAAAGCTGCTTGGCTGATACTGATTCGGATGCTACTCATTATAAGAAGTATCTGAAATGGGCTATTGATGGCTTTAAACGTATGAACATGAGCAATGCTACTTCGGTTGTAAAAAGTGTGTTGTTAGATGTACGCCCCGACCATAGTGCCTTTCTACCCGATGACTATGTAGATTATACAAAGATTGGTATTGAGCATTGCGGACAAGTGTTGAACTTAAATTCCAACCCTAATATATTTTTGGGTAATTCTGCTTCGCCTCCACCTCATTGCGCTAAGACTGATAATGATATTACTTGCGACTGTAATAATTTTCTAAACGGACAATTAGGGGGTGATTATTTCTTAGGCACATCTTATTGGCAGTACATGAGTTTTTGGCATAACGGGCAATTTACTGCGGGTTATTACGGTGTAGGTGCGGGATATGGTGCAGGGACATACAGATTAGATTTAGACAATAGAAAAATCTGTTTAGGAAGTTGTATTGTGGCTAAGAAATTAGTTTTAGAATATATAGGAACAGGAATTGATGCAACGGGAAACTTTACAATACCGTATGAATCTATTGAAGCATTGAGGGCTTATGTTCATTGGCAAAGGCACAGATTTAGTGGTAACAATATTGCTGCAAGGGAAGAAAAAAGAAGGTTTCAGATGGAATGTGCTGCGCTCGTACATAAGAAAAATGCTATGACTGCGGCAGAATGGATGGAACTAATAAGAGAATCGTTCTATCAAACGCCTAAGAGATAATGCAGCAAAAATCAATAAATACTCCTTATGGCGGCATGGACTTTGATACTGCGAATGAATATATCGCAAAGGATAAAGTTCGGTATGCTTTAAACACTAGGGTAGTTGCAGACGATGGCACGCCACTAGGTAGAAGGACAAACCTAAAAGGGAATACCTTAGTACCAAACGATTTGCCCGTAGGACAAAATGAATGTATTGGAAGCTACTATGACGAAGGAAATTCCAAGATGTATTATTTTGTTTGGAATAGTAATTCTAATCATTCGGTATATCAATTTGACGATATTACAAAGACTATAAAGCTAGTCTATCAAGATGCTTCATTAATGTTGGATTTGGAGCATAGGATTAATCAAATAAATGTTATTGGTGGGAATATTTTATGTTGGACGGACAACCAATCTGAACCTAAGAAAATTCTGATTGATAGAGGATTAAATACCTATAACGGGTTGCGTGAGTTTAATACTTACTTCAATAAAAACAGTTTAGTTGGAGGTGTATTTAGATTAACCGTTACTTTCAAAGATGGAACGCCTGACTTTGTAAGTGGTGGGATAAGTGTTCCTCCATTTGATACTATAAGTGAGTTAATTGAGTACTTAAATGTAGGCTTTGCGGGTTCGGCTACTAATCCTGCTTTCCCTGTTGTTATAACCGGGTGTGATTGTACCCTGACAAGCGTAGCCAAAACTATCAATGTTGCAACGGTATCATTTAGTTTATTAGGTGGATATGACGTAGTTACGGTAGCAAACAATTTCTATCCCGATACTTCTATAAGTCAATTTGTAGATGCTATTCCTTATGCTCCTTTGGATAAGCCCGATTGGAAAGCAATACAAGATGCCGCTCCTTACAATAAGTTACGCAAGCAAGTATATCAATTTGCTTATAGGTATCAATTTGTACAAGGGCAATTTACGGCACTAAGTCCTTATAGTATTGCTGCTTTTAATAACGTGAGTTGTGGAGATTATGCGGATGCTTATAATGCCATAGAGGTTAATTATCTTAATGATGATTTGCTTAATCCTGATACATTTTCTTTAATAAATAGAGTTCAAGTTTATGTTCGTTATTCAGAGATAGGGAAATGGTATGAGATAGCCAACATCAAGCCTTGCGAGATTATAGAAAATGATTACAAATTCCGATTCCTAAACGATGGCAATTATTCTATCCTAGATGATAATAGTGCTTCTAAGCCTTATGATGATTTACCGATTGTTGCGAAAGCGCAAACTTTTATAAAGGATAGAATTTTTTATGCAAATAATGATGAAGATAGGGAGATACCTTCGTGTATAAATGCTGATGTAAATATTATTGAAAGGGAGATACCGCAAAATAAAACATACACGGCTACGGTAAGGTTAAAGATATGGAATCCGCAATGGAATGTAGATACTCCGCTTAACGCAAATACATTACTACTTACGGGTGGCGACCCTTATGGATATACTATTGATACTGCAAATGCGGTAGGTACTATTGTAAAACACAAAACCGATCAAAATTTAGATTATCCTGTATGGGGTGGTATTGGAGTACGAGCAGATAGTCAGTACGTAAATAAAGATGTTGGAAACTTTTGGGGGCAATGGCTACCCGAAAGCGGATGGCCTGTATATTGTGCAGGTACGGACAATTATGCTATTAGTCGGCAAGTAATTCAAGGAGGAAGTTTAGGATTAAATAGCCAGCAAGTAATTACAGACCCTAATGGAGCGTTTGAATTTCAGCAATTAGCAATCAATCATTACAATGGGGCTGATGTTTATTCAGAGGCAAAAATTACAGGATTAACAAATGGCGAGTATATTATTAGAGTTGCTTCGGGTTGGTGTAGCTTGGAAGATAAGATGGGGAAGGGGAGGCAATTTGATTTACTCAATGGTAGGGCATTTCATCAAACTAGCACTCCTATTATTGGCATAAGAAGATGGAATAAAGATACAAATTCATATTACCCTTTTGAATCATTTATATTCGAGGTAAGGGTAGTTGTCAATGATGCAGATGTTTTTGTTGGAGATTTCTATTTGTGGGATATGTCCGACACAAGACAAGTAAGTAAAAGAGATGATTTAGGCGACCAACAAGAAGCATATACGCACCCTGCTATTGGGTATTTATACGATACTTTAAGCCCCGAATTGACGGGAGGTGCAAGCGATAGGGATAGTTTGAAAAAATATGGAGTACGTATTGAAAGGCACTATATCTACTATCTTTATGCTTATAATGACTTATTCCTTACGGGGCAATTTAGAGGGGCTTATGTAACTGACCATAATGGATTTTTTGCTATTAATGCTTATTCATTAGCACGTACAGGGGCGGGCGACCCTAACTTATCAAACCAAATATATATTGCTGTGGCAGGATGTGGAAGTGTGTTCCCTTCTAGTCCATACTTAATCTACAACGGATTTTTTAATCACAACTTCTTATATTATAAAGATGCAGACGGGGTAAGTGCGTTAGAGGCATTGGTTAGCGGAACTTATCTAAATGCAGATGAAGTAATTAATCAAGAATTTCCTAGCGACATAAAATATACCGTCCTGCATGAGTGTATAGTACCTAATTACGATGCGGGCTATTCATTTAAATACAGGACTTTTATTGAAGGTACTGCGGTAACAACAACAGGTGTTCCCGTTGCAGGTATTTCCGTTGCCGTTACCAATACAAGCAGAACGGATAGAACGGGATTAGATGGGGCATTCCAAATTTTAGTATATGCAGATATGTGGAATCCTGTACCTTATAGGCTTGTTGCAGGTGTTCATTATTACAATAGCGTAGCTTGTATAGGGTTTATGCACGAACCATTAGATGTTATAACGATAATTGCTTTTTCTGCTACAAGCTATCCTGACTACAAAGATATTACACGTCCATTTATAATAGGCGATACAGTAAGGTTTGACGAAATAGTAGAGTTCAATACGTATCAGCCTTTAAAGCAAAATGGGGCATATAAATTAGGGCTTATTTTGACGGATTATGCAGGTAGAAAAACACTTGTATATAGCGAAGAAAAGCTGAATATAAAAATTCCTTCTATCCCGCAAAACAAAAGATTTTCAGTCTATGATGTATATTGGACATTAGGCGGCATATTCGAGAATTGGGTAAGCAAGATTCAATGGGTTATTTCTAAAGAATTAACTACATCTTTTTACTTGCAATGGGCTATTAATTATGCTGAATATGTAAAAGATTTCAAAGCGACAAGCACTTTTAATCCCGATGGCACAACATTTTATGATTTGTTTCCTTGCCCAAAACAGGAAGCAGATTTCGTATGGATGGATTTATCCAATCTTATTGACTTCAAAAAACGCTTTCCCAATAGCCACGTAGGATATAATTTTGAGCAAGGGGATAGAGTAATTTTGTGGTACAAAGAAAATAACACTTTCTTTAGTAAGTTTTATGACCTGCCAATAGTTTCTTACATAAACGGTGGATTGCTCGTTGATGTTAGAAATGTAAGCGATACAATAGCGACAGGTGATTTAATACAGATATACCGACCTAAAGGACTTACAGAAGAAAGTACGCTGCCGTTCTATGAGTTTGGAGAAAGCATTGATGTTGTAAATGGTGTGCCGCAAAAAACAGCAGGAAGATTTAACCATGTAGATACAGTAGTAAGAAGCAGACTTATTGATGTCCCTTATGCAAGTAGTACTAAATACTATACAATCGAAGATACAAGCATCTGTGATGATTTTGCTAGTGTATTAAATAACTACGGAAGGATAAATGTTCAGCCACTTATCAATGCTCACAAAAGATATGTGGATAGAGTGCGTTGGGGAAATTTCAATCCTGATGGCTCAATATTGAACAACAATTTCAGCTTTGATTTGCTTGACTATATTGAAACATCACTTAGTTATGGTGCAATAACAGGCATGGCTTCTATTGGCAATATTCTTATCATTCAGCAAGAAAGACAGACTATATCTTTTTACGTGGATGAAAGCATTTTAAGAAACATTAGAGGCACGGATATAGTTGGTGTTTCTTCGCAAGTGTTACAGTCTTACAATGTATTAGTGGGCGGATTTGGATGTGTAAACCAAGAAGGCATAGTAACCAATCGTAACAATTTTGTGTTTCCCGATTCTACACGGGGCAACATGGTTAAATATGGTGGAAATGGAACGATAAACATTAGTGGGGTAGATGAACAAAACAAGTCAAACAAATTGATGAACGCCTACTTTAAAAAGAGGCTTAATGATATTTTAGCAGGTGGTCAAGTAGTAGGTACATACGATAGATTCTTAAACGAATGGGTATTTATTACCCGACTATTCACCAAGAACAATGTATTAGCACATGGAGTTATAGGTAGTCAAACAATATTCACTTTGGGCGGTACAGATAATTTTGTAGCAGGAGAAAAAGTCTATGTAGATACCGTAGATGGTAGAAATATCCTTATAGTAGATTCGTGGGATAGTACCGCTAGGGAACTAAGGGCAACAACTACACAACTATTCCCTACTACCAACATTGCTATTGTAAAAATAAGCACTGAAAGCGTAGGTTATTCAGAGATTATAGACCAATGGAGTTCTTTTTACGCTTACTACGAAGCCGAGCAAGGACAGTATGTAAATAACGGATACGCTATTTTCAGCAACGGTCAGTTGTGGTTAAGCCATACTAATCCGACAAGAAACAACTTCTTTGGGAAACAGTACACAAGCCAAGTAAGGGTTATACCAAATGATATGCCTAATGAGAATAAAATATGGCAGTCGCTTATGATAAACCAAGATTCAGCTAGCTTTAAATGGGCTGCACCTGTGGTTAAAAACGATAGTGGTCAGTTATCACGCATCCTAAACAATATTTTCAAGAAATTGGAGTATTTTTGGTATGCGGAATTTAAGAAGGATTTGAATACTGTTTCGGTATCTAATCCTATCTTAAACGGCAAGGAAATAAGAAGTAACACGGTAGATATTTTATTGGAAAACGATTCAACAGAAGATGCGCAATTAACGCAAGTTTCTGTGGGTTGGATTCCAAGTCAAAGAACAAATAAATAATAAGACATGGCATTTGATGCAGGTTCATTAAGCGGAATTGCGAGCGGGGCAGGAAGTGCATTAAGCTCAATTAATACCATGATGCTAGCGCAACAACAAGCGGCTAGGGCAAAAGACCTACGTGATAAGTCAGGTAAGGTTAAATTAAACGCTATTCAGCAAGAGTATTTAGATGCTCAAAAGAAAGCTGATATGCGAGCATTAGGAACTATGCCCGGTTACGATGCTACAAAAGAAGCAATATCATCTACCGTTCCAAACATGGTAAGGGTTGCTCAAATGAGCGCAAAAGACAATTCAGATATTTTAGCCGCAGCACTTAACGCAAATGTATCTGCAAATAATAGTTTGAATCAACTAGCTACTACAAATGCTACATGGAAGGACAATGCCAATAAAGAGGCTATAACACAAGATTTGAACGTAGCGGCAGCTAAGGAAGCAAAAGTAGCTTTACAGACTGATGAAAAAAGAAGGCTTGAAACAGCGGCAG
>Ga0114964_10000830_pt1 | contig 23102 bp, 23 predicted proteins | sample C_131016_MF_Meta_FD_92638 | JGI IMG/M metagenome (GOLD analysis project Ga0114964, IMG submission 92638) | Freshwater microbial communities from Lake Croche, Canada to study carbon cycling - C_131016_MF_MetaG | ecosystem: Environmental > Aquatic > Freshwater > Lake | place: Lake Croche, Canada...
CATTTGGCACAGCTCTCGTGCCTCTCTCCGCGCAACAATGCAGATTTTATCTCGATAAACGGTTCGTATTCGCTGAATAGATCTTTGCCTAACCTTGAGATGTCAGCGTCGCTTGGACGAAACCACGGTCCTCGGCAGCAGTTTTTTAGTTTGTTACCAGTGAAACTGAGGTTTGGATAATCCCAAGCAAAGCTGCAGGCTGTGTTGCGAATGTTAGAGCTCAACGGTCTTTTCCTTGGTGCACATGATGTCAAAGTTGCAGTGGCAGCGGGCCTTGTCGCAGGTGACTGTGCGCGTGGGCAGTGCCAGATCAGCATCCAGCACATGTCCTATGCTGCCACCGACCCTGCACCAACCACGGAAGATCTTGCCATCCATGTCTACTATTATGTTTTCCAGGCCAGCGTGGCACTGCCATCCCTGCCAGTCATTGCGCTGCATGCTGATGAACTTCTGCGGCGCAATCACGGTTCGCTTGCCTTCCGGCGTGACCATGGCCATGGCGCCACGATAGGTATCAAACTTCCTGTCATGCTTGATGCGCTTGCTGATCAGTTCGTACTGCTGATCTATCCTGTGATGCTGGTCCTCGCTGTAGGGATACACTCTCTCACCAAAATCTACCAGCAGCGGCTGCAGGGCCATGCTGATGTTGCTGATCTCTGCCAGCTGTTCTGCGAACTGGTAGAGCTCGTCAAAGCGATCTGGCAGCATCATGAAGTTCACGTGCGTGCGAAAGTGCTGGCTGGTCAAGCGAGCCACTTCCAGGAAATGCGCCTTGTCGCCCTGCTCGGGATGGAAGCTGAGGCACACATGGTCCACATGCGGGCAGATGTCTTCCCACCAGCGCATGGTCCTGCTGCTGTTGCTGATGAAACCAACCTTGTGTCCGCTGGCCTTGAGCCACTTGCAGAGATCCGGGAAGTGCTTCCACAGCGTGACTTCGCCGCCAGTGAACTCGAAATACACGGTGTTGCCAGCGTAGTGGGTGATTATCTTATCACAGAAACGCAGCACTGCTTCATAGTCATACCAACCAAAGCTGCCGTCGTGCAGGCTGGTCGGGCAGTAGCTGCAGGCAAAGTTGCAGGTGTTGCCCATGCACCAGTTCACGTTCACGATCCGCGCAAGATCCAAGTTAGCGTGTTCTAATCTGGTATAGTTAGCAAATATAGCATCGTCCATCAGCAGGCTCCTCTGAGATTCTATTTAAGGTAGCTCATCTATAGATGAACGGATCTTTCTTGCGCAGCTCGGCCATGCGGCGCTTGAAACGTCGCCAATCCTTGAACTGCTGGTATTTGCTGCGCAGCCATCTGTACAGACCCATGGTCTCATTCTCCTTGATATAGTCTAAGTATGCGTCCTGCAGCATCGCTGTCAAAGAAATCGTGTGCGAGCAGCACCCTGCGATTGTGCAGCAGTGCGGGCTGCAGCTGCTCCAACCATCCCCATCGGTCCCTGATGGACAACAGCGTGTAGAGATTGCTGATGATGGCATCCACACGCGCAAAGAAATTGAGGTGATCGTAGGGTACTCCAAAGGCTGATTCAAAAGTCTCGTAACCCCAGCTGTTTAGTCGCTCCAGTGTCGTAGCATGTCCCAGCACCATGAACGGCTGTAGTGCATTGATAGGCTTGAATGTTTTTTCGCTAATATAGCAGATATCCGCCTCATCCACGGCGTGGGTTTCGGTCACTATGCTGACCCAGGAATCCAGATGTACCGTGGGATGGAATGCCAGTGCTGTGTGAGCGCCAGCTGCCAGACCGCGATCAGCCACCAATGGCAGCAGTTTGCTGGTCTGATCCACGGTGCTGGGATCTATGCCATAGCTGCTCCAGTCTTGATTGCTCAGTGCTCCGTGGCTGATCAGGCCCTGCGTGTGCAGTCCCGACTGTACCAGCCTCAGCAGCAGATATTCCCTGTGAGACCTAGGCAATCTGTTGAGACAGTTGTAGAGCTTGGTGCTGCCTGAGGCTCTGTGCTTGGCACTGCGATGCTGCTCCCAGGTCACTGCAGGCTCATGCTCAGCAACCAGTCTGTACTGGTACTGCCAATGGCAGGCTGCGATCACCTGCACACGGTCTGCCACGCGGTTGCTGTCAGCCCAGGCTGCATAAGCTGATTCTTCCCTGAGATTGCTGGTCACGTAGACCACGGCCGAGGCTGGTATGCTGCGCTGCTCACAGCTTTGGTGCAGGAACCCATAGAGGTCAGCGTCATGGAATCCTTCATTGAGGCTGTCGATGATGATCACCGCACGATCGGCCGCTGCATCAGACAGCACTGCTCTGGGTACGAGGTCTAAGATGTTGGCAAACCCCCAGGCATTGCCCTCATAGCCAGCCCAGTAGCTGGGCATCATGGCAGTGCCTATGGGATAGGCATAGCGCGATGGCCTATCATCCAGACCGTGTAGCTGAGACTGGATGCGCCTACCCCGAGCATATCTGGCGCTGTCATGCCAGTAGGCTAGCACGTTGCTGCGGCTGAACCTACCCAGCAGATGCTGACCACTGCTGTCGGGCGCAGTGTGGGGGCAGGCAACCATGCTGCGCAGCTGCGTGGGATCATCTAGGACCCAGTGCATGCTAGGCCATGCCCAGCTCGCGCCACTGTTCTCTCAGCCATCCTGCATAGTAGCTGTGCGCGTCTCGGCCCAGATGCCATATGCGTTCCAGCGGATCCTGGTTCTTGAATCCCAGCTGCTTGCACATGAAATAGAAGCTGCGATCCTCGTCGCTGTGATAGGGGAACAGCTGCTGGTCCAGCAGCTTGAACAGGCTGCGGAACGTGGGAGTGCGCGATTGAGCATTGAATGCCGTGCTGGCATTGCCAAACCAGTAGCGGCAGCCCTGGCTCTTGAGCAGCTCCTGAGTGAAGATCACGTTCTTGATCTTGTTGTCGCTCCAGAATTCCTCGTCCATGACAAAGCTGTGGTTCATGGTGTCATACACGCGCTTGGGCCACTCGCCCAGCTTGTTCACGTTCTCGCTGCGATGAGTGAAGCTGCGATAGCATTGGTCATATTGGTAGTCGATGTATTCTGGGTCAAAGGGGTGGTCCCTGAAACGATATTCCCAGCGCTCTGCTCCAGTCCAGTGTATGAGGAACACAGCATCAATCTCACCTGATCGCAGCTGCGCAGCGTGATCTCCTACCCAGGCAGCAGTGATCCTGGCGATCCAATCGTTGCAGCCGCCTGGCATGGCGAGGTGCACAGGCTTTCTTCCCAGCTGACCAGCCAACACTGCTCCAAAGCTGTTGTCTCGGCATTCCCTGTTGTCCCCTTCCAAGGGTCCGCTGATCTCGCTGCCGCTGCTGTGGCTGCAGCCATTTATGACCAATAGTTTCTCTGCCATGTCACTGTCCTCTGGTCCATTTGCCCGTGTCTCTGTAGCGATGGCTGAACGTGAAATCTATGCTGTCATTCAAGCGTTCTTCCTCGGCCAGCAGATCGTTGAAGTCACTGTCGCTGCGACCCAACTGTCCCCAGTCTGGTTTGGCTAGCACACGGGCTCTCTGTGCAGTATTGCTGTCCATCCTGCTGTAGTCCTGCGCGAAGAAAGCGCCTTTGCGTCCGGCTGGTCTGGGCAGCCTGTCATCAAAGGGATTGTCTACCTGGGCAAACCTCATGTTGAAATCAGCGGTCCATGTGCCATCAGCTGTGATCCTAAACTTGTAGGTGGCCTTGAATCCACCAGGACCAAACTGGCTGCCAAACTCAGTGAGATCCAGATCAGGATCAAAGCGTATCTCTGCGCTGTAACCACCTCGAGTCAGCCACAGCATGCGCAGCAGCGGCCAAATCTCGTTGACCAAGCTGTTGGCCCATGGCGTGCCATGCGGTTCTATGATAGCGTAGTCAAAGTTCTCATATTCGATATCACCCGTGAAGCTGGGATCATCCAGCACAATCTTGTAGTGATCTCTGGCCAGGCTGGGGCGATGAGGATAGCCAAACTTTGGCGTCACGCAGGTTACCACGTGATCCAAGAATATGTGGAAGCACTTGACTCGCATCATCACATGCGTGCCACCCTTGGTGAAATCCTGCGTGATCCAATGGCCCTGGTACTTCTGATAGCTGAGGTTGAAACGATGTGGGTTCTGTCCTGCTATGGTCTCGGGACCCAGCCCAAATCCCACGCCTGCGCCCACGTTGTTGATGTTCATGTCACGCATGCGCCACAGGAAGGTCATGCTGTCTGCGAAGTCCTGCAGCTGTTCAGTGGGGAATCCCACTATCCAGTTGGTGGCAGCCCAGATGCCCACGGCCTTGCCGTGGCGGAAGTTCTGTTCCATCTCGGCCACGGTTACGCCCTTGTCCATGTCATCCAGCACGCGCTGGCTGCCGCTCTCTATGCCATAGTTCAGCATGATGCAGCCACCAGCCCTGAGATCACGGAAATATTCAAGATCCATGCGACCGTCACAGCGAGCATAACCAGTCCAGTTGATCTCTAGGCCCTTGGCTGCCACGGCCTTGCAGAACGCACGCAGCTCGTTGAGGTTACCATTGACCAAGCTGTCTATGAACCAGATCACAGTGGTGCCCTTGTTGTAGTACAGCCATTCAACTTCCGTGATCAGATCAACTGCACGGCGCTGCCTGTACTTCCAGAAGTGCGTTTCCTCGCAGAAGGTACACTTGGCTGTGCAGCCTCGGCTGATCTCGCTGTTCACGCCATTGGGGATGGCATAGAGGTCAAAGTCTATGCTTTCATAGTCTGGCAGAGGCAGGTTGTTGATGTTGATGCGCTGCTGTCCTGGCTGCACCATGACGCGGGTCTGACCGGGGACCACGCCCTGTTCTACCTGATCCAGTATGTCCAATATGGCCTGCTCGCCCTCGCCCTTGACCACCCAGTCATAGTAGGGTTCTGGCGTGAACCAACTCTGCTGCACGTTGCTGCCGCCAACCGCTATCTGTATGCTGGGGCAGCGACGCTTGAGCTCGCGGCACATCCACTTGCTGGGTTCAGTGTTGTTGTAGTACAGCGTGAATCCAACCAAGTCAGGCTGGCCTGCAATGATCTCGTCCACTGCGTTGCTGAGCAGTGGTTCCAGCACGGGATGTATGTCACGCATGTAGGTTTCGCCCAGCCAGTGCCAGCTGCCGGCACTGTCCCAGAGAGTGAACGGGAATCGGCCCTGTGGTTCCCACTCCTGCTCGTATCTGCGGTGCGCACGTATGTTGAGATCCATGATCGTGGTCTCGTAGCCCGCGCTCTTGGCGATGCCACTGAGGCGTGCGAGATTGAATGGCGGGAACTGTGGTGCCCATTCTGGGCACAGCACCAGCGTCATCTTGGTCTTGCGCGTCTTGTAGTCCACGTACACAGGCGTGGTGTTGCGCTGATCAGCGGCCTTGGCATAGGGAGCTATGGCAGCCATCATGCTGAGATGGCGTGCATCAGCCACGTCAGCAGTGGGCTGCTCAGCAGGCTTGGTGGTGCGCTTGGCCAGTGCTCTGAGATTGAAATCTACCATGCTACAATGTTACTGCATGCTGACGCGATTATCAATTGATCACAGTGACCACGGCCTTGCCAAAGTTACGCCTACGCCCAAACCATAGGTTTTCGCAGAAACGTGTGAGGCTCATGCCTGCATCATCACTGAACTCCAACAGATATTCCACCGGCTGATGCAGCGGTGCAGCGCTCTGCACATGGCCCATGATGTCATGATCCAGCTTGATGCGCATGGGATAGGCGCTCAGCTGATCATGCCGCAGGAAATAACCACGCTGCAGCTGGAACAGGCTGTGAGCATAGTCTGCATGTTCTGGGAATCTCTGCAGATAGTACTGCTCCAGCAGGCTGAAGATCCTATCATACAGTTGGTTAGCGTGTATGCTGATGCTGGTGCGCTGCCCTAGGTTCATACCGTAGATCTCGATCTTGCCCAGCGGTGGATGATCAACCTTGCCGGTAGCGAACCAACACTGATAGTGCTGCTTGATCTCGGCCAGCTCATCCACGAACCAAGCATCGCCCAGCAGCCATTGGTAGAGATCCTCGTAGAAATCCCTGTAGTCAGTGCCCTGCGCATGTGCGAACCTGCTGAGCCAGTTGCTGAGACCGTTGATGTGGAAGGTATTCATGTACCACGTGAACAGCTGTGCTTCAATCAGATCCTCATGGGGCATGTCACGAGTGCTCTTGACGATCTCCACGCCTTCGCCCAGCTCACCGCTGTCGTTGGCACCACAGAGGTAATCACGTACAACCACTGTTTCTATCTCATGCTCAGCACGCTGCGTGAGGTTCATCTCTGCGTTCTCCAGCAGCTGTGCATTGTAGGTGGTGATGCCAGTGTGATTGTCAGCACGGAACAGCTTGTAGTAGTTCTCTTGCCAGCTGAGCAGCGTCTCGCCTGGCAGTCCCAGTATCAGTTCTGTGATCACTGGTATGTTCTGCCGGTCGCACTGTTCGAATATGTCATCGATCTGGTTGATGGCCATGTTCTTGCGCTTGATGATCTCCAACACCCCGTCATCGAGGCTCTGCACGCTCACAGTGAGGCCTTGGCGTGCACCATTGTCCACCAAGCGCTTGACGATGCTGATCACTTCTGACTTTTGGTTCTTGGCCCAGCTGATGGTGTAGCTCTTGGGCCAACCATAGCGCTGCTGTATGTCTATGAGCTTGTCTGCTATCACGTTGTCTCGATCTGGGAATATGCCAAAGTTGGCATCTGCGATGCTGATGAAACCTATGCGATTGCGACCAACCCATTCCAGCTCAGCCACTGCGCGATCCAGATCAAACCGCTTGACCTTGCTGTAGGTGAGGCTGCCCCAGTCGCAGAACGTGCAGGCATATGGGCAGCCTCGATTGGTCTCTATGACAGCGTTCCATTCCACTGTGGGATTGTCAGCCATTAGCTGAGCAAACACCTCCGTGAGATAGGGGCTGGGCAGCTGGTCCAAGTCATCTATCCGTGACCTTGCTGGGGTGCGCAACAGTTGTCCCTGATCGTTGATCAACAGGCCGGGTACACTGCGCGGATCAGCGCACAGCAGGAGATCGCACAGCGTGTGTTCACCTTCCTGCAGCACTACCATGTCCATGAACGGGTAGCGTGTGAACAGATCAGCCTTGGTAACCGGGGGCTCTGGTCCTCCAAACACAGTGATGCAGCCTGGGTTTAATCGCTTGATCTCTGCAGCCAGCGCATAGTTGTAGCTCTTGTTCCAGATGTAGGTGCTTAAACCCACCATGTCATGCTGCGATAGGCGCTGTGCTGCTGTGGCTATGTCTTCTCTGCGCCATACAAACTCGCCCAGCTGCCATTGGTCAGTTACAGCTGGAAACTGCGCAGCATAGGCCCACAGGATGCCAGTGCTGTAGGGCAGATAGTAGGCATTGAATTCCGTTGGACCCTGCTGGAAGTTGGGATTGACGAAGCTGATGGTCTTCATCTCTGCATGAACCTTGCTATCTCATCAGCAATAACGGTGTAGCCCTTGATGGTAGGGTGTATGCAGTTGGTGAGATATTCTGCGGGCCAATCCAGCTTGAGATAGACTTCGTGATGCTGGTTCCAGGTTTCCCAGGTCAGCAGCCCGTCCATGGCTATCAGCAGCTGGGCCATAGCAGTGTGCTCAGTGCTGTTGTGCAGATATCTGCTCCAATCAAACTGCTGCCACAGCGTGCCTGTGTGCTGCTGCATCTGCTGCATGGGCGGATCTATGTTGTAGGCATTGGCAACTATCATCTCATAGCCCACGCTCTTGCAGAACGCCTGCAGCTCCAGCATGGCCAGCAGGCTTTCAGTGCACACGAACTGATCGCTGTGCAGATCTCTAGCATAGGCTCCCCACAGGCGCTTGTTCTGCGGTTGATCACTGTCAAAGGGCCACATGGTTCGCCACTTGTAGTGGTTGTAACCATAGCTGTTGTACTCGCTGGGGAAAACAGGATCCTTGTGTATGAAATCAAATCGCTCCATGCCGCTGAGCAGCAGCACGATGTAGCCAGTTGAGTTGGCCCAATCAACGTCAGCAAAGTACAGCTGCTTGACCGCAGCTCTGTTGCCTATGCCGCGCACACCCAGATTCACGGGCGTGTGATCAGGGAAGTGCCTTTCACACAGCTGGTTAACCCAGCTGTTAGCATGCTCATAGGGCCTCAGATGTTCATCTGGTACGCCCCGCAGCTGCACATGGCCGTTGTGTGATTCCCAGATCTCTTCTGGATAGCCGCCTTCGCCCTGTGCCCAGCTGCAGCCCAATCCTATGATGTGCTTGTTCATGTCAACCCCTTGATAGCAGCATAATGTGTAGCATACGTGATCAGTTCGCAATTATCACCTAATAATTCATGCTCGCTGTCATCGATGACAAACTTTAAGCACTCCGGTATCATCTTTGCTGGGTTTCTGAACAGCTCTAGCATGCGCCATTTGTTACGTTCTAATTTAGGTGACAAAGATGCTGCCAACGCACGCCTCTCTTGGTCAGTGAGTTTGCTCAGTCGTAATAGGTTATCTACTATTCCATTTACTCTGTCTCTGATATTGCTGTGACTGTCAAATGCATAATCAAAAAGTTCTGTGTAAGGCTCTAATCCATAAACAGGCTGCAAATGATCCGAGAAAAATCCTTGTGGAGCCAGGGCTAGGAAAGGTTTGCAGGCCCAGATGCTCTTGAGAGTCTTCTCACTTACGAAAAACATGCCAGGTGCAACATGGCTTTCACACACGATATCAATCCAGCCTCTGAAAAAGCTGCGCGGATACGCAGTTGGACTATAAGACGGTGTAGCACTGATGGTATAATCAGGTTCATCAATCAAACGAGACCCGTCGTGATGCGTCCATTGCATCTGCTCAGGATATCTGCAGGTTACCATGCCCTGTGGCAATAATTGGTTAGACACTAACGCATCAATTATCATAGCCCGTTCAACCCTGGGGTTGTTGACATAACAAGTGTAGAGCAGATCAGGTATCCCGTTTGAACTAACTGACAATTTGCTATTACATTCATGGTCCATGGCAAATGGCAGCAAGAATCCGTAACACAACACGCCGTGGATGTGACTGGTTATGTCGGCGTCAGTATGCGGATTGATAATGTACATGTGGCAATCTTGATCCACAAGCCAGGTGGTTAATAAGTTGATCGCATGATTATATATTAGATTCCATTCCATCTCTTGGGCGCAGTAACAGATGATCCTATCAGGTCTTAATTCTTGTATACGCTGTATCCGGTCATGCCAAGCTTGCGCATCATACTGATCATGATGGCAGTGAAGTATGTAAGCCGTGATCACCGCATCTCCGTGAGTTTGTAACCATCTAACACATAGAGCTCATCTGCGCCCTTCTGGGCCCAGAGACTGTAACCCAGTCCCTCCAGCAGCGCAGTGAAATCTCTGTGCGTGACACCTGTTGTGTATACGCTGTCAAAATCGCAGATTTCGGCCCAGATTGCCTTGGGTCTATGCCTGCCCATGCTGGCCAGCACCTTGTGCTCTGCGCCCTGCACGTCTATGTGTATGAAATCAGGAGTGACCGTGAAAGTGTCACAGAAAGTATCCAACCTCACGGTCTTGACCTTGTAGGGTTCGCCCCAACCAAACGCCGTATCGGCTAGGGGTTGGTCCATGGGTGGGCAAATGCTGCCCGAATAACTCCACGGCTGGCCACCCAGGGTCGCAGTTGGATAGAACAGAGTTTCGCCGTCTGTGTCGCTCAGGGCGCAGTGAAAATAGTAGATACCATAGTCAACAGACAGTCGGTGATTGATATCCCACCAATCGTTGCAGCATTCAAACGCATAGAACTGGCCCCTTGGTATCACAGTCTTGAAATTTATGCTGTCCTGCATGGCTGCACAGCCTATCTCAAACACAGTAATTGGCTTGTCTCCAAAGTTCTCGGCCAACCAATCGAGGCTGATGTCCGTCATGGTCTGATGCTCCGTATCCACTCGTAGGTCTCGCGCAGGCCCTGCTCGAGGCAGTCCTGCGGTTGCCATCCCAGCTGCTCCAGCACCAACCGGTTGTCGCTGTTGCGACCTCGCACGCCCAGTGGTCCCGCTATGTGGTTGACTGAGAGCTGCTTGCCATCTATGGCCGCTATGATGCTGACCAATTGATTTATGGTAACCATGCGATCGCTGCCTAGGTTGACCGGACCTGTGAAGTCGCCAGCCATGAGCCTATGTATGCCCTCCACGGCCTCTGACACATAGAGGAAGCTGCGCGTTTGCTCACCATCTCCGTAGATGTCGATCTCGCCGTGGCTCTGCAGCACCTTGCGGCACAGCGCCGCTGGCGCCTTGGCTCTGTCACCCTGCCATTCGGTCAGAGGACCAAACACGTTGTGGAAACGCGCGATGCGCACGGTCAAACCATGGTTGCGTGCGTAGCTGAGATACAGCCTCTCGCTGAACAGCTTCTCCCAGCCGTATTCGCTGTCAGGATCAGCAGGATAGGCACTGTGTTCGCTGCAGTTGGGATTGCTGGGATCTTCCTGGTTGTGCCTTGGATAGATGCAGGCGCTGCTGCTGTAGAATACCTTGCTAACTCCAAACTCGCGCATGGCTTCCAGTGTGTTGATGTTGATCAATGCACTGCTGCTCATGATGTCTGCATCATGGTCACCAGTGAATATGTAGTCAGCACCGCCCATGTCCGCGGCCAGCTGATAGACTTCGTCTATGCTCTGGTTCATCAGCTGCCGCACTGTATCCCTGTCTCTGAGATCAGCAACAGCAAATTGCTGTGCTTCACTGTCGCACCATTTTGGGCGCTTGAGATCCGCTGCTATCACATGGTGACCTTGGTTTACTAGGCTGTTGACCAGATGTGTACCTATGAATCCGCCGCCTCCCAGCACCAAGCAGCGTTTGCTGGTCTCGGGACTGCTGTACTTGGGCAGAGCACTGACCAGACCATACAGCTGCTCACACAGTGGCACGCTGAGATCCTTGAGCACCTGCTGGTAATTGTGTTCTAGTATTGGTTTGACGCGACGCCTGAAATCTCTGACCTCATCGTCGTCCCACTTGCTGATCTGGTCGCAGATGCGCAGTATCTCCTGTGCGCGGCTCCAATGATCGTGCATCTGATCATAGCTCTCGTCCCAGAAATCACCAAATGTCCTGAAGCCAAGGTCTCGCAGCTTGGCCAGCGTGCCTGGCACAGCTGCTAGCAAGAACGGATGTTTTTCCTTGAATGGCTTGAAACTCTTTTCTGTGAGGCTCATCATGTCGCTGTCAAAGTTGGTTTCTGTGACTATGCTGACCAAGCTGTTCTGATAATAGTTGCGGCACTTGGCTTCAAAGTCACCGCACATCTCACCTATGTCTTGCTCGTCGTCCAGTACCAAGGGCAGCTTGCGATTGAACCTATCCACATGCGCATTGGTGATGCCATTCTGTGCCAACAGCTGTGTGTCCAGGGTATTCATGAATGACATGCTGGCCATCTCAGTGCTGAACTTGGGCATGCTGATGTAGCTGCGTTCGATCAATCCCAGCCTGTCTAGGCCCAAGGCCAGCACGGATCGATGGCTCCTGTAGCGCCTGTTCCAGCTGAGAAACAGCTTTTCGGGCACAGTGTCTTGATCGTAGGCTGGTTCTATCTCTGCACCCAGCTGCTGCAGATGTATGCTGAGGCTGACCTGTGCCTTGCACAGTGACAGCATGGTCAGTCGGTTCCTTGGCGTGTTGGGTATGTCATGCCTGGTGCAGTAGTCATCGTACACAGCCTCTGCATTGCCACAGCCAGTGAGATAGATCACCTTGTGCAGCGGCACGTGCGCATTATGGAAGTAGCTGTGCAGTGCATTGAGATGCATGTCATGCAGGAAGCTCTCGTCAGCCATCTCTACGAGGTAGTAACCGCGCCCACTGATCACAGCGTCTCTGATGCGACCCGGACAATGCCCGTGTTCGAGGATGCCGTTGTTGCCAAAGAAATAGTGCACGAAATCCACGCGCCAGCCCAGCATGAACGGATATATGAACGGCGTGTCCCTGTTTAGGTCATAGACGGATGCCAGCTCGAACCTCGGATCCTTGTTGAATATGTCTCGCCATAGATTGTCTGCCCAGAAGAAGCGGCTGTGGCTGTCTGCTCCTTCGGCCACGTTGGCCATGCTGAGTATGTTGGGGATGTCTGCATTGGGCAGAGGCCCGCGCGGTCCGATCCAATTATAAGCTATCTTTATCTTCTGCATGCTTACCTCGGTGCTTTGGTATTATTATGTCCGTTCCGCAGTGGCAATGCGACTTTCCACAGGTGATTTCTCTGGGTGCTGCTGCGCTTATGTCATCCAGTATGTGTCCTATCTCGCCGCCCTGCCCACAGCTGGCAAAGCTCATCACTCCTTGGGGATTGATGAACAGCGCATCGCCCACGCTGCAGCGCCAACCCTGAAAGAAGTTCAGGCCATCAACTATGATCTGGTTGCTGTTGGTTGGCTCCACTGAGCCATCTGCAAACCTGCTCCAGCTGACCGCACTGGCTCGCACACTGGGCCGTGGCAGCACACGCTGCACATCAGTGCTGTGAGTCTCAAAGAACGCCTGCTTGGCAGGATCTGCATAGTGCCACGGTCCGGCATCCACGCTCATCTCGTCAAACAGCGGTGTCCATTCGATCCAATGGTTGGGCATCACTGTCTTGAGATGCTGACCGTACTCAGCCACTTCCCAGAAGCGCTCGTCATGCATCAGCAGCTTGGTAGCCAAGTAGTTGATCTTGTCGCAGAGCCACACGCTCACGTCCTCGTAGCGCTGCTTGTCAGCAAACTCCACGTGGAAGCTGGCTACCACGTCATCAAACAGCTGATAGTGCTGCTGCCACCACGCCAGTGGCCTGCTGAGATTGGTGTTGACAGCTATGGTGCAGTGGCTCAGCCTGTCGCGCAACCACGTGCACAGCGGTATTAGCAAGCGCCACGCCGTGGGCTCTCCACCGCTGAAGAAGAACTTGAACTGTGTGTAACCTGCCCGCTCATAGGTGGCCAACAACCTGTCTAGGTTGTCGATCAGACGGGGTAGATCCCTGTCATTGCTGTGAGTGCCACTGTAGTTGCCAGGATTGCAATAGCTGCAGCGATAGTTGCAGTAGTTGTTGACCTGCCAGGTCACAGCCAGATAGCGCTGAGGTGCTTCTATGGCTGCGAGTCTGCCCATGCATAGACCTCCTCCAGCTCTGGTACCACATCCAGCAAACGCTCTGACCGCACTGCATCTAGCCTGTCATTGAACTCCCTGAACTCGCGTATGCCGCCTGCATTGGGTTCACCCGTGCTGATGTTGTACATGATCATCTTGAAACCATTGGCTATGTCCCTGTGATTGAGATAGCGCTTGAGGCTCTGTTGATAGCGTGCCAGCAGCTGGTCCTTGGCACGCTGCGGCAGTATCATCACGTTGGCGAACCACGGATTGGTGGCCAGATTGAATCTGGGACTGCCCAGGTCAATCAGCCCATGGTCGATCATGCGGTCATAGAAATCTGGGAAGTGCCAAGCATTCCAGATGCTGATGGTTGGAGTTATCTGCAGCTGTGCATGCGGGATAGCATCGCGCAGCTCCCTGAGATTGCGCTCGATCCTCGGCCAATCTGTGCCGCTGCGCATGACCGCGGCCAGATCGCCTTCTGCATCCAAGCTGGCATAGATCTTGAGACGAGGAAACTGCTGCCACAGATCCAGCAGATCTCTATCCTTGTAGCGGAAGTTGCTGAAGTTGGTGGTGTAGGTCAGCTCCACTTGGTTGGTCAGTCCCTGGCTGATCCAGTGATCCAAGCAGTCATAGTGTTCCTGCTGTATGATGATCTCGCCACCTGCGAAGTAGACTTCTTCCACGTGATCCAAGTAGGGTCTCAGCTGTGCCATGAAGCTGCCGTCATCGTTGCTGTTGACCACAGCTCTGTCAATGCCAAAACGATCTCGCAGCGTTGCTGTACCGTGCTGTGCTTCATATTCTGCAGCCCACTGGCTGCTGCAGCTGGGACCACAGCTGCGACACTTCATGTTGCAGAGATTGCTGAAGCGTATGTCCATGTACTTCATCTTGAAGTCTGCGATGCTGCCATCTGCAGCTGTGGCACGTGCCATTGCAGCATAGTCGCTGCCTCTCTTGCCCGGCGCAGCATTGGCTGCCCAGGCATTGTGGCTCTGGCGCATGGTCCACGTACCCATCTCTTCTATGTCATAGCAGCGCTTGCAGGCAGGGATTGGTTGATCGGCCAGCATCTTCAATCGCATGTCGCGATAGTCTGCGCTGTTCATCATCTCCAGCACGGTCTGATCTGTGCGTATTTCGCTCACGGGCATGGTGCTGTCTGCCACGCAGCAGGGCATCACGCGCCGGTCGGGCCACGCATGGAAATGTATCCACGGCAGTATGCAGAAATGCTTGCTGCTCTTGAGCAGCTGATCCACGTCAGCCATCTATCATGCTCCTCAGTTCTGGGAAGGTCCTGGCAAAATCCTCGCTCCTCAGGTCATCTAGCTGAGCCGTCATCTTGCGGAAACGATCTCGATTAGGCTCCCAGGTATCAGCCTGATCAGCAAAGCTCACCGCATTGGTGATGAGATTGACCAGCAGCGGATGATCGCTGTTCTGATCACAGAATGCCACAGCCTTGGCAGCTGCCGCAGACTTGAGCTCCGCAGGGAGGCTCTGCGCACAGTAGTAGCTGGGATTGACTGCCAGATAGAGGCTGTGATGCCAATCGCCGTCGCGCACTATGCCACGCTGCCTGAGATAGCCATAGAACTCTCCGATGGTCAGATAGTTGAACAGGCTGAACACAGTGTTAAGCTGGAAGCTGATGTGTGGTATCTCTCTGAACATCAGCAGGTTGGCTTCGACCTTGCCCCAGTCCGTGCCGTGCCTCAGCCATTATGCACGCTCGCCGTAGTGATCGATGCTGCAGCTGAGTTCGATGCGCTTGAAGTGCTTCCACAGCTCTACCACATCATGCTTCTTGTGCTTGATGTGGCTGGCATTGGTGTTGTAGCGCAGCGTGATGTCAGTGCGACCTATGCGTATCAGCTCTTCCAGTATCACGTAGTGCTCATCAGTGATGAGGCTTTCTCCGCCCACGAAATAGGCCAAGTCAGTGTGGCAGGCATGGCTCAGCACTTCAGCCAGCAGTCCACCGCGCTGATCATCAGCGTGCATGATCACTGGATGCTTGGGATCTTTCAAGCGGTTCTCTGCTGCCCACTGGCTGCTGAACTCTGCGCCGCAGGTCCTGCACTTGAAGTTGCAGATGTTGCTGAAGCGTATGTCCAGATAGTGCATGCGGAAATCAGGCACAGTACCGTCTGGTTCTGTGGTGGGTACGGTCTCGTCAAACCTGTGTGCGAACTGCTCTATGCTGTAGGTGCGGAAGCTATAGGGGCCAGCTGCTTCGTGCTTGTAGCAAAAGTCGCAGATCTTGCTCTGCTTGCCTGCCAGCATATCCAAGCGCAGCTGCCTCATCTTGTCGCTGTTGAACGCAGCGGCCAGCGTGGTATTTCTGATGTTGCCAAATGGTTCTGTGTAGTCATTGCTGCAGCAGGGATAGATGTTGCCCTTGGGCGTGACGTTGAGGTGCAGCCATGGGAACATGCAGAACGTCTTGCTGTCTGTGAGCAGCTGCTGCTTGTCTATGTTCAAGGCAGTGCTCCGCAGCTGTCATAGAAGCTGACCAATTCTGGGAAAGTGCTGCGGAAGTCTGTGCCACGTCGCCGATCAAACTCAGCAAACCAAGCATGGAAATCCCTGCGACCTTCCAGTGTCTTGGTGTCGTCATACACCGTGGTTTCCATGTACTTGACCACTCTGCGGAACTTGTCCACCTCCAGCGTGCCAAATGCCTGCTTGTTCTCATCATCCTCGTTGGCTTCCATGAATGCCAGCGCTTCCATCATGTAGGGCATGAATTCAGCCTTGGGCAGTATGTTGATGTCATACTGCAGAGGTTCCCTGAGATAGGGCGTGTCAAATCGCACGTTGCGGATCCGTGGACTGGGATCATCTGTGGGGGCGTAGCGTGTGCGCCACTCCAACAGCTTGGCCAACAGTGACTGGAAGCGAGGCACGCTCAGCGCATTGAAAGTGATCATGAAGCTGGCTATCTGCCCGCTCAGTCGCATGTAGGTGTCGAAGTTCTGTTCCCAGATGCTGAGATCCAATCCGGTACGAATGTATTCTGCCTGTGGGCCCCAGGTGTCTAGGCTGGTGAACAGGCTAAAGCTCTTGATGCACTTTCTGTCCATGAGCTCCCGCACCCTGCGGCTCATGCGCTCTACAAGCACGGGCTTCACGCCCAGATTGCTGTTGATGTTCAGTTCCAAGTTGGGCATGGGATTCTCCAGCAGATCATCCAGCAGCAGCCAAGTGCTCTTGTGCAACAATGGTTCGCCGCCTGTGACCCGCATGATGTTCACAGTGTCTCTGATCTGCGGCCACCACTGCCACCAAGCATCCACGAACGGGTTGCTGTCCTCTTCGTAGATGGTCATCCAATCTATGTCGCAGCGATGGTTTTTGACGCCAGTATAGGGTCCGTGATCTCTGATCTCGTTGTAGAACTTGCTGCTTGCCTTGGGATGGCAATAGCCACATTTGAAGTTGCACTCGTTGCCAAAGCTGATCTCTATGTACTCTGGTTTGACATCGAAGTTGGCGCCCAGCTGCTGGATCTCAGCCAGTCGTTCTGGACGATAGATGGTGCTGTTGCGTATGTGCCTGTCGCTGACATAGCCTGGTCCCATGTCTTCTATGGTCCAGCAATAGTTGCAGCCATCCGGCTTACCGCCATTGAGCATGCTGCGGCGCTCAGCCTTCTTCTTGTCAGTGTTGTGCAGAGCAGCAGGATTGTAGCTGATCTTCTTGATGTCTATGGCGTGTGGTGCAGGATGGTAGCAGCTGTGCGTCTCACCTGTGTGCAGATATATGGTGGTATGATGCCATTTGGCCATGCAGAAAGTTGGACTGATCGCGTCCATGAGTGGTGCTAGTTCATCTATGCGTTGTCTATCGGCCATGCTTTATTATATGCGCATGCTCGCTGCTTTCGCTACCAATATGGAGGATCAAATAATTTGCGCCACCACTTGTAACCATGGATGCCAGCTGATATATATTATGTGTAAACAGGGTGGGAGCAACCAATGACGGATGGTAGTAAACCAAAGACTACGATCATATTACCCAAGATAAACAAGCCAAATCCCAAGGATTTGCGCAATGATTTCAAGAACTCACACAAGCAAAACAAGTTCAACGCACCAAAGAATGTGATACGCAAAGCGGGCCCCAGAGGCGGTTGACACAAATTCCACTTGACAGCTATAGCACAGCATGCTAGTCTACTGCTTGCTGAGTACTATCACATCACACAGGGGATTGAATACACATGGCAAAGATGGCAAAAACGGCTGCCAACATCAAGCAGAAGACCGCAGGCAAGAGCACTGGCACAGGCGGGGACGGCAGCGATCCGGTACGCTTGTATCTCAGGGAAGTGGGCAAGACGCCATTGCTAAACCATGCCAAGGAAATTGAAATCAGCAAAAGCATCGAGAGCAGCAAGCAGACCATAATGGACACGCTGTTTGCAGTGCCAATGACCGTGCAGACCGTGGACGGTTGGATCGCAGACATACAAGCGGGCCGCAAGGCCGTGGACGAAGTATTTGATCTCGAAGGTGACGAGGACGGCACGCTCAGTGACGAATTGAATGCACAGCTGACCAGCGTGCGCGAACTGTGTGCTCAGTATCTCGGTGACACCAGCCAGAAAGCTGCCAAGGACGAGCTGATTGCTGCGTTCAATGAGCTGCACCTGCTGCCAGCTAGTCTCGGTACCATCATGGAACGCTTGCAGGATACCAACAAGCGACTGTTGGAAGGCGACGGTGCGCTCATGCGGTTGGCACTGGATGCAGGTGTGGACCGCACGGAATTCTTGGACCGTTATGTGGGACATGAACACATGAGTTGGTTGCAGGGCATGCAAGGCAAGAACTGGGACCGGCTCAAGCAGAAAGCCAACGAGATCGGCAACTGGGTGGGCATGATGCAGGAACAGGCTGACGCTGCTGGACTGCCCGTGGGCGAGCTGCGCACAGCTGTGCGTGTGCTGCGGCATCAGAGCAAGATCAAGGATGAAGCCATCGCAGCCATGACCAAGGCCAATCTGCGCTTGGTGGTCTCAGTGGCCAAGAAGTATAACCAAAACAGCAACGGTCAGCTGCTGGATCTGATCCAAGAAGGCAACATCGGCCTGCTCAAGGCTGTGGAAAAGTTCAAGTGGCAGCTGGGCTATAGGTTCAGCACTTACGCCACATGGTGGATCCGACAGGCCATCATCAAGGCTGCCACAGAGTCTAACCGTACCATCCGCATCCCTTCACACGTATTGGACACGCTGAAGAAGATACAGAAGGCCACCAAGGAACATGTGTTCGTCACAGGGCATGAGCCCAGCGTGGAAGAGCTAGCCAAGATGCTGAGCTGTGACGTGGACAAGATCAACCGCACGCTGCGAGTGGCCAAGGATCCCATCTCCCTGGAGACTCCTGTGGGTGACGAGGAAGAAGGCAAGCTGGGCAACCTCATCGAAGACACTGAAGCGGAGAACGCTTTCGAACAGATAGCCAAGGCTGAAATCACAGAAGTGATCGGAGACGTGTTGGAAGGGCTGAGCAGCCGTGAGGAGCGTGTGCTGCGCATGCGCTTTGGCATCGGTACCATGCGCGAGTATACCTTGGAAGAGATCGGCAATCGATTCAATGTCACTCGTGAACGTGTGCGGCAGATCGAAAACAAGGCACTGGAGCGATTGAAGAATCCTCAGCGTGCTCGTGATCTGCTCAACGCTATCACTGATCAGTGATCACAGTCGGCTGTTGACTACATCCCAGTCAATGATGCGCCATATGGTCTTGAGATAGTCCTTGCGCAGCGTGAATGGGGTGTAGCTGTGCTCCCAGAGATCGATGGGCATGATCACATCTGACCGCCACGATTGGTTCTTCAGCGTCTTGATCTCACCATTCTTGGCCATGTAGCACCATCCACTGCCCTGCAGCGCCAGGGCAGTTTCTGTGAATTCTGCCTTGAATTCTTCCCAGCCGCCGTGAGCCCTTTCCATGAGGTCAGCAACCTTGCCACGGGGCCGGTTGTTGACCTTGGGTTTCTGCAGCTGAGGCCACCATAGGTTGTGCAACAGCGCTCCGGCCCTGTTGAATTCCGGATCACCCTCGCCCCGGTTGTAGCGATCCACATAGCCCCGGCTGAGCACGCTGTAGTGGAATTCCAGCACTTCGCGCTCCATTATGGGCTCAAGTGCGTCCATCTTGTAGGGCAGCTCTACCAGTTTGAGTGGTTCTTTAGCTTCAGATTCGGAGAGATCTTGTAGTTTCATGCGGTTATTTATGGCAGAGATTTCGCTTGTGCTTTCTGAGATCTGTGCTAGTATAGCAGGATACAAGGAGAGATTTATGCGAAATTTATTAGCTGTTGCAGTGCTTATAGCAGGTAGTCCAGCCCTGGCCCAGACCGTGACACAGGGCTATTATGTGCCCATCGGACAGTATTATGTGAGCTGGGCCTATCCCAGCATCAATCTCGCAGCTGCCCAATCACGAGGACTCACGGGCAAGGGCGTAACGGTGGCAGTGTTTGACACAGGGCTGAACGCTGCCAGCTACAAGTTCGCTGGCAACCTAGCTGGGCCAGGTTACAACATCTACACTGGCAAGAGCGTTTCAACCGACGGCAACGGCCATGGTACGTTCGTGAGCAGCATAATCGCAGCCAACATGGCTACGCAGGGTTCAGCCATGACCATGTACGGCGTGGCGCCACAGGCCAAGATACTGCCCATCCAAGTCATGGACAGCACTGGGTCAGGGTCATGGTCAGATGCTCAGCTGGCCAACGGCATCAGCTACGCTACCAATAATGGCGCCAAGATATTCAACAACAGCTGGGGCAGCAACCTCATGCAGAGCCAGGTCAGCGTGCAGAGCGTGCTGAGCCAAAATGCCCAGACCATCGCTGCATATGAGAAGTCCGCGGCCAAGGGCGTGGTAACTGTGTTTGCCGCAGGGAACTACGGCACTGCAAGCCCAGACTATTTTGCCACTCTGCCCAGCATCGACAGCAAGCTAGCAGGCTCGTGGTTGGTTGCAGTGGCCACTGATACCAACGGAGCCATAGCCAGTTACAGCAATCGCTGTGGGATAGCTGCCAGCTACTGCCTGGCAGCTCCTGGTAGCAACATCCTTGGACTGTATGGAAACCAATTAGCAGTTGGCAGCGGCACCAGTTTTGCAGCCCCCATGGTCAGCGGCGGTGTGGCGCTGTTAGAACAGCTGTGGCCCTACCTAAGCGGGCAGCAGATCGTGAGCATACTGCTGCGCACGGCCAACAAGACTGGTATCTATGCCAACAGCAGCATCTACGGCCAAGGCATGATGAACGTCAATGCAGCCACAGCGCCGGTTGGTACTGTGGTAGTCCCCACTGGCGCCACAATAGCTGATAACGCTGTGCCTCTGACACAGAGTGGTCTCAGCTTGCCCGCGGCATTTGGTAAGATTGACACGCTGGGCACGGGCATGATGGTGCTGGATGACTACGGTCGAGCCTATAGCGTGAGCATGAACAACATGTTGGTTCAGCTGCCAGCTGGGTCAACATGGAAGTGCAGATGGCACGCTTTTGTGCCGAGCAGAACATCACAGAGCTGCCAGGAGGCTGGCGTCTGGGATTGCTAGACGATGCCAACTTAGCTGAACGCAAGACAGCACCCATGGCAGTACCAGGGCAGGGTAACCCGTACCTCAGCATGGGCATGGATCCCAAGCTGGTGGTCCACTCGCCTGGCATGACCACATGGTTCAGCACGCATGCCTACACTGCGGCTGATGATCAATCTCTGCTAGGACCCACGGCACAGCCCAGCATAGTGGGTGGGCTGGTCCGCTACAGTGACCTGCAGCTAGGCATGGTACACGAAAGCAATAGCATATATGGTCAGCAGGTGGCTGCGGGCAGCAGCATGGCCACTGGCGCTGATACAGCATTCGTAGCCTACGACCATAGCTGGGCACTGGGGCAAGGTTATGCGTTGGATCTTGGTGCCAGCCTTGGTTACAGCAGATTGACCGGAGTCAATCAGTTGGTCAGCAGCATCACTGACATTACATTGGCTAGCGTTTCTCTGGGCATCAGCAAGGCAGCTGTGTTCACAGAGGCTGACCAGCTGGGCATGGTAATCAGCATACCAAATCACACGGTGAGCGGCAGCGCAGCATTTGATCTCCCGGTAAGCCGCGATGTTGACGGCAACATCACCTACCAAGACCAAAAGCTGAATCTTGTAGGTACAGGCACTGAAACAGACATACAGGCCTATTGGACCAACAGCTTCCGTGAAGGTCACAAGCTCAGCGTGGCAGCTGGAGTGAGACTGCAGCCAGAAGGCAACACAGCTGCTGCGCCAGATGGCATTGCCATGCTGCGTTGGAATTTAGCGTTCTAATCCCAATGATCACACACTGTGGCAGGAGATCCACAGATGATCAAGGAAAAGCCGCCCAAGAACCGTGTATACGTGCAGTGTAGCGACACAGAACGCCGCGTCAAAGGCGTGATAATCAGCAAGATAGACGCTGAGATGGAAGTAGAGCTACCTACCGGATTCGTGTTGCACATGCGCCGCAAGAACAGGCGCAGCCCATTCGTCATGCGCATGGGTCAGCTAGAATTCTACAGTGACGGTAAAGAAATAGCCTAACTGGCTATGGTGAATCCAGTGAAAGTGAAACTGGTCCAGCCCTTGCTGCTGTAAACAAACACGTTACCTGTGCTTTCTATGCATAGGTCCTGCCACTGCGCCATCTGACCTGGTGGCACTATGGTATCATAGGCTATGTAGCTCTCTGGCGCTGGCAGTGCATCTGGTGATATGGCTATGCGCACGTAATCACTGTCTCGACCAAAGTCCAGCTTGATGTTACCGTTGTTGACCTCGGGATTGCCCTGATTTACCAGCAGTATCTGGCCCTGTACACCACTGTTGCTGCCACCCGGTGCTGTGTACATCAGCTGTGTTTGGCCAGCATCAGGCTTGATCTCTGCGAATATCTGATAGGTCATAACGTATTTACGCCGTGTTAGAGCAGATCCGATTTGACCAGATTGTGCGTGAACGCAAATGTACCCAGATGGCTAAGCTGCCTGCTGAGGCTGTTGTCTATCCAAACACTATGACCCAGCTCGCGAGCCCTGAGGCAAAAGAAGAAATCCTCGCCCATGTGGTCCTGGTATGCTTCTTGCCAGACCACTTGGAATCGAGGTTTGCGCATGCTGCGAACCAGATCAGTGGTTACCATCATGCAGCCCATGCCCACGGCTTCTACTTCGATGAGATCCGTGTCCAGACCAGCATCATTGACCACATAGCTGGTCCAGTCATGCAGCTTCTCATAGGCCACAGTCTTGTGCGGATATTGCCGCGTCACGTAGTTGCCAGCTACCAAGCTCTTGTCATGGGCCAACAGCTGCTGTATGGTATCAGCTGGAAACATCATGTCGCTGTCCAGCCACAGTATGTGCGTGCTGCCAGCATCCAGTGCCATCTCTGCCAACTGATCTCGCTGATTGACTATGAGAGTCCCCAGGCTGAAATGTGGGACCACATCTAGGCCTATGCCCGCACAGTGCTGCACCAGCTTGGCTAGATCAAATGCAAATGCGCTGTGCAGTTGATCTCTGCAGGGCACACAGATGCTGACCTTGATAGCCGCAGACTTGCTGAGAGCGTGTTTCATCATACCAACCATGGCTGATCACTTCCGTTTGGTCTTGGCTGCCTTGGCTGTTTCTTGCACTATGTCCACAGTGTCACTGCTGGGCATGCTTTCGGGCATGCTGGGATAGAGGCTGCTTTCTACCTGTTCAGCTGTGCGCTTGAGGAACGTGGCAAATTGGTTGGTGATCATCACGCTCTTCTTGTAGTCGCTCAGCGGCAACAAGCTGAGCTGCAGCATGCTGTCTCGGCTGGCCTTGACGTCTGCCAGCAGTTCAACACCCACGACGCGTCCCAGATATTCG